>Ga0247831_1006473_pt1 | contig 13822 bp, 10 predicted proteins | sample LaCruzMarch2015__9_FD_192406 | JGI IMG/M metagenome (GOLD analysis project Ga0247831, IMG submission 192406) | Freshwater microbial communities from meromictic Lake La Cruz, Castile-La Mancha, Spain - LaCruzMarch2015_1m | ecosystem: Environmental > Aquatic > Freshwater > Lake | place: Spain...
TAACACCAACCAATACAATCACACCAACAGAAACACCAACCCCAACCAACACGCCTACCAACACAATTACACCAACAGAAACTCCTACTCAAACTATAACACCAACCAATACAATCACACCAACAGAAACACCTACTAACACTATTACCCCAACCAATACAATTACACCAACAGAAACTCCTACTCAAACTATAACACCAACCAATACAATCACACCAACAGAAACACCAACCCCAACCAACACGCCTACTAACACTCAAACACCTACCAACACTATAACACCTACAAATACAATAACACCAACAAGAACAGTAACACCAAGTAAAACGCCAGCACCAAATTGTGATTTAATAATTGTTTATCCATGTGATTTATATTTATCAAATTGTGATTTGTGGATAACCATTAAATAAATATATATATATGTCATTAGAAATTAATAGTTCAAATTATTACAATCAAAGTGCTAATGTTACCCTTTACCATCCCACAGGTAATACTGTAACATACACAAATGCAACACAAACAAATCTTGGAACACAAACAATTCCATATTCATATACAGGGTCTCCAGAAACTCTTGAATATGGTGTTTTCTCATTTAACTTCACAGGGTCTTCAAAAACTTGTATTATCAATCAACAAACACCACCAGATGGTGATGGTAATAGATATAAAATAATAAAGATTGGTAATCAAGTGTGGATGTCAGAGAATTTGAGAACAAAAACGTTTCAAGATGGAACACCATTAAGCAATTTAGAAGAAGTGATTAATCAAGATTGGACAGTAGCAAATGGTCCAACAACCAAATATTGGGCATTGGTGAATGGAACAACAGAAAATACGCAAACCTATGGATTGGTTTATAATCAATTTGCTGTTACTGGAAGCACAACGGGAGCAACAGCAAATAATAATCTATGCCCAAGTGGTTATCATGTACCAACAACTGCTGAATTCGCAACATTAAATACTGGTCTTGGTGGTTATTATCCTAGTGGGGGCGGTACAGTTGGAACACAAATGAAATCAACAACATTATGGTCTTCTAGTGGAAATGGAACAAATTCATCAGGATTCAATGGTTTACCCCCTGGCGGCCGCAGTACGGATGGTAGTTGGGGCAGTTTCAGAAGCTACGGGTTCTTTTGGACTACGTCCTCTGGGTCCTACTGGTACTTGAGTTACGATTTCACTACTTTTGATCAGGATACAAATAGTTCTCTGGTCGGTTTTTCGGTTAGGTGTCTCAGAAATTGATTCTTGATGCTTGACTTTCTTCTGTTATGGATTATTGTTTGCATATGGAAATAAATTTGCCTTTATATAAAAGTGTGTATTCACTCAGTTTGATAATATTTAATGTTTCTAAAAACTTAAATAAGGAATATAAATATACAATTGGTGAAAATTTAAAAAATAATATAATAACTATGTTGAGTTATGTTGCAATAGCAATTAATAGTGATAATAAATTAAAATATTTAAAAAAATGTAGAAAAAAAATTGAAAAAATTAGAATTATTGTAAGGTTATTAAAAGACTTAAAACAAATAAGTGTAAATAACTTTATTGAAATAAATGAAAAAATAGAAAATATTTCAAAACAGATAACTGGTTGGAATAATTTTCTACTAAAACCAAAACCAAACACTTAAAAAAACTTCATATGTTAGAGTTGTTTTTTTATTACGGTAAAAACAAGAAAACATTTTAAATTTGACAACTCGCTTTCTTGGAAGCAAAGTTTTAAGTAGTTGTTTTTACCCCCCCCCTGGCAACCGCAATACGGATGGTAGTTGGAACAATTTCAGTAACAACGGGAACTTTTGGACTACGTCCTCTGGATCCAACTGGAACTTGAATTACAATAACACTACTTTTGATCAGAATACAAATAGTTCTCTGAACGGTTTTTCGGTTAGGTGTCTCAGAAATTTGAAAAGTTTCCTCTATGTCAAAAACATAGAGGTTTTTTTATATGAAAAATGAAAAATTAACAAAAGATTTATTTTTAGCATATTATGAATGCAGACAAAATAAAAGAAACACAACTAATGCTTTAAAATTTGAAATGAATTATGAAGCCAATTTATTTAAATTAAGGGATGAATTATTGAATAGAACTTATGAACCTAGAAGAAGTATTGCGTTTATTGTAACAAAACCTGTAAAAAGGGAAATATTTGCTGCTGATTTTAGAGATAGAATTATTCATCATTTTTTAATAAAAAAAATGAACATATTTTTTGAAAAAACTTTTATAGATGATAGTTATGCTTGTAGAAAGGGAAAAGGTACTCATTTTGGCGTTAAAAATATTTATAACAAAATAAAAGAATGTTCTAAAAATTACACAACTGATTGTTTTATATTGAAATTAGATATTGAGGGATTTTTTATGCATATAAATAGAGATATTTTATATAAAATGTTATACTCATATATTCAAGAGAATTATTTTGATTCAGATAAAGACTTAATAATATTTTTAACCAAAAAGGTAATCTATAATAACCCTGTTAAAAATTGCATAATAAAAGGAAATAAATCTGAATGGTCATCACTACCAAAAACAAAATCATTATTTGGTATGTTGCCAGGATTTGGATTACCCATAGGTAATTTAACTAGTCAAGTTTTTGCAAATTTTTACATGAATTTATTTGATAAGTGGATTTTGGAAAAGATGGGTGTTAAATATTATGGTAGATATGTTGATGATTTTATCATTATAGATAATAATAGGGATAATTTAATTTCTTTAATACAAAAAATTAAAGTTTTTTTGGGAACAAATTTACTATTGAATATTCATCCAAAGAAAATATACCTACAACACTATAATAAAGGTGTTACATTTTTGGGTTCATATATCAAACCAAATAGAATTTACATTAAAAATTCAACAAAAGGTAATTTTTTTCAAAAAATAAGAGAAGCAAACTATATATTAAATAGCAACCCCAATAAAAATGATTTAAAAAAGATTGTATCTTCAATAAACTCATATTTAGGATTGTTTAGAGCGTATAAAACTTTTAAATTAAGAAAAAAAATGATTTCTTTAATAGATAACAAATTAAATTATATTTCTAATATATATAATTATAAAATAATCTTAAATAAAAAATTATGAATGAAATTCAAATTGGATCTCAAATATGGTCCACAGAAAATGCAGCAATAACAAAATTTAGAAATGGTGATGACATTCCATTTGTACCAAACATTACTGAATGGAGTGAATTAACATCACCAGCATACAGCATCAATGAAAACAATGATTATCTTTATAATTATTGGGTTATTACAGATAATAGAAATGTAGCACCTACTGGATGGAGAGTTCCAAATAATAATGATTGGAATATATTAATTAATTTTGCCAATGGTAATGATGTTGCCGGACATAAATTAAAATCAATTAATGGATGGACAGCAATCACGCAGAATATGGAAGGGATTGAAACAACCATTAATGTTGGTGGAACAGATGAATTTGGTTTTAATGCAAAACCAACAGGGTTTAGACATATGGATGGAAACTTTGCATTAGATTTATTGTCGCCTTATTTCACACAAGAATCCATTGATGAAAATTTATGCAAATATGTGTTTTTGTTTTCCGGATATGAATTTGGAAAAGGTGGCATGTGGAAAAAAGATGGTTTTCCCATTAGATTAATAAAGGAGTAATAGTTTTTGATTTTTTTTTAGATATTTATATGAATAAATAAAAAATAATAATGGCAAATCAAAAAGTATTCGTATCTCCTGGTGTATATACCTCTGAAACAGATTTAAGTTTTGTTTCACAGAGTATTGGTGTAACCACATTAGGAATGGTCGGTGAGACGATCAAAGGCCCCGCATTTGAGCCTATCTTTATCACAAGTTATGATGAATTTCAAACTTTTTTTGGTGGTACATCACCTGAAAAGTATATTAACACACAAATACCAAAATATGAATCTGCATATATTGCAAAATCATATTTACAGCAATCAAATCAAATGTATGTTACAAGAGTTCTTGGATTATCTGGTTATGATGCTGGTCCATCATGGTCAATAACAACCATTGCAAATGTAAATAATTCAACCATTGGTTTAACAGGAACAACTGGTGTTGGTCCAGGTTTTTCCATTTCATTTACAGGAACAACTGGGACAACTGGAACATTTGTAATCTCAACAGCAACTTACCCAAATGCTATAAGTTCTACAATATTCTCATCTGACACTTATACAAATAGCACAGGTGCAGTATCAACTTTCTATGATGATTTAAAAGCATTTGCAAATAATGTGGCAGGCTCAAACACCTTAACAGGTCAGACGTCAACATATGGTTCATTGCCAGTATCTGTGTATAATTCAATAACAGGTTCAACACAATCAGGGTTAACAAGTTATAACTACTTTGGAACAACTGTTGCATTAAATTCAAATGGAACACCTGTTGATGAAAATGATGTTTGGAATTATGCCACATTCACAAATACATCTGGTAATGTGTATGGAGGTTATTCATTTTATTACAACACATCTTCTTGGAATCAAGTTGGTGGGTCATTTACAGGAACAGTTACGGGAAACACTTATGTGTTCTCTGGAACAGCCTATACAGGTTATAGTGATATGGTTGTTGCAACCATTAGGTCAAGAGGTATCACAAGTTATTCATCCACTAATCATGGTCAAATTTATTCTTTAACAGGTAATACTTTAACAATTGATGGAGCAAATAGCACAACAATGAGTGGTGATCCATTTGGAAATTTTGTTTTAAGTGGGAATACAACAGGAAATTCAAACTTTACATTTAATGTTTCATTAAGACCAACAAATTCAAATTATTTAACAAATGTATTGGGAACAGATAATTTTGGAAAAGATAGAAATGATGTTCCAATTTTTGTTGAGGAGCATTATCCAACTTTATTGAATCAAGCATATAAACTTGGTTATATTAGAGGATTGAAAACCAATTTAACCTATCTACCATCAGCAAGAACAACAACAAACCCTTCAACCTCAATTGGATGGTATCTTGAAAAATATCAATCACCAAAGACACCATTTGTGGTTTCTGAATTGAGAGGAAATAAGGTTTATAATTTATTCAAATTTATTTCAATTTCTGATGGAAATAATGCCAATACAGAAGTAAAGATTTCAATCATTAATATGTCATTCAAGAATAGAACATTTGATGTATTGGTTAGAAGTTTTTATGACTCAGATACTGCACCAGTTGTATTGGAGAAATTTACAAATTGCACATTGGATGAAACACAAAATTCTTTCATTGGTAAGAAGATTGGAACAAGTGATGGCAAATATAATTTAGTTTCAAAATATATTATGCTTGAAATGGGAGATGAATTCCCATCTGATGCAATCCCTTGTGGTTTTATGGGTTATCCCCACAGACAGTACGGAACAAAATTATCACCAACTGTTTTATATAAGACAAAATATTATTTCAATAATGAGGTGGTATATAATGAGCCATTTGCATCATCAAATACTGTTCCTGCTGACAATGTTAAAAGGACATATCTTGGTTTCTCAACAAGTTATGGATATGATAATTCATTATTAAATTATAAGGGAAAACAAAATCCAAATAGCATTATTGCAGATGGGTCAGAATGGAATGTGGTTACAAAAGGTTTCCATATGGATTCAGGTGCAACAGTTGTTACCATTGCAAATGCTTATACAACAAGTGGTCAAACAGCTTTTGAGGTTGGTACAGGAAGTTTCAATGTTGAACCAGAGGATAATACAAGTCCATACTATTACCTATATTCAAGAAAGTTTACATTGATGTTTGAAGGTGGATTTGATGGTTGGGATGTTTATTCTGAAAAAAGAACAAATGGTGATTCTTATCAAATTGGTGGGACAGACTACATGAGGGGAGCATTATCTATTCCTGGCAAATATGCTGCTGCAACTGGTCAAGGAACATTTAAGGAAATAACAGAAGGTGATGGTACTGTTGATTTTGCAACAACAGATTATTATGCATATTACAAAGGAATTTTAACATTCCAAAATCCAGAATCAACAAATATAAATGTGTTTGTTACCCCAGGCATAGATTATGTGAATAATAGCAACTTGGTTGAAAATGCCATTGATATGGTTGAAACTGATAGAGCAGATGCTATTTATATTGTTACAACACCTGATGCGAATCTTTTAACAACAAATGTGAATGATGTTATTTACCCACAAGAATCTATTGTATCATTGGAGGAAACAAACATTGATTCAAATTATACAGCAACTTATTACCCTTGGATTTTGGTTAGAGACCAAGTGAATAATACACAAGTGTATATTCCACCAACAGCAGAAGTTTGTAGAAACTTGGCATTAACTGACAATGTAGCTTTCCCTTGGTTTGCATCAGCAGGTTATAATAGGGGTTTAGTTAATTCAGTTAAAGCAAGATTAAAGTTAACACAAGATGATAGGGATACTTTATATCAAGGAAGAATAAATCCAATTGCAACATTCTCTGATGTGAATACTGTAATTTGGGGAAATAAAACCTTGCAAATTAGGGAATCAGCATTAAACAGAATTAATGTTCGTAGGCTATTACTACAAGCACGTAAATTAATCTCTGCGGTTGCTGTGAGGCTACTTTTTGAACAAAATGACCAGATAGTCCGCCAACAGTTTTTGGATACAGTAAATCCAATCCTAGATGGTATTAGAAGGGATCGTGGTCTTACTGATTTCCGTGTTACAGTTTCAAATGACCCAGAGGATATTGATAGAAATACAATGAGTGGTAAAATCTATATCAAGCCAAGTTCCTCACTTGAATTTATAAATCTTGAATTTATTATAACCCCTACTGGTGCTTCGTTTGAAGATATATAATGTTAAATATTTCCATCATTAAATACCATAATTGGTGATAATGATGGATTTTTCCCACATTAAACCCCCATTTCTTTTATTAGATTTGGGGGTTTTTTTATTACACATTCATTTACTTATTCTTTACATATTTTTATATTTTTAATATATAAAAATCAATAGATGAAAACAAATATTAAAAAAACAAAAGAAAGAAATAATCTACCAATTTATATTGTATTTGGTTTACTTTTTTCATTTTTCTTAGGATTAGTGAATTCTCCAAACAAGTTTAAATACACACCCCAATCAATCATTCCAAACATTGAACCAGCACAAACAAAAATTGAAACAGTTTTTATTGAAAAGGTTATTGAACCCATTAAGGTGAAAGTTGATACAACAGAATCAATTATACCAGAAAATGATGCACTTGAAGGTGTTACAATAATTGATGAGGATTCTTATGGAAAAAGGTCATATGTTTATGATATCCGGAATATGGATAAGACTGAATTAAGAAAACATCTAAAAACCAATGGATTTAGAAATTTGGAAAATGCAACATTGGTTCAGATGAGGAGAATGTGGATGGCATTTCATTATGAGAGTATGTTAATGAATTTACATCTATTGACAGAATTCCCCATATCTATGCTGTATTCATTCTTTATCATTGAGGCAACCACTAATGGCATTGAGAGCAACTTATGGCGACTGCACGCAAATGCAGGGGGAATGAAGGCATTTAAGGGGTATGGTTCTGTCACATATAAAACCTATGAGGTGATAAGGGGAAAAAATGTAACTATGAAAGCAAAATTTATGAGTGCAAAAAATACTCAAGAAGGAATTGAGGCTTGGGCAAAAGTATTAAATTCTGGAAGATATTATGAATGCAAGAAAGCAAATTATAAATTACCAAAGAAACAGTTATATGAAAGCATATGCAAGTGTGTTTACGAATCTGGATATCATACAGACCCAAAATATAAGTTTAGAGCACAATTTATGGCAGAGTTTTGGAAATTTAAAACACAAAACCTTCCAATTATTATTGAAGAATTTTAATTTAATTACTTAATGATATTTATATAAAAAAAATTATTATGAATTTACTTGAGGATTTTTATGAGAAAGGCACACCTGATATGAAATATTATGCATTTGATTGGGATGACAATATTGTTTTTATGCCAACTGAAATCATCTTAATGGATGATGTTGGTGATGAAGTTGGTATGTCAACCCATGATTTTGCCAAATATAGATCAGAAGTTGGAAAGAATGACTTTAAGTATAGAGGAACAACCATTGTTGGTTATGCTGAAAATCCATTTAGACAGTTTAGAGTTGAAGGAGATGAAGTTTTTTTATCTGATGTGCTTATAGCAAAGAAAGGACCAGCATTTGATGATTTTGAGGAAGCAATTAATAATGGTTCAATTTTTTCCATTATTACAGCAAGGGGGCATAATCCTGAAACATTAAAGAAAGGTGTTAAGAAATATATAACAAATGGTTTTCATGGAATTGATGAACAAAAATTAATTAAAAATCTACAAAAATATAGAGATTTAGTTGCACCAGAAAATCAATATGATGACATCATTGATGAATATTTGGATTTATGTAAATTCTATCCTGTATCATTTGGATCTGGTAGTGCAGCAAATCCTGAAATTGAGAAAGTAAAAGCATTAAATGAATTCTATGATTATTGTGAAGCAATGGCAGAGAAAGTTAAAAAAGCATTTTACTTTAAAAATGATATGTTTGGAGAAAAAGGTGATATACTTAATTTTACAATAGGATTTTCTGATGATGATCCTAAAAACATTGAAGTTATGAAAGATAAAGTTAATAGAAAAGGATTAACAATATATTCAACTAATAAAGGAGAAAAAGAAAAAGTTAATCAAGATAATTAATTATATAATAGTAATATTATTATTAATAATAGTTATATAATAATACAAAATTAAATCGCTTGATAAAAAAAGTAAATAGTGTTTTTTGAACAAAAATGATAATTTCATAAAATTAATTTAAATAGGAAATTACCAACATCATAAATCCTTGGAATACCCCTATCTTCCATTATTTGAAATTCTGTTTTACTTGAATCAAAACCATCTTTAACCAAAACATCTTTTCTAAATTCAAACCTGTTTTTTCTTTTCTTATTAACAACATAAAAATAATTTGGGCTAGTTGATTTAACTTCAATGAAGCCCAATTTTTTATATAGATTTCCATTACTCCATCTTTTATCAGCATAACTTAAAATCTCAACTGGATTATAAGTTTTAATGAAATGATTTAATAATTTTGAAGCGCCCCCTACCACAGAGGTGTTTAGTTTATTGCAGAATCTAATAAGTTCATATTCATCATTATTTGATTTCTTATTTCCAAGAGCAAGTCTTTTCTTACCAAAGGTCATCAATGAAACCAATTCATTATTATAATATAATCCAAGATTAACAGAACTTCCAACCATTCCTTGAATGTGATTCTCATTTAAGAATTTTGTTTTATCTTTTGTTTTAACCAATTTTATTTCACATTTCCTTGCATAAATCTTATTTGAAACTTTATTTAGTTTATTTAATAAAATGCTTTTAACAATTTCTATCTTATTATTCCACTCATCTTCAAAGATGTGAATTAACTGAATATTATTTGAATTGCAAATTTCTGTCTTCTTTAAATGATAATTGTCTTTTTTAAATACATTTGAATGAAAGTAAACCCCATTGAATTCAATGGCCAAATTATGGTTGGGGATGTAGATATCAATTTCTTGTCCTTTTAATATCTCTCTATCATTTTTTATAAATTCAATTCCATTTTTTGTTAAAAATTGACATAAATCATTTTCTTTGATTGAAGATAATTCACCAATAGGGTTACAAATTGAGCAGGGATTAATATTATTATCATGCCTATAATGTAATGTATTTCTATATATTATATAATTTTCTTTACATACATCACACACTAACTCAACCATTTTGCCACTTGGACTTATGATGGTTAGATGATTGTATTTTTTTTCAAAATTAGCAATACCTTGTTTTATTCTACTCTTTCTACTTTCATTTAGTAGAATTGGGGTGCTTACACCATATCTTTTAATATTTGTTTCTTTTATTTTTTCTTTTGTTTGATTTAATTTTGATGTATGATTAACACCATATTTTTCAAGTGTTTTTTCTTTAATTCTATCTAAATCTTGGAACATATTGGAAAATCCATATCTTTCCATATTTGTATCCATTATCTTCTTTTTTATATCATTAGAATGGATTGGTGTGTTTCCACCGTATTTTTCATTATTTGTTATCTTAACATTATTGATATGGTTAATGTCAGAATTTGTGCAAAGCAATGAGCAATATATTCCATATCCTTCAGTAATGGATCTTTTGAATTTAAGTTGAACCCCACATTTCTTACATACTGGAACTTCTTTTACTTTATGAATGTAATGCCATATTTTTATTTTAAAGGATATAGATTCAAAATGTGAGGTGTAATTTAGTATTTCATAATACAAATCATTATGGTTTTTTTTAAGAAAAGATTCCTTTGTTTTATAACCTGATTTATTATCTATTGTAAAAAAATTAATTAAATCCATATTTTTTCTATTTACTTGATATTTATTAAATGTGTAAGAACAGACTTACAACAAAGATAACAATAAATATTATAAAAAAAATTAAAAAAATAGAATATGGCTGATTTATTGATGAAAATGCCCTTACCATATGAACCAAAAAGGGAAAATAGGTTCATTTTGAGGTTTCCAGCAAGTATGGGTATAAATGAATGGTTTGTTGAAACAGCAGCAAGACCCAAGATTAGCATAGGTTCAACAGAAATACAGTTCTTGAATACATCAACATTTGTGTCAGGAAGATTTAAATGGGATCCTATTAGTGTTAAGTTTAGGGATCCAATTGGTCCATCAGCTTCACAAGCCTTAATGGAATGGGTTAGATTACATGCTGAATCAGTTACAGGTAGATCTGGTTACGCTGCAGGATATAAGCAAAATTTAACATTGGAAATGCTTGACCCAACAGGTGTTGTCATTGAAAAATGGTTACTTGAAGGTTGTATATTGACTAGTGTTGACTTTGGAAGTTTAAGCTATAGTTCAGACAATATTGCAGGAATTAGTGTTAGTATTCAACCAGATAGGTGTATATTGGTTTATTAATACTTATTAAGTATTTTTAGGATTAAATCCATATGTTTATGTATTAACATTTACATATGGATTTTTTATTTAACTATTTTCTTTTATTCAATTTAAATCTATTTTTAAAATAAAATCTATGGAAGATAAATCTAAAGAATATGGGCAATCAAATTTTGATTTACCCCATGATGTGGTTCAATTACCTTCTGGTGGCATATTTTACAAAAACAAGAAGAAAGCAGTTAAGGTTGGTTATTTGACAGCAGCTGATGAGAATCTATTGTTAGGTAATAGCAAGAATTTCACATTACAACTTTTAAAAAACAAAATATATGAATATGATATAAGACCAGAGGATATGATTGAAAGTGATATAGAAGCAATTCTAATCTTTTTGAGAAATACTTCTTTTGGTTCAGATATTGAACTTTCAGTTACTGATCCAAAGACAGGGAAATCTTTTAAAGCAACTGTTGATTTGGGTGAGTTAAATATTGAACCTGGTAATAAGCCAAATGATGATGGAACATATACTGTTACATTACCAAAGAGTGGTGATGTTGCTAAATTGAAACCTTTGACATATGGAGAAATATTGGAGGTAAATGAAATAATTGATAATTACCCCCCTACTAGGGTAGCACCAAGAGTTACATTAAGATTATCTAGGGAGATTGTTGAAATTAATGGTGATGTTGATAAGACAAATATTGTTAAATATGTGGAGAATATGCCAATTGCTGATTCAAAATTTATACGTAGATATTTGGTTGAAAATGAACCTAAACTTAATATGAAAAAAGATATCAAGACCCCATCAGGAGATATGACCACAGTGAATGCTGGGTTTGGGGTGGAGTTCTTTCGCCCTTTCTTCGGATTATAGGCTATCACAATCAACAGAATTTTATTATTTAAAAAAACTTTTACATGTTTCATATTCTGAGTTCTTGATTATGCCAATATTTCTTCGGAAATTCTTGATAAGCAAGTGGACAGAGGATGTTAACAACAACAATAATAATAAGGGATGACGTAAAAAATCATCCCTTATTCTATTTATATATATAAATTATATTTTATGGCAGGACTTTATGATTCAATATTAGGTGGTATAGGTGGGGTACAAAAGGAACTTTTTGGTCTTGATCCTAATTTCCTAAAGGAACAAATAGCAGAGATGACTAATTTCACTGGTGCTTTGGTTGCTTTAGATGCTGAATCTTCTAATTTAAGTAAAAGTTTTCTTCTTGGTAGGTCAAGAGTTAATGAGTTTAAGGGGGTTATAGCTGACACAGCACCACTTGTTAGAAGATTGGGGGGTGATATTGGTGAAATTGTTGAAATGGTTGAGCAAACAAGTACAGCTCTTGCAAGAACTGTTATTTTCTCACCTGATGTTTATGAAAAATTATATGCCACATCAGATTTGTTGGGGGAGAGTTTTGGTACACTTACTAAGAATTTTTCTGATGTAGGTATATCAATTGCTAAAGTTGGTGGTGAAGTTGAAAAATCAATAAGTTATGTCAATAGTATTGGCATGAATGCAAAAGTTGTGATGAAAGAGGTTGTGACTAATGTTGATTTATTAAATAGATTTAATTTTAAGGAGGGTGTTCTTGGATTTTCAAAGATGGCAGCAACTGCAGCAATGCTTAAAGTTGATATGCAATCCATTCAATCATTTGCTGATAAGGTTTTTAATATTGAGGGTGCGGTTGAAACAGCAGCAGCATTTCAAAGGTTGGGAGTGTTTATGGGTGATTTGGCAGATCCATTTGCATTGATGAATAGTTCATTAAATAAACCAGAAGGTCTTATCAATAGTATTGCAAAGGCTGGGGAGATGTTCACAGAGTTAAATGCAGAAACAGGTAGGATTGAAATAAATCCATCTGCAATGGGAATGTTTAATGAACTTGGCACAGCATCAGGTCTTGGTGCAGATAAGATTAAGAAGATGGCAATAGCTCTTAGAGAGTTTAATGAGAGAGCAGCAGAGATAGATTTTAAATTTGATATTACAGATGATCAGAAAATGTTTATTGCCAATTTATCTTATTTAAATGATAAGGGTGAATATGTTATTAATGTTAAGGATGAGAAGACAGGTGAATCAATTGCAAAAAAAGTTTCAGAATTAACAGATAAACAAATAAGTAAATTGCAAGACTTATCAAATGAAAAACCAAAGACAATGGAAGACCTTGCAAGAGAATCAATGAGTATTACAGATATTATAAAGAATGATGTTCAAGCAATAAAATATAAGATTTTGTTTGGAGCAGTTGGGACACCTGGTATTGCTGAATTTCAAGAAGAAACAAGAGGTAAATTTGTTGAACCAGTTTATGATACTTTCTATGAATTAGTTCCAGAGGCGAAAGATATGAGGTCTTTCTTGAAAAATACATATACAGATTTTACTGAGTTGTTTAGGGGGACAACAAACTTCACAACAGGAATGGAAAAAGTAATAACAAACTTTATACCAAGTGTGGATAAGATTTTAGAGCATTTATCAAAAGCAGCTGAAAAAGGTGGGTATAATGATAGTTGGGTTAAAAGTGGTTTTGATAATTTTTTTAAATTTGGTGCAAATATGGTTACACCTAATGTTGGGTCAATTGCACCAACAAGTACAGGTGGAACTGGTGGGGCAGACTATGATAAGAATAACCAGATTTTGACATACATGAAGGAGAAAGAAACCACA
>Ga0247831_1006475_pt1 | contig 13821 bp, 9 predicted proteins | sample LaCruzMarch2015__9_FD_192406 | JGI IMG/M metagenome (GOLD analysis project Ga0247831, IMG submission 192406) | Freshwater microbial communities from meromictic Lake La Cruz, Castile-La Mancha, Spain - LaCruzMarch2015_1m | ecosystem: Environmental > Aquatic > Freshwater > Lake | place: Spain...
CGAATCATTATTAGACGGAGATGATGACAATGCAGACGGCCGTACAACAACTCGTCCGATCGTCGAAGATGTAATTTTGACAGACAATGATGTCGAACCATCATCCCGTGGGAGTGAACCCATAATTCGCGAATATTTAAGTGGCGACATTGGAAGCAGAACTTCTCTGCTGTCAATATTATCATCATCGTCAACGTCGGCATTCTCTTTCTTCGCACCGACGATCGCCTCATCATTACCGTCCGGCGGGTCGTCCTGAGGTTTGTCCTTCTTCGTTGGCATGGTCTATTGCTTGCGCTCGACACCACCACCACTCTACAACTCCTCGTCGAGCGAAGCGAGATCAATGATGTTGTCGTGTCCCGCAAAATCTTAATCTATGGTGGCGAAAGTTCAATGCTCCTACTCTTTCTACTAGCAACATCAACGTCGACAGCATTTACTTCTATTAAACAAAGTCATCATCATAAATCTATCCACGCTGTTGTCATGGGAATTACGACCAGTAGTAATAGTGGGGCAACCACCCCCACCAACGAGGAAGATCATCATCATCGTAGTAGTATCATCATGATCATCATCATACTCCTCGATGTTCACTCTGCGTCTGCTTCGGTATGTGATAGCACAGCCCGAAAATTGAACAGCCATCAAATTGAAACAGCCATAAAATGACCACACTGCATTGCAAGAAAAATGCTGGGCTGGGTAGATAAAGTAAGGCCCATCGATGACTAACACGATTAGCGTGAGCACAGTAAGAGAAGCAGCACCCATACAGTAGAGTGAACTTGACAGCCATGGAGGATTGCGGCGAGTCGATGATGACGCGATTGTGGAGGCAGAGCAGTCCAGCGTCGACGCCGAACAACGTAGAAGCAGTGAGACGTCGACGAAGGCGGTTGACATGGCCGGTGGCTTTGACAGTCACTGCCGTTGCGATATTAGTAACAGGTAGTGGTCAAGTAGTCCTCGCCTCCTCTGCTGCTGATGGCCACAACAACAGTAACAACCATGGCCATGAAAGGAATCATCAATTGAGACACCGTCTACGACGACGACAGCTCGATCGTGAAGGCTCAACCTTAGCCAATGGCGGCTCAACCAAAAGTAGTTCTGCCCCACTAACACTATGGTGGTGCGGTGCCACATTCGAAGAAGCCTCACTTGACTGTTCACGACGATGTCAACATAATGAAGACTGTCGAAAAGGACAGGCATGTCAGTCGGGTGTCACGGCATGTGGTTCCAATGGAGATGGCGTGGAGGGACATGCCAATGATCACTTTGTTGATCATGATTGGGACATGGGACTCACCGAGGACAATGTCGAAGGTGATGCAGTTAACAACATGGCCGAGATGACCATGGCACTACAAGATGAGGAATTCCTCGGCTCAGACTCTCTGGTTGATTCTACTTTAGACTCATCCAACGGAGGAGAGGTGGGTATGTGGTGTGGCACATCCTACTCTGATGCCCAGGTAGCACATTGTAGTGGTGACTCGGGTAGACATTGTGCATCCGACTATAATAATTGCCCCGCAGGACTCACATGCTACTCGGTCCACGATTCCTGTGAGGATGGTGACATTATCACGTCCGAAGAATTGGAAGAAGATGATGGGATGGAGTTCAAGGATGGCACTACTATGGACTTGGTATCCAACCCTGATTATGCCGCAATTGATAATGCATCTGACCCATATTGGGACATTATCAAGCCTCATGGCGTTGTTATCGACACAGACACGAATGCCGATTCAATGGCTACTCAAACGGAAGTAACAACGTCGGAATCATCATCCGAGGAGTACAACAATCCTCTGGACGACGTCCAACCGTCATCTCTTTCCTCAGAGACACCAGAAGAAGAAGATGAAAGTGACGAAGTTCGAGATAGCAGTGGTGAGATGGCACCCGCCTCCTCGGCACCCTTAAATCCAGTATGCAACCCCAAACAGCATGCCCTCATATTCACCATCAATACTGACATGTATTCCATGTCGGACAATTCATGGGCTGTCACTCATGCAAGCTTTGGTGATGGGCAGGAGGTGGGTAATTCCGGTCTATACATTGCATCTGAATCTGTCGGCGCTGGTCAATTGGGCTATGGTGCCGTAGTACCACATAACATGTGTGCTGATGTTGCCAATGGTGCGTCAGGACATGGCGACCCGAACAAGAGTATGGTAATAGACTCAACAATTGTTGAAAGTTGTTATGATGTGGAGGTATATGATGCCAATGGAGATGGATTGACACAATTTTGGGGACCGGGTGGATTCTCATTGACACTCGATGGGACTGTGGTGCTCGAACACCGGGCCACCACCTGCGATGAGGATGATGTCGAATGTGCCAAGAAGGAGGGATTTGACTACTGTGGTGCACGTGTGTGTACAGTAAAGTATGGTGGCGTGGTCAGTGCCTATGCCACACTTGATTCACCGAAGATGTCACCTGATACTGTTACGCTTAACACACTTAGTGGGAGTCAATGCAAGCTTCATCAACCATTGTGTCAATCATCGTCGGACACACCCACGAATCAAGTGCCACTTACTGTTCATGTCAAGACTGACTCGTATGCCGATGAAGTTTCATGGGAGGTACGAGTATCCAAGAAGAATGACCCCAAGAAGATGGACATGACAAATGGTCTACTCCTCGCTGGAGGGTCACCTGTCTTTGGTGCATCCTCCACCACCAGCAGTCCACTAATTGGTCAGCTGGGCGTGGGTGCACCCCTCGAAGATAATGAAGAGTACACAAGCACCGCATGTTTGTCCATGAAGGACCAATGCTACGACTTTCGTGCGTACGATGCCTACGGTGATGGATTGGGGTGTGGTGCAGATGGTAGTATCACCATATCACTGGGCGAAGAAATCAAGCTCGTACAGAAGGATAAAGACATGGCCAAACGGCAAAAGGTGTATGACGGGGCCAAGGAGAAGACCGTCACTGAAGAGGCGTGTATGGACAAGACACGTTTGTCCAAGTGGAGTCTATGTGCCGTCCGAATCTGTGTCGATGGAACGATCATCGGTCTTGAGGGGAATCAATGTGCATTTGGCAAAGGTGACGAATTACTTGACCTGAGCTATAACGGCACCGACCCTCTTAATACCATGACGGCACTATTAGAAGAAATGGACGAGTCAGAGTCCCCGACATTCATGTCAACAACGTACATGCCCACGAAGAAGATAACTGAGGCCCCAACTCTCTCATCGACAGTATTGATCACGAATATGCAAACATTGAGTGACTTTGATATTAACATCGATGATGATCCACCAACTCCAACCCCGTCGCTAACATTGCGTGACTTTAATATTAACATCGATGATGATCCAACCCCAAGACCCACTCACACACAAGAAGAAGAAGAACCCATCATTGAACCGAGGGAGCAGCAGCTCGATACATGGGCGGAGTACTACGATGCTCTCGATCCAGGATTTAGAGATGATCCAGAGACCAAGAGTGACAACAAAATCCCTTTGCCTATGTGGGCGAAACTTGACCTCAGAGAACAGGATGAGGAAGAGGAGCAAATGATGACATTTGATACCGAGCTAGATGATCAAGATAACGATGCTGTCGAGAAGAAGAAGAAGAACAAGAAGCCGAAAGACAAGAAGGGTCGTGAGCCCAGTACCATTAATGATGATGACGATGATGACGAGACAGAAGATCGACGACAGTCATTCAAGAAGCCGAAGATCAAGAGAAAGAAGAATAAAGACAAAGAGTCCGATGAGAATGAGGAGGAGAATGTCATGGGATATGTACCGAATCAAGAGAGTATTGCTGAAAAGCAGAAGAATTATGACATCGTTGGGGATAACAACAATATAATATACGTCTGGATGGATGATGACGAGGCTCAAACAACGAAGAGCAAGAAACGTAGAGACGGGGAAGACAAGGGGAGACATCTACTCGTCGACTCCTCTGTGGAAACAAGGGATCTCCAGTCGGCAAGACTGTCCTTATGGTGGTGTGGAGTCACCTACAACGATGCAGTCGAATCCTGTGGAAAGAGGTGTACTTTTGGTTATGGCTGTCCTGATGGAGAATTATGCTTCTCGGTGTCCGAACTTCAAGGCGAGAGATGTGACGATAAGAAATCTAAGACGAAAGTGCGTGACTTCGATATTGACGTCGATGATGATGATGACGCTAAGTCTAAAAGGAAGGATAAGATGAAGCAACGCACTGAGTCGTTGAAGAAGGACTCCGATGACAAGTCCGAGAATCAACGGAAGAAGAATTCCAAACAAAAAGACAAAGACAAACCAAGAGAGAATGTCATGGGCTTTGATTCTGACGGAAAGGGCGTACATGATTCCAATGACGACGATAGAGATGAAAAAAAGCGAAGTAAAGTCAAGAACGATGACGACGATTCCAAGAAACAAAAGAAGATGGGTAAAGTCGATTCCAAGATGAGTGACGACGAACTAAATGAAGGACACAAGCTGAATGTTATGGGTTATGTCTCAGCGAATGTTAGCGAGAGCAACGAGAGGGACAATAAAGGTTATGAAATCATCAATGGCAATATACACGCTGAGGTAAATCCAGTAGGGAATAGAAAAGGACGACACATGAGAATGCTGAGAGATGCGGATGATCGGTAACTGTTTAGTTTGATAAATTTAGATGATAGATTGCTTTTGAACACCTTCATTTGGCTAAAGTAGTAAATATTTCATTGTTGATTTTGTTCGTATATGACAATGAAAACGTCAATATATCATGCTGGCTCTCTCCGTCAACTCGGAAAACCAGGCAGAGTTCCAATTGCACATGCGTCCCAGCCTTTACATAAAGTCCAGGGCTTGATCGTTCGCGTACCCGTCGATGGAAGTGCTTGAAGAGGAGGAGGGGAACCTTTATCTTTATCCGATGATATAAGTGTTTCGTTTGAGCCATCATCGTTTACAGCGGCGTGGCCGACAACTTCGTCGTCGTCGTAAAGTCCCATGAATACTATCCGTTCCTTCTTCCCAATGACACTTTCAATATGTTGATGCAGCTGCACTACCGCCAAAGTAGTAGAGTTAGTGTTCGTGATGGTCTTGGATGACAGTGCTGTTGCGTCAAACGAATCTCCGAGCTGCTGTCTATAAAGTAGCAGTCTATCACATACCGAATTCAATGGCAATCCGACTGTTTTGTGTAAATATAAATACTCTAACGGACTTTGCATATATAAGCGCTGGGCAGTAGTCCATTTCTTTCTTCCTCTCTTCTTCAAATCTATTGCTTGTCTTCCCCGTGATAATGGTGATGGTAGTTGTCGTTGATGTTGTTCACAAAGTGGAGGCATGTCCGTAACTCCCGTTGACTCACAAGGCGCGTCATGTTCCTTTTGTTGTACAATCTCGTCCGCAGTCACATCCGAATGATCATACCACAATGCGACTGATGTATCAAAATGCATGTGAAATGTTCGTGAGAGGATATACCGCACCCATCTTGTAAGATATTGAATGTGATGTCCTAAACGTATCGTATCCACCTTTCTGTCGGATTTATCAACGCCTACATCGCCCATCGGCTGAGTTTGATCCTCTGAGCAACCACGATCACCCACCAATGTGAGAATGGCATCTACCATGTGCACAAATAAAGCATGTAGGAATCCAGGATATGGCGACGCAATAGCGATAAGAAGGGGGTCGTACATAATTCTCAAACGTTCAAACGACAAATCATACGATTCACGTTCAAGCAGTGTCGAGGCTGTCAGTTCACTCGATACTATGTGATGATCCAAGGGTAATGTCAGTAGAGCAGGACCATCGTCGACGATTTTGTTATCCTTGTCACTCGTCACGACGCCGTCCTCCAGTAATGATGATAATTGTTTCCTCCTTGTCGGACGCCCCCAAACTAAAAAGCGAAGTGATGTCGTATATGCAACATCCATAGGTATTTTCTTGACATATTCCAAGGCGTAATCTCTCGCTGTCATTGGCACGGGCGGTGCTGGTTTTGACGCCGTCGCCGATACTGACGACGCACCCGCGGGAGGTTCAGAATTGCCATTCTCTATTTCGATTTGAGGGGTGTCAATTGTGCTCTCTGTCATTGTCACATCTTTCACGACACTATCGACAATCATCTTTCCTTCTTCATTCTTCGTATCTTCTGTCTTCCTCTTTTTCTTCTTCTTTGGTTTGTCATCACTAAGAATTGACCAGGGATTAACATATCCGCCCTTCTCATTCGTGTCTTTCTTGACTTTTATGATGGGCTCGGCTTTCTTGGCCTTCGTTTCCTCATGTATATATGAATCTTCTGTATTTTGTTGTTGATGATGTTGTTGATGCTGTTGCTTCTGGTGTTTCTGTTGACTCTGGTGTTGTTGTCGTTGCATCCCCTCCACGGCAAGCAATTCTGTCATAGCCACCGTTTGATATCTAATCAATATCTCCGCCGCAGTATCGGCCAAATCATCGACCAATGATATTTGACCCGTCCAATAATATCGATTCCAGAAATTCAAACTTTCAATCGCGGCTAATCGACAAACGCATAAACTGGGTAATGCACTATGACTCGCATCATGTCGTACGTCGACAATCCACGATGGTAAGCCGGCGCTGGCACAACATTGCATTACTGACATGCCTTTATCATTCGGTGCATATCGACGGACGGAATCGGCAAGACCATTGACACTGCGTATTATGGCGGATGAGTAGGCATTCCGTAATTGATTTAGCGTGGTGGATGTTTCATACAGTTTGGTCACACGATAATCTTCATAGAGTGAGCTTGCTAGTGTGGCAGTAGCATCAATGGCATGTGGTAATGACACGCCACTCCCTCCGCCACACTTGCTTCGCCATACAGCAACGCAGTTCAGAGCGACTCGCAGTCCTGCGATGATGTCGTTTTCGTCCGTGTCGACATTATTGGCTTGACCACCGCCTCCACTAGTACGAGGTGGAAATAATCTCGATGCCAATAGTAATCCCCGTCCGACGCGACATCGCTCATCGTCATCGTACCACGGCGTGATCCGTGCGGTATTTCGTAAATGTGCAATTTTCTTCCTCGACAAACTTGACGGTCGAAGGAGGAAACCTTGTTTCCAACCCGATTGTGATTTCGATGAAGTACGATCATAATTTTCATTTCCCGACTTGGACGATGCAGTTGATGAAGATGCTGACGCCCATGCCGCTTCTCCAGCTGATGGTTGTTGCTGTTGTTGCTGTTGTTGTTCGACGACACTTGCAGTGAAGTTCAGCGGGTCGAACTGAGCAGTAGGATCTACATTCATACTACTATCTTGGAACATCGGTGGAGGCGCGGCGCGGTGGCGGGACCATGAAATCTTTCCACTTTCCACCCCACCCACCCACCTCACGCCGATCACCGATTCGGCATGACGATGACAACAACATTGGAACATCTACACTCGGCACACGATCGCACCCCAGAGTGGCAATCGTGTTGCCTGGAAATTGTTATTGGTAGGGATCCCAAGCGACAGCGGTTAGCCGTGGTATTTGACGACGATGACGATGATGATGATGATGATGATGACGATGATGATGACTTCGGCTGTTGGTCAACTGCACCCGGGTGTATCGCAATCAACCTGATCAACGATAGTAGTAAAACAAATTATTTGAAATCCATAGCACCATGCGGCAATCTTGATTCCTGGATGAGAGCGGCATATACGCTCTCTGCGTCCATCGATGAGGTAGCGCATATGATACAATGCAAGGCCACAATGTACCTTAGCTCTACTGATACTCTCAATATTTGCTTCAATATGGTTGAGAGCAACATCACAGAGCAGTATACAATGACAGATGTGGATCGATCTATTCTTGAAACAACCGTAGCGAGCTTTGCAGCCGCCATGGCAAAGCAAATTGAATCTCTTCGTAAAACTGTGATAGTCGCCTGTGATCAACCGTTTCTACGAATGAATTCGACTGACAATATTATCATGGGCAATAATGTAGAAAGTGATGCTCTTGGTGCAACAACTCGGCACTGGGTATCTGGATCAGTCGGGCATAGAGCAGGGATTGCCGCATGTTTGATGCAACGTCTAAAATTTGAGATTATGGACCCCATGACAAAGCTCCAACGAGAGAAGAAGTCGATGATGTCAAACAATATGAATGGGGGTGGTAATTATTCGGGCAATGAGGCATCCTTCATTGCACAGAACCCTCTAAGAATTTTCCATTTGCGCACCGAGGAGTCCATACAACGTTCGTTGCCACCGGCTCCATGGGAAGTTGGTGAGCATGATGCAGAAATAGATCGAGAAGAGCGGATTCAAGAAGAAGAGGAGTTTCTAAATGTATATTTGACGGAAAAGAAAATTCCATTTGGCTCATCGCTGGAGAGTGTGGCATCTAATGTTCTTCCACCATTGTCGGTGCTGAAATTTATGGATTTGCCTAGTCCAACATCATCATTAGTAATGCAGCAGCAGCAGCAATCAATTCAGCAGCATCAGGCGCCACAAAAAATTCCCATCATTCAGCAGCAGCCACCCTCACGAACAGCAATGAACAATGCTCCCCCAACATACCATGACGGAGGAGATGATGAAGATAGTATGGATCAACTTCAAAGAGAAACAGCAGTCCTCCTTGCGACGTACCAACATTCAGATATGGAGAGTGTTCAAAAGATAGAACGTAGTATGGTTGAAATTACGATATTATTATCACGTTTTACAGACCTAATATCTGAACAGCAAGATTCCATATTTGTTATACATGATCAGGCAACCAAGAGTAAGGAGAATGTCGACCAAGGACAGAATCAACTTGTGGATGCTGCCGATCGAGGAGAGAAGAGTAAACATCCCATGGCAACATTTATTTTTCTTAGTGCGTTATTGCTGCTATTGTTTAATTGGATAACCCCATAAAGAAACCATAGCACTATATCTAATGAGCCATTGGATGTAATATCTCTAAATGGGTTATACCAACCAACTAACTATGTTCGTGTGGTTTCTCATCTGGAACTTTCTTTTTTTTGTGTCCGACGATTGGACTTTTGACGCTTTGATGATCTAGAGAATAAATCATACTCATCAGAGGTTGCCGCATGCTGTAGCAGTGTCTTCTTCTCTACATTGAACTCGCCCTTAAATATCCCAACACTTTCATCAATGACATCTCGGGGTAGTAACGTACTATCTAGCAAAGCACGGACAAATCCTTGTCTTTCGTGTTTTGGATTTACTGCATGCCGTTGTCGACTATCCGACGTATTGTTCACTTCACTATCCATATGATCAGACTCGTCTATTGTGTCACAGTCACCAGTGTTAACTTCCAGATCGTATCCTGTTTGGTAAGCCAACGGTGAGTAAACTCCCGATCCTAATTCTAAATCGGCACTGCCTGCACTACTATTGCTACCTGCACTCTTATTGTCATCATGACGACGATAAATATGACCCCGTCCCTTCCTCCCAAGTCGTCGAGTACCAATCATCCTCGTCGATCCTGATCGTTGTAATATTCCCAATGGTTCGAGGTAATCCGTGTGTGGGAAGACAAATGTATGTACAATCGCGGCAATGAACATTTCTATACATATCAACCAGTCTTGCATACCCTTTGCTACTGCCTCCGATGACCACTCTCGTCCATTCGTCAAGGATGTATAGTGTGGGATCATATCCATTTGAAAGAGGATAGATATTCCCAAACTTTGCCACCAAGTGAAGAAGACTAATGCCTTGACACTCACAAATTTTCCAACTGGACGTATCGGCCCTAGTTCATTCTTCAGTGCATAATAAAAGAAGACGAGGCAATATAATGCCCAGCATTGACTCAAATTTGTAAGAATTGCAATATACAAATAGCCACCACGAGGGGTGAAGTCCCCTTCCTTGTACAGACCATACCGCTCAAGTAACATGACAAATATAGCCGAGAAGAATTTGAGTACCACATACTGCAGTACACCAAATTTACACCGCACAAAGAAGGGGGATGTCCATCGTACACCACGCTTCGTCGGTCGTTTCGGCGATGTTGTGACAGAAGCTAGGTTTAGAGAAGGCTGGCCCATGGCCCATGGCGTCATACACAATCCCAAACCCCAAATATGTGCTCCACGTGTGGGACTCTTATCCTTGAGCATGAGTACCAATGTCTCCTCACCACCCAATACCTCAATTAGGTATTGAAAGAAGCTATACAGCACGTAACTTTCATAAAAGTCTCGCAGCGTTTCCATATATATCGCATACGTAAAGAAACGTAAACATAGCCATGATGAAATCGAGTATATCGGTACCATCCATAATATACGCACGACGTAACACTGTACATTGGGTTGATAATAATTCTTCAAATGCATGATTATTCCACACATGGATATAGGGAAACCTAGTATGACAAATGCACCCGCACTGAACCATGCTATCAAATGAGAGTCTGTGCCATTCATTTTTAATTCATGACTGTACCATACTACACCTACTATAGTGGCGATGAAGCTTCCCCAAAGTAGTATACGTGCGATAAAGTTCATTATTGATACAGTCGTACGTAATATTTGGCGTGAGGTGTTATGGCAGAAACGACGGACTTTGCCGCATCCCAATGCAGCTGCTAAACCTCTCCCTCCTCCCATGGTCGTTGTTGTTGTTGTTGTTGTTGTTGTGGTAGTAGTAGATGACAAGAGAACTATATTATCATTGGAGTCTGGACCTTCTCCTCTTTCCCCCGTCTCGACTGGTTCATAATCAATCCCACCTATATCTCTAAATCTCTTCTTCTTCAAATTGCAAAATCTACCCCCTCCTTCACCCGAATAGCCTGGGCTATCTCCCCCAATATTAGTATTATTCCGTCGAGATCTGATCATTGTTATTGTCGGAGAGGGAGTAGTGTCTCGGTCATGATGATGCATCGGTGGCGATTGCTCCTGCTCCTGCTGCGATGTTGTTAATTCCAAACTATCGCTAGAATTTACAAAATTTTTATTGATGGTATCGTGATCAACATTCTCTCTGTTCCCCTCCTCCTCCTTCTCGGCATCATCATCATTGTCGTCGTCGTAACTGATAGACTCCATGAATAATGGCGTGCTTGTATCGCTTTGTTCCGACTGCATTCGTCGGAGTGAGCGGTCATTACTGTCAGTATGAGCGATAGTGGTCATCATCTATCAGAGCGTAACGGACTACTTGTCGGACAGTATTAAATCGATGATTCTGAGGCGCAGTACCGAGCAGATGTGGCATTCATTATGATGACACAACATATGACACATGAATAACTCTTTGACCACGACTGAGAGCCGAATCCCCTGCCGTGAGGGACAGACCGAGGGACCCACGCGGGAAGGGTGTCGAATGGGCTGTTTCCTGGACAGTGGACCATGACGTGGGATTGACAGTGCGTTACTCCCTCAGAAACAGCATTAAATTATCGCATCATTCCTATTGAATATCAACAATGAAGCGTCTAGGCGGAGCAGCACTATTATTATGCGGCGTCTCCGGCTATGTGGGGCCGGATCCTGAGCTCGCGAAGACGTACACGTCAACATCGTCCGAGCGTGCGGTCGTACTTACCAATGACAATTTTGATGCACTAACGTTGGGAAAATTGGTCTTTCTCAAATTCTTCTCGCCCAATTGTGCACATTGTGCATCCATCAAGGAATCATGGAATGAATTAGGATCGTACTATCATCCTGGATTAGCCGATGGTGACCTTGGCGATTACATTACCAAGCAGAAAAATTTACTCATTGGGAGCATTGATTGTGATGCCAATGTTAATTTATGTATGAGATTTAACATCATTGGATTACCCACTATACTACATGGGGATGCAAGTTTAGGTGGGATATACCTTGAGGAATATAGAGGGGATAAAACATTTGCCGAGCTGAGCACATTTGCTGAACAAGAATTGAAACCTCTGTGCAACCCTGGACGGTTAAATGTTTGTGACTATAATACACGCAAAGATATGGAAATGTACATGACCATGTCATACGACGAACTCAATACCAAGATTAATGGTATGGAAAATGCACAGAATGAGAAGATACAAACATTCACAAATGAATTTGATGAAATGAAGAGGGATTATGACAAGAAGGTTGCCGAAAAGGAAACAGCTAAGCTAAATTCACAAACGAACATACGTTTGATTAATGAAATCAAAAAGACAATTGAAAAACAAAAGGATGAAAAGGAGAAGGCTCTACGTAAGATGAGTCAACTTGAGAAGATAAAGAAAATGGCTGCAGGAATGTTGGCGTAAGGAGACAAGTTGTATTGGCCTTCACCTTTAAAGGTCTTCCTTGAATATAAGAAAATAGGTCGGGTCATTGTTGCCAGAAACTGGGGATGAGGAGTAGTCATGTCTGCTGAACAACATGCATTTACAAGAGTAGCAGTACACGACACGTCAAGCTCAAATTTGCTATTATTAAGATCATTATTTGTCATCATGGTTTACATATGTCTAGATTGTCTCTTGATCGATCCAGCCTCACCTCATCCCACGAAATCATTAATTTGCATATTTCAACCACCCTCGACTTGGACACATCCAATCGTTCTATATCCCTAGCAAGCATTCTTCCATCGGTCATCGTCCTCCGTCTCTTCCCAAATCTTAACCATTATCCCTAATGTTCAGCCGAGCCAACCGGAGGAGTATAGCTTCCATTACTAATATTATGACTCCTAAACGCATCCGTTAACCAAATCCGACCCTGATGGAATGCCGTTAAACTAAGTATGCCCTTGGCAATACCTAATCCCTGTCCACGAAAAACACCTCGCATGCCAAAAGTTTTGGAATCCACGACCATTTCACGACATGCCTCCATTACGCCAATGGCCTTACCATTAATTGCCGACGTTTGCATAATAACCTCCAAACGTGAGAGTGGATTAGTAACACCCACGTAGATGGGTGTGACTGCTGCACTTGCGAGCAGACCCGACGTAAACGTCCCCACGCCATATTGGGATAATTCGCCCTTGATGTACTTTTGTAACTTGGGTTGTCCGGCAAGACCCAGCATGGCCGAGGCACAGGAATGGCCCATGAGTGGGACTGATCCGCGGAATAGCGGGATGAAGTTATGCTTGGCACTTTCTCTTAATATTTCCATAATAGGCTTTTCGGCACCGGTAGTTTTGAAGAATGCACGTTGCTGCTTCTCGATCATGCGAATAGGGTTGATGAATGGGGCACTTAGGACCGATGCCCCGAATGCGGCCACTGGACCGATAGTCCCATCTTCGCCGAGGACGAAGGATATACCCAATAGTATACCAAACTTTGGCACACGCTTGAATCCCACGCCAATGATACGTGGTACCAGTCCTGATAGACATGCTGCTACCGGTGCTGCCTTGAAGACTGCCTGTGCCTCGGCACTTGCAATTTTAGGATCCACGGCCTTCCCTGCCGCATCCTTGGCATATTGCTGTACTAGTTGACGGTAGGCCGTTACTGGATTGTCCAGTACTGTTTGAAATGCACTACCCCCGAGGTAGGCCGTCATCGTTTGGAACTGTGAGAGGCCATTCTTTTGTGATACAACGAAGTAGTCGGAGTAGGTCTGCACGAGTGCGCTCATGGTAAATCGTTCTTTTGGTGTTCTAGTAGGGGTCTATATGATGCACGCAGCACGGCGGTGGTGGAGTCTGTATCGACCGGAGGACTGGGTGGCTAATGAGAGGCGACGTCGTCGACACTTTAAGACTAAAAAACACCACCACGTGTACAGCATTGCTCGCTAAAATCGCCATCGTGAAAT
>Ga0247831_1006485_pt1 | contig 13805 bp, 10 predicted proteins | sample LaCruzMarch2015__9_FD_192406 | JGI IMG/M metagenome (GOLD analysis project Ga0247831, IMG submission 192406) | Freshwater microbial communities from meromictic Lake La Cruz, Castile-La Mancha, Spain - LaCruzMarch2015_1m | ecosystem: Environmental > Aquatic > Freshwater > Lake | place: Spain...
ACCATCTCTATCGTACATGGGGGGTATGTAGGACGATATTACATCCCTAATCGAATTCGATGGCGATGCATCCGATGATGGAGGAAGAACGGCGGAGCTGCTATCGTTAAACAGTAAACGTGCACGTTTTAGCGATGATCGGGCACATCGTGGTGCTAGTTGAGTAGGATGAACTATTACTGTATCGTCCATTGTCATCGTTGCTGCGCAATAGACGTGACAATGAACGTTGGGGTCGGGTACGCGTGGTGTGTTCTTAGACCAACAAGGTATTTAAGTAACTTAGAGTGCAGAGACAACATCAGTCATAACACTCCTACTACACTGAATTCAATTTGACTAGGTGTCCATCTTCTTCCTAGCTCTAACAATGACACAATAAAAAAAAAACATAAGACTCAAGTTGATCTCTTTGAATTAGTAGTAATTACAGGACGAGACAAATCACGATGGAGACGATGGAATACCCCAATGTGCAAGTAGCCATGTTGCCTTTTCCTCATTCCATCCCGTGCCATCGTCATTATCTGACACTTCCTTGTACTTCAAGAATAACTCAGAATCTTTTGGTACATCCTCAAGTGCAAGGAGTTTAAAAGTTGCATAATCATCATCTGATATGTCGAATGTTAAACACAAATTAGGACTCGATGAGTGATTTATCATATCATGCATTGGTATTACTGCCGCGACATCATCCGACAGACCAACAGCACGTGACATTAAAGTACAGTACAAGCTCTCAGAGATGGGTACTCCTCTACGCGTGTGTGTTGTTGCATACTCGTAAAGTTCATTCAAGCGAATGGCAATGGCGGCACCAATGTTACATTCAGATATTTCAGGTGCCATGGTGTGAAAATCTGTAATTGCCGCCTCGATTGCATCATTCTTCCAAGGATAGGTTACTGTTGCTGCTGTGCTGTCCACGAGACGTTGTAAGGGATCATCTCGTTTCCATTGCAATATCCACGTTGACCAAGGATGTTCCTGCTCCATTGCCTCCAATGCGTAGGCTGTAAGATCAACTTGCCATTTATCGTACGTTCCCAACGCTGGTCGTTGTCTAATAGTTTGATTCCAAATATTTCTACAAAGTCTTTGTAATTTCGATTTCCATCCGTCTGCTTGTGAATGTGCTAATGATAATTTGCTAGCGAGTGCTGGAAAGTACTTTTCACAATTATACTGTGTCATTACTGTATGATGTGGAATCGATATTACCTCGTCCCCCTTAACTAAATCTTTAGTACTAAATACGCCACGTCCAGCTACACTCAGTGGAGTAGTTCGGACCTCTGCGCCAGGAGAGATTATGCCAATGTCTTCGCACCATGAGTTAAAAATAGCATCATTGTCATTGATACTAACACCATCGCCACTCCTACCTATGGCTGATGACGCGAATAGGTGCAGGTTGGCTTTCATTGTGCACTTTCGGTAAAGGTTGTCAATGTTTGTTGAAAAGTGCTTCGATGAGAGCATGACTACGTACTATTTTATATTTGGCGGGAAAAACTCCCACCCAAAAAAGAAAAAAGTGGTTCTTATTCAATGATGGACCCGACAACACTCTTACCCGGTGTCAAAGCCTCTGGCCGGTGTCCTCCCCTTCTCATCCGTGACGATGCCATCGTTGAGGGAGGTGTCTTCGAAATGGCATTGCTCCGTTCGTTAAATATGGTTCACGGTGAGTCTTCAAAATCAAACAATAAATTAATGGATTTCGTACCCGATATTAAGAGTGGGGGATTGTCGTACGCTGGCACATTCGTTCGATCGTATTTTGCCCACGGCTAGGATATATAGTCCCCCCTCCTTCCTATGAGATGATAGGGATTTCATTTCATCCCAACCCCTCACCCCCACACTTTTTTTATTTTCCTCATCCTTCCGTTCCTTGTCCTCCTCTCCTACGATCCTCTTTTATAGGTTTATTTCTCAGCACGAGTCCGAATGCTGTCGAGAATTTCACAAGTGCCACGAAGGTAAGTTGAACATGAGATTGTATTGTACTAGCGGCATGATAGAGGGGGGAAACATTGCGGGGGGAGGGCAATGGGAGAGAATGCGTAGCCAAAGGCAAATCAGAAGCTGAGCGTGGAGGGAGGGAGGCAGAGATAACTCTTCAAGGCCGATAATACGGGGCAGAGTAATCTGCCATCTAAATTCTTCGTAAGCGCTCAAGAGTTGTACCTAAATCATCGGTTCTAATGGTGATGGGGGAATGGTCAACAAGAGTAAAGAAGTATCAGACAGTAACAAGCTGTCGATCCTTCTATTGATGCCAAGTTCCAAGTCGTATTTGATGCCATGTCCCCAGTTACGCCACAAATCAAGATTTCCTATGAGACACATTTCATTCTGAAAGGCTCCCACTGGCCGTGTATCATGGAGGCATCACGTTTGTGGAAATAAGGAGTTCCGGGGAGGTTATGGTATCTTCTTTTTCACGCACGGATTTGCTAGTTGGCCTAACTAATTGTCTGGAGTGTCCATTTAGCCGACCTAAGCCGTATTATGGATCTTTATTCTAGCTCCGGGATCCGTTCCCGTTTGAATTTAGTATTAAAATTGATTCATACCGAGTAACCATGTGCACGGCATGAAGACAGATTGCTCTATCAAACAAAAATACTAGTAGCTGATCTAGGTAGCTAGTCACTTACTTTGACATTTATCAATTGTGATCCTTGATATTGATCCCTTACGAATTGTCAATGACGGCCAGTTGCGGGGAGCCTTCATCGTACTTGATGGCAGGCTCGTAATCTTGGTAATTGGCGGTGTCTGTCAGGAGTATGCATCGAATCGAGACTTTACTCTTATTGTCGTAAAGCCGGACCTTCATGGCCATTTATTTGTACAGTGTAACAACATCCACGTACCATGAACGTGGTGTTGTCAATGCCCGATACTCAGCAGGAATTTGGCTCCCACAAACATTATCTACTCCGAATTGTCATTGGACTGTAATGAATAATATTCTTTACTATGTGCATCATCACCTATCAGACCAATACTAAGTCCGATTAAGTATGGATTACATGAAGCACTCGGTTATGAAGCAACTGAAGCTGCCCATGACTATCAATATTTGCTTTCTATGAGTAGCTCCACTATGCACAATTTGAAATGGGCAGATGAAACTCCGTGCTTGTGGACAAGAGCGACGATAATCGAGGTTTAATTCTTTTAATCCTTTTTGACGGATGATATTAACCACGCCTTCATATGTTAGATGGAAGTCTTCTCTCGTGGAAGCTATTGATACAGCGTCCATTCTCCATGGCTGTTTTAATCAAGATCTTACTAGCTGATTTGCTATTGTGTTCTGCGTTTTCCTTAACACATACTCTTTCAACTCTAACTTTTGTTTCTTTATAATCACAGATGGCATCCGGGGGTTCAGACTCTCGAATACTCGAGCAACGCCGCTGCATACTTCTAGCTGTTATTGGGTCGACCTCAGAAACCATGTCAGACAATGCAACACTGAAGAGTCTATTGAATACCGGCCTTCTAGTGACAATTAAGGGATGGTTAGATGATGTCTTGGCTGGTAAAGTTGGAGGCGTCGATCTTTTGCTTCATCTTCTAAATAACATCATTCCAATTCCCGTTACTAAAGAATTAGTTACCAATTCTAAGCTGGGTAAGACCGTGTCGTCTGTAGAGAAGCATATCATTTGTGCAGCGTCGGCGAATGAATCTGCAATTAAAAAGAGGATCCAAGATTTGAAAGAGCGCTGGAGTGCATCAGTGAAAGCCATGAAAAGTGTGAGTAAATATATCCAGAAAGAGATTTCATTTGTCGCCACTACTCGAAATTTTTTGAGTGATTTCCGTTCCTATTCTAATTTCTACGATTGCTTTAGAATGGTAATGGATCAACAAAACGTCAGCTAGAGCATGATGCACCTCTTTCCCTTGCTGCAGCAAAGAAATCCAAGCAAGGAGGTTCAGCACTTTCAAGTCTATTGAAGAAAGTGGAGAATACGAACATTACTGTTGTATCCTCAACGATGTCTGCGGCTGAAAGCATGGAGCAGCAAAGCATGAAGCAGCAAGAGCGGGCGACAATTTTAAAAGGTGCAAACTCCATGTCAAAGATAGAAGTGTCGAAAGAGAACAATGGTAAGCACAACGCCAATTATACAGATTATGAGTTTCACTTGTAGGAAGAATACTAATGTCAATGATCGTGGCTCTCTAGATGCTAAGCCAAAGAAGGGCGACCGACGAATTCAATGGGCTGATAATAATGGCAAATTATTAGCTGTAACAGAAGATGGGCAAGATCCCAAATCATCAGAGACAGAGAAAGTGCCTGCGAAAAAACGAAAGTCGCGGTGGGCTGACAGTAAGAAGATAGAAATCCAGAATGAAAAAGAATTAATGATGCAGGCGAGGAAAACTATATCCCTAGATACCGACAAAGATGATGAGCTGGACGCAATGTCGATGATGGTCAGTTTTCTTTTCTTCTGTCAATTCATTGTGCACTCGTGATTTAGATACTTACAAATGAAAACCACTCATATCTTTTTCAGGCTGTTTGGAGACCACCTCAATTACTCCCGGACAACGGAATCAACCCTCCAGTACAGGTCGTGTCCAATGAACTCACTCTACAGGCAACCCGCATGAGCACAACTCCCGCAGTCAAATATCTGTCGGATAATGATGTTCCAATTTCTCCTCATCTTTTGAGTGAAGTGGAGAAGGCATTAGAGCTTACTTTACACAATTCTGTAATCCCAAATGTATTCCCTTTTTTCACTCCCCAAGCTGCAATTGATCCAGTCGCCAACTTCACAACACACAATGTTGCACCAGCATATTCACAGCCGCCATTATATCCACAGCCTTACAGTATGAGTACATCTACCGAAGCGGATGTGCAGACTGTTCTGGGTCTAGGGTTACCTTTTTTCTTGGTCGGGTTCAATGTAATTGCTCTTCAGGCTCTTGCAGCAAATCCCAGTCTGCTAGCTTCGTTTAAAGATGTGAATGGTGTGTATAAGCAGCCAGAGCTTATCAATCTTGTGCAAACACTGACACAAAATCTGGCGCCACATGCAGCAATCCAACCGACTGCGATGACTGGATATGCTGCATTCAACTCAGTACCGACATACATGCAGCAGCAGCCGACTTTACCATCATTTAGCCAGCCACAGCCGCTCTTGCAGCAGCCGGGGCCAGGAATGCGTGGGTACCGTGGCGACCAAAACATCGGTGATGCCAATCTTTATCTTAGTGGCTACGGCCCAACAACTACAAATGATGATATTAGAGCGATGTTTGCCCCGTATGTCCATGTTACTGAAATTGTGAACAAGAGTGGTTTCTCTTTTGTCAATACGAATGATCCCGAAGGAGCAACACGAGCCAAAGAAGCGTTAAATGGATCACTGTTGGGTGGATTACCTTGTAGAATTAACTCTGCGAAACGAAAGGAGAGAGATCCTACGTTTGGTTTAACGGGGGCATCATCTGCTATTCCTAGTGTAGGGACTACTGTATCAACTATTGGTTTTGGGCAGGTGGATGTGTCTCAGATAAAAGATGATCGTGGCAATCCTGCAACAAAGAATTTATTTGTTGCCGGTTATGGACCGGGTACGACCGAACAGCAGCTGAAAGATTGTTTTGGGCAATACGTATCTGTCGTTAGCATCGTACTGAAGAATACATTCGCGTTTGTGAATACTGTGGACAAAGAAGCGGCTGTTCTTGCCCGGTCTTCGCTATTGGGGCAGTTGCTTAACGGTGGACCACTGCGAATAAATTTTGCGAAAGAAAGTGGACGACTTGGGACTAGCTTTGACCTTGGGTATCATGGCCCTTCAGGAGCTTCAGCATCAGCATATGGGCCTGGACGATACTAAAGATACCTTTGTTAGTCTTAGTTAGTAGAATGACTGGTTTTACTTTTCACTGAGTGTGATGTCTTGTTCCTTTACCTTAGTTAATAGGTAGAAAGGTCTCGCTCGCTCACGTTTGCGGCTTTACAATTTCTATTCCCAGCACACCGCACACAGAATGATGAGGAGAGAAATTGCTTGGTTGGCTGTCGTCATTCCCTTGGTTGGCTGTCGTCATTCCCTTGGTTGGCTGTCGTCATTCCCTTGGTTGGCTGTCGTCATTCCCTTGGTTGGCTTCGTCATTCCCTTGGTCTCAAACATTTTGTCACCAATTTCCAGTCACGGCATGAACATTTCAGTCACGACATCCTGAATCTCCTTCCTTCTGCCCTGAGCGATCAATCTCCGTATGGTAGATGGTGAGCTCCTCGCGGCCGCATCAGTTGTGGACACGCATCGACATCGAACCAGACGCGTCATTGATCTCGTACAATGAACATGAGCGATGTGTAATAATTAACAAAGATGATGAAGACGTTGCTACCTTCTACTGTCTCTATGGACCGTGCGAATTGGAATTATACAATCATCTTCAATTACGACAGAATGTTCGCCTTGCCAAATTAAATGTTTGGTATCCAGGCTCATGGCAAAATCATTCTAATCGAGTCTGCTTTCGTACGACGTTGTCATTGCCCACGGTAGGATTTCCAAGCGTTGACGACGATGACGATGACGAAAATGGGAGTATATTAATGAAGTTTCAATCGAATGCAAGGATCATCGTAGCCGTGATCCAATTTGGGGAGGAGGAAAGCTCTCCACTGCGTTGGAAATCGACAGAACGAACAGTTTCGTCAACTACCAATCACGGCAAAGGAGAGACGATTTACTATCATGTCATTCATGTTCCATCCTCCTCTAAGATTGATGACAATCACACCACGTGTGTTTTCACCTTGACATTGGACTCGACACATGCAGATGAACTAACGCCAGATGAAGAATTGATGGACCCACCACCACCACCTTGCGTTGTATTGACATCTTCATCAACCTTTTCTCCAACTAGATGGGAATGGAACAGTCCTGCTGCTACCATCGACAATGATGAATGGATCCCAATTACTTCATACTGGAGAACAAATGATACAAAGTCAATCAATTTTTTAGATACCAATGATTGCACTAACACATCATCATCATCATGGAGATTTCCACACCAATTGGGCTTATGTCAAATTTCCACTGTTCTGCCAACAAAGCGATTGTACTTGAGAGACGGTGGCGGCGAGACTATTGTTACGAATACTCATCCGATTGATGAATACTCTCGCAAAGGCAATGAGATAGTTTACGACTTTGATAAGGAGTACTTCGGGAGGGTACACATAACAATGTCCAAACAACATCCACGTCCTTCACTACTGATAATTCGAGTAGGTGAAACACGGGCAGAGGCAATGAATAATGATGCAAAACACTTTGAACAATGCGTTGATATTTCGTATTCACTTCAATATGATTCCCATACCTGGTATAGTCAACATCTCGTTGCATTCCGCTATGTAAGAGTAATTATATCGACGGAGGATGATAATGCTGTACCATGGAATGATATTACTATTGAATGCGAGGCCCATATGCCTCTCTTATATCCACAGCGTGGCGGTACATTCTCTTGCATATCTACTACTTGCACGACAGACAAATCTAGCACATCTACGTGCAATCTTGATACTAGAATATGGCATACCGCAGAATATACATTACAATTATGTACATACCAAAATTTTATCATTGATGGGGTTAAACGTGATAGATTACCCTGGGCGGGCGATTTGTTTATTGGTCTTATAGCGAATGCATACACTAGTAGAAATGTTGAATCCATTCGTTCGACATTAATAGTCTTGGGACGGTGTGGATTAGACAATCTCATCACTTATCATACTCGTAACAACAATATCGTTGATACGACATCTAACTTGGTAGATACGACGATCAACAGCATGGAAGATACTACACACATTAACGGAATGGTTGATTATACACTTTGGTTTATCATTTCACATTGGTCATATCAAAAGTATTATGATGATATTTACTTCTTACGACAAGAATGGAAAGTCATTAAATTACGACTAACACATCTTCTCCAGTGGTGTAGTGATCCTGATTCAGGCTGGTTAATTGTTACCAATCATGACCGTGTATTCATCGATTGGAGTGATGATAGTCATGATGTAAAGTCTACAACATTACAGATACTTTGGTGGTATGTATTAGATTGCGGCATTGCTTTGGCTAAGAAGATAGATGATGGACATGAACAAAGTAATACAAGTGACATTCTTTTGACTCTGATAGAGACACAATCGAAGATGGAAATATCTTATTTACAGATGAAGGACATACAAGTAAATTTCTCTCGACATTCACATACTATAGGAATTATTTCTGGTCTGTACAAACGTTTGAATACACGGGCTAGTGGAGATTGGTGGGACCATAGTACTAGTGACGAAAACTGGCATACTATTCGTAAAGTACGATTTCTATACGATCGATCACGTGAAGCCTTGCTGGGCGATACACTACCCAAGGTATCAACTCCTTTCTTTCGTCATCTGGAGGTATTGGCAATCAATGCACTTGGTGAGCGAGTGTTGGCTTTGAATAATCTTCGAAGATATTGGGGTGGAATGCTGAATGCGAATGCAACAACATTCTTTGAAGCATACACCGAAAATGAGACAACAATGACTGATATTGCCCAGTTTTACAATCGACCATACGGCAGGAGTTTGTGTCATGCCTGGGCTGCAGGACCGTGTGTACTCTATCCAGAGATACTATTAGGATTGTGTCCATTATCCGATGGATGGAGAGAATGGGTGTGTGATCCACTACTATCTTGCATCCAATCTATATCATGTAGAATCGAGACAAAGTATGGGTTCATTCATGTTCAATTAGATGATTTTAATTTACAAGTTGTTGTTCCCCAATGCACCTCAATGCTGCTAATGGACAAAGTATATACAGGCGGTGACCATTTGTTCCCTCGCAAGAGTCTAATCTCTTCACATGACACCCATGAATGGTCAAAGAAGTATAGGGATTGGACGTACCATCCAACTCATGTTATCCAGTCGTGCCCAATTATTCCAGGATATGATGGAATTATAATGACAGACGTACCCACTGTTTACCAACTACCGAACAATGACTTGTTTTACATGAGCTTTGTAGGGTTTGACGGGTCCGGATACCAAACGTTTGTCACAGAATCTACCGATTTACTAGAATGGACAAACATGCGTCTGGCCATGGGCTACGGTGACGAGGGCTCGTTTGATTATGGAGGAGTAGTTCTTGGAGCATATCTCTACGAAAGTTATGATCTAGAAGCACCGCGAGTTCTGAAGAATTTGAATGGTAAATTTTATTCGTTGTATGGAGCATATATGAAACGAGGAGAGTATGAGCCTGATCCGGGATTCCAAGGACTAGCATCAAGCATTGATGGGATTGTTTGGCAGCGGGAACAGAATGAAAGCATACTGTCGATTTACGGCCCTGACACTGTGCAGAAATGGGAGAAAGACAGTATCTATATGCCATGGATTGTAGAATATAATTCAGTGTATTACAACTTTTACAATGCAAAGGAAATGCCTCAATGGATTGAGCAAATAGGTTTGGCAACCTCGACAAATTTGCGTTCTTGGGTTCGTCATACCGACAATCCCATCCTTAAGGTCAGCAGTCACAGGAACAACACAGTCATCAACGGCGGATATGATACACAATTTAAATCAGATGCAAAAGTATTCTGGGACGACAGTGAATCACATTGGGTTATGTTTTACTTTGGTGTTGGTAATGGAGGTGCCCACATAATGGTAGCATTCTCATACGATTTAATCCATTGGGTTTGTGATCCAATTCCATTACATATGGCTGTGGCGAATCCATCTGGACTTGACAAGCAGCATGCACATAAAGTATCACTTGTACGTAATCATAAGAATGGAGTATGGTACATGTTTTACTGTGCAGTGGGTAATGCTGGGCGTGGTATTGGTTTGATCATGAGCCATGGGAAATAATATAAGCCAACAAATACTAAAAACATTTTGTATTCATTGCTTGTATTATTAAAGGAATATATATTTTTTTCATAGCCTTACAACTATAAATTTACATTTGCCTTATTGAAAGAAGTATCCCTCCAACGGTTCCACGCCGCACGAATCCTGTAAATATCCGCTCACCATTAACTGTCCCCAAGCCGCGCTAAGCGTCGGCCCACCGCGATTCTGACACAATCGTGTCTTTTTCGTGAATTCATTATACCGTCGTACGCTCCGTCCATACTCCATCGTTTGTTTCGGCCCGGCCGGTGGGATGGGCATTAATTCATTCAAACCCGTGGCTGTATTTAATGTAACGAAAAATGAATTTAATGCCAATCGGCCATCCTCCCATGCCGACATGGCACGCGGGATGACGTCGGCATCGATTTCGACCGATAGACCACGACGTATCCCTCCCGTGGCCTTGGTCAATTTCGACATGGCGCGTTCGAATGCGAATTGCGAATCGCGTATCTCATCCGCCACATCGGGGGGCATGCTTAGTCCTATAATGCGCATGGGATTGACATAATCGCGTTCGATCCGACTGGCACCGCCACCGCCTCCATTGGAGGAACGGGAGGCTACCAAGTCATTGACTTCGCCAAAACTATCAGTATTGGCAACCATGGATTGTAAATCGAAGATGTAAAAGTCCGCGGCCAGTTGGAGGGGGTATCGGTATTGCAAGTAGGATCGTATAGCCTCGGGTGGGAAATCGGGCAGGTTGCCCGACGTGGCATCTGTGGGTGTACGACGGCGTGTATTGGTCGTAGTAGCAGCAGCAGCAGTAGTTGCTGATTGTTCGTCGATTGGATTCGCAAATGCATTATCGATGGGCAGGACAAGGTTCGAGATTGCAACAGCTGTAGTTGCGGTAGTTGTGGCTACTTTCTGGAGCCATACTCGCCTCGCCATCGTTGTGATGATTGCTTGCTGTCCGTCAGGAGCACTGAATGCAGTAACTGAAGAGTCGGGAATGATGAGCAGCAGTGATGCTGCCACAACGACGGCCCGCATCATCATATCTTGACGTGAGAGTATGTGACTCCCAGCATAGGAGGACGACCACACGACCAACCTACCAGACGACTGCTTAGGTACGTATGTACCACATACTAACATGATGAGCCGAAGGTGCTACGCTTGAGGGATGCTGGGATGCGCTGCACTTGGGGACTATTCGGCTACATGTTTTTCAATTCTGTACACATACATTTAATAATTTTTATTGATCTAAACACACCTTCACAAACCACCATGACAATAGGAAGACATAGGACACAATTACTTCTTTCACTAAACACACACACGACACAACAGCAGGGTTAACAGTACATAGAAGTCTTCTTCTTGTCGCTTATTGTACTTCACATTGTTTAACTTGCTTGGAAAAATTCACCCCCACTGGACCTTCACATGAGACAATTTGTTTAAGTAGGGCAGGTGGCACACCACGGTCCTGTACGTCCTGTAGGACTGTTCTTGTTAGGGCAACCAGTGCCGAAAAACATGCTAGAAGCATAAGTGGTATAACCAAAGTTCAAAGGCAACTTGGGACCCCAAGGACAGAGGTCTCGGTTGAAGCTTGATGCACGCTCAAACATGCCATTCATGCCTTTCACACGCCCAACTTCCCACCTTGAGATGTCAGAATTAAAGCTTGATGCATCACGGAACATGATATTCATGTTTGTGACAGAGCTAACGTTCCAGCTCGAAATGTCGGAATTAAAGTTTGATGCCTGATAGAACATGGCCCTCATGTCTGTCACACACCCAACTTCCCACCTTGAAATGTCGGAATTGAAAGTTGATGCACCAAGGAACAAGCCAGCCATGTTTGTGGCACGCTTCACACACCAGGTTCCAATCTCTCCATACTGAGTACGCGTGGCACAGGTGGGAGTAGTTGCGCAACTCTGGCTGATGTAGTTGTTGACGGCAATTTGTAAAGTTGCCTTATCAGGGAAGCAGTACTGGGTGGGATATTGAGTCGGGCTTGCAGTAGTGGGGCGTGCAGTAGTGGGGCGTGCAGTAGTCGGGCGTGCAGTAGTCGGGCGTGCAGTGGGTTTGGATGTCGTGGGATAGGATGTCTTAGGGGTCCAAGGTGACAAAGCAGCTATGTTAGCAGCTTTAGCTGCTGCAGCAGCAGCAACTTCGACAGCTTCAGCAGCTTCAGCTTCAGCAACGCAGTTGGGAAAGCATTTTGAAATAGCAGCTACATCACTCCCAGTGAGATCATCAAAAGAAGTAGCCCATGCATCAGCATCATCAAAATGTGCCTTCTCATTGAGAATATTCCCAACCAACGTTTTGATCTTCTTGAACCACCCTAACTGACGACGTCCCTCGGGTCCACCACCAACTGAGTTGCACTCCCCTGGCTGAGCATCTGCAAAGCAGTGTTCCTTCCCATCTGAAGAGCGGAAGCATGTCCTGCCACTTGAGGAGATCTCGGTGGCGGCATCTAGAGAGAGGATGGTGCGTTTATCGAGGCCTTCTTCCTCCACATCAAGGATTACCTTGGACCCTTGAAGGACGTTGCTTTGGATAATATCAAAGGTCTCGCCTGCAATCTGCATGTCGCAATGTTGATAAAAGGACATGTTTGAAGTGAGAAAGGGGGAATGATGATGAGTGACGACATGTAAATCAATTCATCATACTCACACAGAGGGGAGTATCCTCGGAGGTATTGAAGAGCTGGAAGCGAGTGCCATGGGCAACGGTCGAGAGCATCCGAGAGCCTTCCTTGTTCATGAGGGCACCCGACGAAGACACCTGAGTATCTTTCGTAGCCTTGACTGCGACAAATACAGCTCCGAAGGTGCAAGCACCCAGGACGAGGATCACAGCTGCAGAAACTCCTGCCACTAGACCCAGATAGTGCTTGAGGGATTTACTCTTGGTCTTCTCGAGTTCAAAGAGCCTAACAAGCGTGTATGCTTCCTCCTCTGGATGCGTTGGAGAAGGCAACAACTAGTTAGCATGATATGGCGTGGGAACATGGACATTGGACAATAACACTATTGACTTACTACTCAATGTGCCACTGTTATCCTTATCCAGAAGATGAAAGATGGAGTTGAAGCGCTATTTAGATGTAGAGCAGAGAACATGAATCACCATCATCAACGAGGGAGAAGTGGGGAGTGAGATAACATAGTAATGGCGAGGGCATAAAAACAGACTTAACCAAGCATCCGTCCGCTCGTCGCCAATGGGAAGGCCACATCCTCTCACCCTTCCGCGGCACCTTCACCTTCGTCCGCATCCTCTTGCCCGTCCGCGGGCACCTTCACCTTCGTCCGCATCCTCTCGCCCGTCCGTGGCACCTTCACCTTCGTCCGCATCCTCTCGCCCGTCCGTGGCACCTTCACCTTCCACCTTCGTACCCCGTCCGTGGCACCTTCACCTCTCATTGCCAATCTTCGTCCGTGGCACCTTCACCTTTGTGGCGGAGAACTCCGGCGGCTTCAAACTCAGCCTCAATGGACAAGCACTTTTCACTCACCTCATCATTCGAGTCATAGTTATCAGGAGCAGCGTTAATGTCGGCTGCAAGATCACGAACAGACTTGGTAAGGTTCATGATGTTCTATGTTGATTGAGGTGGTGCGGTGGGTAATCCGCCAAACTATTCTGCGCGCAGAATATTCTGCGTTCAGAATAGATTTTTTATTACTACTCTGGGCTGTAATAAAAATTAAAAACCTATTCTGCGCGAGCTTTTATTTTTTACCCACTTTTCTTTTGTGATGCTTCTCTCCCCCCCAAAGAACCAATGGGA
>Ga0247831_1006490_pt1 | contig 13795 bp, 10 predicted proteins | sample LaCruzMarch2015__9_FD_192406 | JGI IMG/M metagenome (GOLD analysis project Ga0247831, IMG submission 192406) | Freshwater microbial communities from meromictic Lake La Cruz, Castile-La Mancha, Spain - LaCruzMarch2015_1m | ecosystem: Environmental > Aquatic > Freshwater > Lake | place: Spain...
AACTTCGTACTTAACGACGAGCGCTACGCCGGCGCCAGCATTCTTGTGGCAGGCCCCAGTTTTGGCGTGGGCTCATCTCGCGAACACGCGGTGTGGGCGCTGCAGCAGTACGGCTTTGATGTGGTGATTGCACCGAGCTTCAGCGACATCTTCCGCAACAACTGCACCAAAAATGGTCTCGTGCCCGTAACCCTGGCTGCCGACATCGTCGAGTCGCTCTGGGCTGCAATCGAAGCCGATGCCAATGTGGAAATGACGGTGGATGTTGAGCGTCTCACGGTCGAAGTGCCAGCGACAGGTGCTCGCCATGCATTCGTGCTTGATGCTGCGTCCCAGCAACGGTTCGTCAATGGTTTAGATGACATCAGCATCACCCTGGGGCGCGACGCCGATATCGGCGACTACGAGCGTCGCCGGCCCAGCTGGCTCCTGGCGCGCTAGGCGATCGTCGGCGTCACAAACGACGCCAGATTGGCAAGCCGCTTGTCGTTAGAAAACACCTCAATGGGTGGCTGCGGCTCGAGTCGCAAACCCCGCTGGATAATGCGGCACGTCGTGTGCTGGTTGTATTCCGCCAAAGTCACTGCCCAACCATCGCGGCCAGCACGAGCCGTGCGACCAGAACGATGCAGGTAGGTCTTTACATCCATCGGGGGCTCGTAGTGCACCACTGCGGCAACATCGTCAATGTCAATACCACGGGCAGCCACATCGGTGGCCACCAACACGTTCAGGCTGCCCTCGGCAAACTTTGCCAGCGAACGCTCACGGGCGGCCTGCGACATGTCACCGTGCAGGGCCGAGGCTTTGACATGCAGATCCTGCAGTGAGTCGGCCACCTTGTCGCACAGGCGCTTCGTGTCGCAAAACACCACCGTTTTGCCAGCACCAGCAGCAAGTGCGGTAATCACCCGATCTTTGTCCATGCGGTGCACGGCCAAAAAGAGATGGCTCATGGTGCCAACGGTGGCAGTTGGAGTATCAATCGACACTTCACGCGGGTCGTTCATGTAGCGACGCACCAGGTTGCCGACTTGGCCATCAAGAGTCGCTGAAAACAGCATCGTTTGATGTGCGCCAGTCACATGCCGCAGCACCCATTCCACTTGGGGCATGAAGCCTTCATCGGCCATCCGATCGGCTTCGTCGATGACCACAACTTGAATGTCAGACAGTGTTAGTTCATCGGCCTTCATCAAGTCGATGAGTCGCAACGGAGTAGCCACCACCACTTCGATGCCGCCCGCCAAACTGTCGATCTGGTCATCACGTGACGCACCGCCGTACACCGCCAACACCCGGCGTGCACATGGGCGACCAATCGGCTCGAGCACCTCGGCCACCTGCAGCGCCAACTCGCGCGTCGGCACCAGCACCAGCCCACGGGGTGCTCGCGGGCGCCCCGCCACGTCGATGCGCGAGAGCATCGGCACACCAAAGGCCAGCGTCTTGCCCGAGCCAGTGCGGGCCCGACCACACAGGTCGGCCCCGGTCATGGCCACGGGAATCGCCTCGGTTTGAATCGCAAATGGTTTGGTAAAACCCGCGGCAGCCAGACCAGCATCTACTTCTGGCGGGACTCCGAGGGCAGCAAACTCGGTAGTAGCTGTCATCTTGACGGTCACGCTACTTGCGGGGCTGGCAATCACCCTCGCGAACCCTGCGACGCGATACTGACTCGTGAGTCAGTATCGGCTGACAAGTCAGACAGTAGCCACAGACTGCGTTTCTCGCTATGGTGCTACTTCGGTATTGACACACAGTCGGTACTGACACGTAGTTGGTTTCCATCCAGGGGAGGTGCACATATGAGCAACACGACGAACATCCAGCCAACGGGCAACCTGGCTGTGGTAATGCACGATGTGTGCAACGGCCGCAAAGGTGCGACCTACGACTGGCAAGCCACGTTGATTCCTTCCGAAACCGTGTTTGAAGCATCATTGCAAACGATGCTGGCCACACCTACTGGTGCAAGTCGCTCTCGCAAGTCGCGTCGCCGTTCGTGACGATTGACCTTTCACGGGTCGGCACCCACCGCCCAGCGCGAGTACTCGTTCTGGGCTGTGGTTCAGTGGCCCAGGCCGCCGTGCCAATGCTGGTTCGCGACGTGCAACTCGCGCCATCGAGCATCACCGTTGTTGACTTTGTCGACAATCGCCATCGCATTGCTGAATCCATCGCCGCAGGCGTCAATTACGAAATCGGGCGAGTTACGCAGGAAAATCTTGACGAGTTTCTCTCGGCGCGTGTCGGTGCCGGTGACCTCATCTTGGATCTGGCGTGGAACATCGACTGCCCCACCATCCTCACCTGGTGTCGCGACCACGGCGTGCGCTACCTCAACACCAGCGTGGAATTGTGGGATCCGTACTACGACATGCACAACACGCCGCCGCTGGAGCGCACCCTGTACGTGCGGCACCAAAACATTCGCCGCCTTATCGAATCGTGGCCAGATAACGATGGCCCGTCTGCCGTGCTCGAGCACGGTGCCAACCCCGGCTTGGTGAGCCACTTCGCCAAGCGCGCGCTCGGCGAGATTGCGACGGCACTGCTCAAAGACAAAAAAGCTGGCGATCGTGCCAAGTTCATCGAAGGGGCTTTGGCCGAAGGTCGCTACAACACGTTGGCAATGTTGACTGGCACGAAAGTGATTCACATCAGCGAACGTGACACTCAGATCACCAGCTCACCCAAGCGCGTTGATGAGTTTGTCAACACTTGGTCGATTGAAGGGTTTTACGAAGAAGGCGTGGCCCCGGCCGAAATGGGTTGGGGCACCCACGAACGATGGCTGCCGCACAACGCGCACGTGCACGACGATGACGGCCCGTGCAACCAGATTGCACTTGCCCAACCAGGAATGGAAACCTGGGTGCGCTCGTGGGTGCCGTGCGGCGAGATTCTCGGCATGGTCATCCGCCACGGCGAGGCCTACACCATGAGCGACCACCTCACCGTGTGGAATGACGACGGCTCGGCCAAGTATCGCCCGACCGTGCACTACTCGTACTGCCCCACCGACGCAGCAATCATGAGCGTGCAAGAACTTCGCATGCGCAACTGGAAGATGCAGTCACAACAGCGCATCTTGAATAACGAGATCGAATCTGGTCGCGACGAACTCGGCGTGTTGCTCATGGGCCACGATTACAAGTCGTGGTGGACGGGCTCGCTTCTCAGCATCGATGAAGCACGGGCAATTTTGCCGAATCAGAGTGCGACCACCCTGCAGGTGGCTGCGTCGGTCGTGGCTGCCACGTGCTGGATGTTCAACAACCCCAACGGCGGGGTGCGCGTGCCTGATGATTTGCCCCATGAAGAAGTGTTGAAGGTTGCCTACCCCTACCTCGGCACTTTTCAGTCGGGGCCGGTTGATTGGGATCCACTCATGAATCGCAACGACCTCTTCCCTGGTTTTGGCAACGGCCCCACCCGGCTTGACCCGGCGGATCCGTGGCAGTTTGCCAACTTCATCGTGCCCACGCCACGCGCGGTCTAACGCAGCCCGCGCGGGCAACCCACCGATACGCTCAAAATCGTGATGTTCGACAGCGCCATCATCAACACTGCCCCCGGCAATACCGCCCTCCTACTTACGTAGCGGCGTCGGCCGCAGTTAGTCGACGTCGCGCCCACTCCCGAGCCACCGGCCGGGAGTTTTTCTTTTCCCCGATTCAACAGACCAGTCACCACAACACTTACCCGAAACGACAACACCATGGCTCCACAACCAAGCAACCCACAACGCATGCCATTCGAAAAATATGCCGCATACGTGCCACTCGTTTTGACAGATCGCACGTGGCCGAACCGTGTCATTACGCAAGCACCACTGTGGTGTTCGGTGGATCTACGCGACGGCAACCAAGCGTTAATCGACCCGATGGATCCGGAACGCAAACTGCGGATGTTCAAAACGTTGGTACGGATGGGCTTCAAAGAAATTGAAGTGGGTTTCCCATCAGCAAGTCAGCCTGATTTCGATTTCGTGCGCCATATCATCGAACACGACCTCATCCCTGACGATGTCACCATTCAGGTGCTCGTGCAGTCGCGCCCCGAGCTGATTCGTCGCACGTACGAAAGTGTCCGCGGTGCAAAACAGGCCATCGTTCACTTCTACAACTCAGTCAACCCACTACAGCGTCGAGTGGTGTTCGGTCTCGACCAAGCCGGTGTTACGAAAATCGCCGTCGATGCAGCCACTCTTTGTCGATCGCTTGAACCCACAGTGGCTGGCACCCGCGTGCGTTATGAATACTCGCCCGAGAGCTTCACCCTGGCTGAACCCGAGTTTGCAGTGGCAATCTGCGAAGCAGTCATGGATGTCATTGAGCCAACCCCAACGAACCCGTTGATCTTGAATCTGCCCGCCACCGTCGAGTGCTACTCACCCAACGTCTATGGCGATGTCATCGAATGGTTCGGGCGCACCATCAAACAGCGGGACAGCATCGTTTTGTCACTGCACCCGCATAACGATCGCGGCTGTGCCGTGGCTGCCGCCGAGTTTGGCGTCATGGCCGGTGCTGATCGTGTAGAAGGCACCTTGTTTGGCAACGGTGAACGCACCGGCAACGTCGACGTGATCACCTTGGCGATGAACTTGTTCGTCAACGGCATCGACCCGATGCTTGACCTCAGCGACATCGACGCTCTGCGGCGCGATGCCGAATACTGCAACCGTCTGCCCGTGCCCGAACGGCAACCCTACGCAGGCGACCTGGTGTACACCGCGTTTTCCGGCAGCCATCAAGACGCAATCAAAAAAGGTCTTGATGCGTTGGCAAAGAACTACGAGAAGTGGGAAGTGCCGTACCTGCCGCTTGACCCCAAGCATGTGGGGCGCACCTACGAAGCAGTCATCCGAGTCAACAGCCAGTCGGGCAAGGGTGGTGTGGCCTACGTAATGAAAACTGAGCATGGCTTTGATCTGCCGCGCCGTTTACAGATCGAGTTTTCTCGCACGATTCAACACATCACCGAAGACTCTGGCACCGAAATTGCACCCGACTTCATGTGGCAAGCGTTTGAAGCCGAGTACTTGCCGAGCGCACCACGCTTTGCATTGGTGAGTCACGAGTTGCGCAGCTCGAGTGATGGCACCACCAGCATCGCTGCCCAGGTGGATGCCAACGGCACTCGGGTGACCCTGCAGGGCGACGGCAATGGCCCGATCAATGCGTTTGTCACGGCGTTGCGCTCAGCATTCGGAACCAAGATCGACGTGAAGGACTACGTGGAGCATGCCCTCAGCCAAGGCTCCGAAGCCACCGCCGTTGCCTACATCGAAAGCGCCAACGAATCAGGCGACGTATGTTGGGGCGTCGGGGTGCATCCGAGCACGATTACTGCATCGTTGCGGGCAGTGCTCAGCGCGTTTGAACGCCAGCAACGTCAGTAACTTGCGCGTCAGTAACTTGCGCGTCAGTAACTGGCTCGTCACTCACTAGCTCTTCGCTAGCGCCCTCGACATCAATCTTGGGAATCAGACGATCCAACCAACGCGGCAGCCACCAGTTGCGGTCGCCGAGCAACTCCATCGTGGCGGGCACCAGCACCAGGCGCACCACCGTGGCATCCAAAAACACTGCGACGGCAAGACCAAAGCCAAACATCTTGATGCTGCGTGTCGCATCCAGCACGAAACTGCCGAATACCACCACCATGATTGCCGCTGCTGCTGTGATCACGCGGGCAGTTTTTGCCAACCCGTCGGCAACCGCCAGTTGATTGTCACCGGTGCGGTCATATTCTTCTTTAACGCGCGACAACAAAAACACCTCATAATCCATCGACAAGCCAAAGACAATGGCAAACATCATGACCGGTAGCCACGGGTCGATTGGCGCGCTGCCACCCAGCCCGATGAGCGAAGCACCCCAACCCCATTGAAACACCGCTACGACTGCGCCATATGCAGAGCCAATTGATAACAAATTCATCAGTACCGCCTTGAGCGGCACCAACAGCGAGCGGAACACTGCCATCAACAGCAAAAACGACAACGCCAGCACCACGCCAAAAAATATCGGCAGTCGATTAGCAAGATAACGAGAGAAGTCGACGTTGACCGCCACGCTCCCCGTTACCTTCACACTCAAACCCGACTCACCCACGGCAGCCGGTATTACTTCATCGCGTAACCGAGCCACGAGGTCGGCGGCTTCCTGCGACTGGGGCGACCCTGTGGGATACACCGTCCACAACACGGCAGTAGGTGCAGCCGGGTCGTTTGCAATCGCCGGGCTGGCACTCACCACACCGGGGGTGGTGGCTAAGACATCACTCAACTGTTGTGCTGCCACCAACTGGGCCGGTGAATCAACTGCGGCCACCAAGGTGAGCGGGCCGTTGAAGCCAGCTCCAAAGCCTGTGGCCAAGAGGTCATAGGCGCGACGGGTTGTGGTATCGGTCGGGTAGTTACCTTCATCGGCAAAACCCAAGCGCAAGTCGAGCACCGGCACAGCGATTGCGCCGAGCGCAACCACGCCAACAATCAACATCACCCACGGGCGACGCTGCACGGCGCGGCTCCAGCGATAGGGCATGGTTTCGGGCATGGGCTTATGGCGGCGGGCAGGCAAGGGGCGTCGCAAGAAGGGAATGAAACTGCCACCAAGAAGCACGAGCCCAGCCACTGGTGCAGCCAACAGCAACGGGTTCTGTTTGAGCCCAACACCCACGAGCGTCACTGCCACGAGACCTGCCGCAATAACACCGCGCCAACGAGTTACTTCAATTCGCTCACCAACGAAACCCAGCAAGGCCGGCAACAGCGTCACCGAGGCCAGCATCGTGAACAACACCGTGATCGAAGCGCCGATTGCCAAGCCGTTCATGAAGCCCACACCCATGATCAACATCCCGAGCAGTGAGATCACCACTGTGGTGCCAGCAAACAACACCGCACGACCGGCCGTGTCGATTGCTTCGATGGTTGCTGCAGCACAGCCACGACCACGTTGACGTGCCTCGCGGTATCGGGTCACGATAAAAAGCGCGTAGTCGATGCCGACACCGAGGCCGATCATCACGCCGAGCGTGGTAGCGAAGTCGGGCATGGTGAAAATGTTGGAAACCAACGTGGCAACGAGTACTCCGGCTGCAATACCTCCGAATGCAGTGCCGATCGGCAAACCCATAGCCAACACCGAACCAAATGCAAAGATCAAAATCACGATCGCAAAGGCAAGGCCCAGCACCTCTGACGTTGGGGTTTCGAACGCGGCGAACACTTCACCGCCGTACTCGATTTGCACCCCAGCAACGACCGGCTCAATCGCCTTCATCTCGGCAAAAACTTCTTCAAACTCTTCAGCCGAGTCGAGTTCGGCAATAAACGAGACGTTGGCAAATGCAATATCGCCACTCGGAGCAATCTGCCGACTGCCAGCGGCAGTGAATGGGCTCACCACCCCCATGTCGCTACGCGCATCAAGTTGGGCAAAGTAGTCGTCAAGAGCCTGGCGCTGCGCCTCGCTGAATGATCCGTTCGTTGATTGCACCACTATCGTGCCCGAGCGACCGCTGGCCTGTGAGCCGAATCGTTCTTCAAGAAGACTGAACCCCTCGGCGCTTTCTACGTTGGGCAGGTTGAACTGGGTAGAAAATGCATTGCCGAAGGTGCCGACGAGGCCCGCCAGAACCGCAATAATGGCAACCCACATGGCAACCACGACACGACGATGAAGATGCGCAAATGCGCCAAGAGTTTTCAACATGAGGGCAAAGTCAGGCTAGATGTTGTAGATGACTCAACTAGCGTCATCTCGGGAGGATGTCGTGAAAGTCACAGTCAATTTTGATCTCTGTGCGTCGACTGGGGCATGTGCGCAAGTTGCCCCCGAGGTGTTTGAGATACGCAACGATGGATACCTGCACATTCGCAAAGATCAGCCAGGGCCCGAGTTGTACGACGTCGTGCAACAAGCTGCCGATCTTTGCCCCACTGGTGCGATTGTGCTCGAAGACTGACGCGTGGGGTTTTCACAGCGACTCCGCGAAGCATGGCGCGAATCAGCGTCACTCGTGTGTGTTGGGCTAGACCCCGACCCCGCACGATTTCCTGCACCCTTGCATAGTCACGCCAACGCCATCGAAACGTTTTGCCGCGACATTGTCGATGCCACGGGCGATGTGGTGTGTGCGTTCAAACCACAGATTGCCTATTTCGCTGCCCACGGCGCTGAAACAGCGCTGGAGCGGATCTGTGAACACATTCGCCGCGAGCATCCACGAGTGGTGCTGATACTGGATGCCAAACGCGGCGATATCGGTGATACGGCCGAAATGTATGCGCGCGAAGCCTTCGATCGCTACGGTGCCGATGCAGTCACCGTCAATCCATGGTTGGGAACCGACTCGTTGGAGCCATTCTTTGCCCGCCGTGATCGAGGCACCATCGTGTTGTGCCGCACCTCCAATCCGGGCTCGGGCGAACTGCAGTCGCTACGCACCAACGACACCTCCGAGCCACTTTTTGAAACGATTGCTCGGCGGGCAGCGAATGATTGGTCGTTGCGCGCCGACGTGGGGCTCGTAGTTGGCGCAACTCAACCCACCGAATTGCGCCGAGTGCGCGAGATAGTGGGTGACCTGCCGCTGCTCGTGCCTGGTGTGGGTGCCCAGGGCGGCGACCCAGCGAGTGTGATTGCCAATGGTGCAACTGCCGACGGTACCGGGCTGATTGTGAACAGCTCACGGGCCGTCATCTACGCCTCGGCGGGCGACGACTACGCCGCAGCCGCACGTGCTGCAGCGGTCACACTGCGTGATTCGCTCAGTGACGCTCTGCGTGACACGGCAAACAGCCGTGTCAGCCGCCGACCGTAATTACTTCGACGATGCCTGGCACCTGACGCAGCTGGCTCACCACTTCGGCCGGTGTTGGTGTCGCAGTTGCAATCACCATCAGCGCACTGCCGGCTTGGGGTGTTTTACCCACATCCATGTTGTCGATGTTGACTCCGGCATCACCCAACACCGTGCCCACTCGACCAATCACTCCTGGTCGGTCGTCGTTGCGCACGATCAACATAAACCGTGCTGGCGGCACGTCGCTCAGGTGGTCGTCGATGAGCACAATACGTGCCTCGCGGCGCCGACCAGCCAACGTGCCGGAAATGTTGTGCGCACCTGAACGCAGCGTGATGAGATTGACATAGTCCTGGTGGGCAACATCGTCGCGACGCTGTTCTCGCACGACTACTTTTCGTTGCTCGGCCACCGTCGGAGCATTTACGTAGGTGATTGCCTCACCGGAGAGACGTCCGAGAAACCCTTTGAGTGCCGCCAACGTAATAATGCGCGTGTCATACGCGCCGATCTCACCGCTGGCTTCAATCTCGAGCTCGCTTGCGCGTGCACCGACCACATCGGCGAATAGTGCACCGAGTCGTTCGGCCAAAGGAATAAAGGGCTTCAAGGTCTCGTTTGCTTCGGCGGCATCCACATTGACTGCAAACGGCACGAAGTCGCCGGCCAAGGCCAACTGCACCATGTCGGCGATGACTTCTCCGGCTTTGTCTTGTGCTTCACGCGTGCTGGCACCCAGGTGCGGAGTAACCACTACGTTCGGCAACGAAAACAGTGGCGAGTCGGTGACGGGTTCACGTTCAAAAACATCCAACGCAGCACCTGCAATGAGCCCATCGCGCAAGACTTCGAAGAGGTCATGTTCTGCCACGATGCCGCCTCGCGCCACGTTGATCACTCGCAACGACGGCTTGGCCTTCACGAGTAGATCGCGGTTGATGAGCCCGAGTGTTTCTTTGTTCTTCGGGAGGTGCACCGTAAGAAAGTCGCTCGTGGCTACGAGCTGATCGAGCGGCAACATGTCGACATTCATCTGGCGGCCACGCTCGACTGAGATGTACGGGTCAAACGCCACGATTTTCATACCCAGCCCGAGGGCGCGATGAGCCACCAACTTGCCGATGCGACCTAAGCCAACGACGCCCAGTGTTTTACCTGCGAGTTCGACACCTTCCCACTTCGAGCGCTCCCAGCGACCACTCACGAGTGCGGCGTGGGCCTGCGGCACGTTGCGAGCCATCGACATCAACAACGCAATCGTGTGCTCGGCAGCAGAAACGATGTTCGATTCAGGCGCGTTGGTCACCATCACACCGGCTTTTGTTGCAGCGTCAACATCAACGTTGTCCAAACCGACACCAGCGCGACCCACAACGAGCAGACCGCTCACAGCGCTGAGCACCGCGGCGTCAACGTTGGTAGCACTACGCACGATGAGCGCCTGCGCACCTTGCAGAGCAGCAATGAGCGCCTCGCCATTCAACCCGAGTTGCACATCGACCACATGGCCAGCAGCCCGCAGGCGGTCAAGACCTGCGTCAGCAATTTCTTCGGTGACAAGGACTCGAGCCATGCCTCCATCGTGGCGGGTCGCGGGCATCATCGCCAACTCCGCCGCCACACCGCTACACGGCTCCCCGATGTGCGTGTGCCCATTTCGGCCTCGTTGCACCGTTATCGTGAGGGGAATTCACTTTTGACGACCAGCAAAGTGTCGTTGGTTTATTTTTCGTTAGCAAAGGATCCGGCGTGCCACATCTCTTTCTTTCACCCGAGTGGATGGATGCTGCACGAGCCATTCGCGAAAAGTACCGAGACCAAGCCCCGAAGGTTGCCGTCGTCGTTCGTTTCAACCTTGTCGCCACCAACGTGCCATTCGGCGATGGCATTGTCAACAGCCATATGGATACCTCCAGCGGCGAAGTGGTCATGGATCTCGGGCACCTTGACAGCGTTGATGCAACACTCACCACCGACTATGTGACCGCTCGCTCGATTTTCGTCGAACAAGACCCACAAAAGGCAATGGAAGCGTTTCTCATGGGCAAAGTCAAACTCGAAGGTGACGTCTTGAAATTGATGGCAATGCAAACTGCAATGCCCCAAACCGATCTGAGCGTGGTGGTCGCCGAAGAAATTCGTGCAATAACCGAATAGCCGCCAGCTAGACCGCTGCGGTTGGTGGCGCCGATGTAGTGGCGCGACGAGTGGATCGCACCTCGGTCGCCAACAGCCCCGCCACGACGCACAACGCTGCACCCACGACGAGCGCATTGGAGTAACTGGCCAAAACACCTTGATCACTCGTGGCTTCGTGCACCGAAATCATCACCGTTGCACCAAGTAATGCACCCATCTGGGTGACCAACTGCTGCATCGCACTGGCAATGCCTAGTTGCTCGTCGTCGACTGCGTTGGCCAACAAGGCAGAAAGTGCGGGCGACGCCACACCCAAACCCAAACCCGAAAGCCCCAGCCCAAAAGCAATGAGCCACAACGGCGTGGCTTCGCGCACCGTTGACAACACAATCATCGATACGAATACCGTCATGGCTCCGAACACTCCGGCAAAGCGCTCACCTGTGCGCATCGTGACACGTGCCCCAAGCGGAGCAACAATCGAAAAAGTCAGAGGTCGAGCAATGATCAGCCAGCCCACCGTGGCCAGCGACAACCCGACACCATCTTTGAGCATTTGCGGGATGATCATGAAGCCACCCATGTAAGCAAAATTGGCAAGTGCCTGACTGAGCACTGGAAATGCAATGTTGCGCGTGCGAAACCACTGCGGTGGAACCATCGGTGCAGCGACCCGACGCTCTACTTGCACGAAGGTATACAACAACACCACGCCCAGTGCAATCGCACCAATGATGAGCGGCGAGTTCCAACCCCAGGTGCCGCCGCGATTAATGCCAAGCAACAACAATGTGGCTCCCCCGCCGAGCGTCAGAGCACCGGCTGCGTCAAATCGAGCACCAGGTTGGCGCTCGGTATCGCGCAACAACCACCACGACACGACAGCACCAAGGATGCACAGTGGTGCCTGCACCAAAAAAATGATGCGCCAGCCAACCAAGTCAACGAGTGGGACTCCGGCCACCACGCCGATGACTGGTGCACCGGCAGTGACAAAACTCCACATGCCAAGTGGTCGGACACGTTCGTGTGGTTCATACATACGATTGGTGAACGCCATCGCCGACGGCCCCGTTGCCGAGCCACACGCCGCCGAAAGAGTGCGTAACAAAATCAACATCGGTGCACTCGGCGCCAAGGCAGTGAGACCGGCAAAAATTCCGGCGCCGAGCAGACCACCAACGAACACTCGCTTGTGCCCAATCAAGTCGCCGAGCTTGCCGAAAGCAGGGCCAATCACTGCAAAGGCCAACATCGGTGCCGTAATCGACCAACTCACCACGCTGACAGTTGACTTCAAGTCGGCAGCCACCGTATCCAACACCACCACCAGCAAAGTGACGGTGAAACTCACAGTGAACACACCGCTCAAGAGCACTGTCATCGTCGCCTTGCGCCGTGAAATACCAATGCGATCCACCAACGCAGAGCGCACCCGTTCATGCAGAGGCGCTACTGCAACCTCGTCAACACCTGCCGTCATCGCTGCGCCATCACGAAAGACCAGTTCACGGGAAGACCAGATTCACAGCGCTGCCCTTGGCCACGACGCTGCCGGCTGTCAAGGTCGCACCGTCTTGATTCACGGAGCGAACACGACTTGACGTGCGACCACTCATCGTGCCGAGCACCAGGCCGGCTTCAGTGAGTTGCTTTTGGGCGTCAGCAAGGCTGAGCCCGACGAGCCGTGGAAGTTCGACCGTCTCGGGCCCTTTGGAAACCGAGAACGCCACCACGTCGCCGCGGGACAACTGCGTTGCTGATTGGGGTTCTTGTGCAGCCACGAGACCCACTGCAATCTCACTGCTGAAGACATCGTCATTGCGTTGGGCTACTAGTTGCACTGCAGCAAGTTCAGCAAGCGCATCCGCCTCGCTGCGGCCAATCAGGTTTGGCACTGCCCGCAATACCGGGCCACCAGAAATTGCAATTGCAACTTGAGTGCCCTTTAAAACTTCACTGCCGGCCAACAGGTTCGGTTGTTCTGTCACAATCCACGACACCACGCGCCCAGCCGGCACGCTGTCATCGTCGCGGATAGTTTCCACAACCACCAACCCTTGTGCTTCGAGCGCTGCCACTGCATCTGCTTGCGACAACCCCGTTACATCGGGCACCACTGCCAGCGTCGGGCCCTCAGAAATCACCAGAATGAAATCGTCACCCTTGCGCAACATCGTGCCGGCGGCTGGAGAAGTGCGAATGACTCCCCCGAGGGCAACTTCATCGGATCGTTCAGCACTAATGACGATGTTCCAGCCCAGTGGCGAAACCGTGTTGCGGGCTTCGCCCTCGGCAAGACCGACCAACTCCGGTACTTCGAACGAGTCAACGGCCAACACTTGCCAAACCGCAAAAGCCGAAACTGTCAACGCCACCGCACCAGCAACCGACCACAACCAGCGATATCGCTTGCGCTCTGCTGACGGCACGACGATCGAGACATCTGCCGGCTTTGACTCTGGCACCTCAACGACGGGTTCGCTCTGTCGTTGTATCGGCTCGGCAACCACGATCGGAAGCTGCCGAGTGATGGTGTCGCGAAAGGCTTCGGTTGTGAGTGCCTCGATCGGCTCGGGCGGCAAGAACTTCACCGCCAGTTGCGCCAGTGACTGACCAAGTTTCAAAGCCGACGAACGATCGTGCGGTTCGGGTCGACCAGCTTCTTCAATCGGCACGGCAATCGGCCCGATGTCAGCCGAGACCGGCAACAACTTGCCAGCACGATTAGCCAGGGTGACCGCCAACGAATCTGCAGCAAACGGCACTTCACCCGTGATGGTTTCAAGCAAAGTGAGTGAGAGCGCATAGATGTCACTGGCGGGTGTCGCTA
>Ga0247831_1006493_pt1 | contig 13793 bp, 12 predicted proteins | sample LaCruzMarch2015__9_FD_192406 | JGI IMG/M metagenome (GOLD analysis project Ga0247831, IMG submission 192406) | Freshwater microbial communities from meromictic Lake La Cruz, Castile-La Mancha, Spain - LaCruzMarch2015_1m | ecosystem: Environmental > Aquatic > Freshwater > Lake | place: Spain...
TTCGTATGTTTCCTCAATCGTAAGATGTCTTAAACTTTGTATTGTCTGTTTTTGGTCCCAAGGGCATTTTTCCCTCAGTTCTTCCATAATACCTAGTAATCTCTCAAAAGCGTGCAATTTTTCTTGTATAGTAGTCATGACAGACGATGTTTTGCTATTTTTGTTTTTTATAAATGAAAAAACAGGTGCAAAAGTATGCTTTAAAACTGCTAAGTATAGGAGCGTTGCTACTTTTATTTTTACCAAGTTTTGCCCAGTATTCTGTAGCGCCTAGAGCTATTGGATTTCATACAACTTATGGTTTTATATTACCACATAAGGTTGATTTTGATGCGCTCATTTCAGGACATATTCCTGGCTTTGAAATTAATTACAGGCATAATTATACTGGTAAAAAGGAATGGCAAAAATTTTACAGACTTCCTAATGTTGGAGTAACTGCGCAGTATTTTAATTTTAACAATAGTAAAATAGGGAATGCTTTTGGCATTGCCCCTTACATTAGTTTTAATTTAATTAAAAAACAGCGCATTTCTTTTCAATACCGTGTAGCAACAGGTTTTGGTTATGTAAGCAATAAATTTAATTTAGATAATAATCGCAAAAATCTTGTAATAAGTACAAATTTCAACTCTTATGCAGATATGTTATTTCAATTGCATATCAAAGTTGCCAGAAGGATTGAAATGCAAACAGGATTAGCATTGTCTCACTTTTCCAATGCTGCATTTAAAATTCCAAATGCAGGCATTAATATAATAAGCGCTTCAGCAGGTTTTTCATTTGATTTAGGGAAATTAGAAGAGGTAAATAATTATTCATTTCCAATTGTCGAAAAAAAATGGAGGTATTTGATTTGGATGGGAGGTTTTTTAAAAGAAACGAATCCTGTTGAAAGTAGGAAATTTTATGCGCAAACAGTTTCATTTAATGCATTAAAAAGATTCTCACATAAGAGTACTTTTGGAGGAGGAATGGATTTGATGTTTGATAATTCATTACCGCAAAGAGATAAACTCAATTTACAAGCGCCATCATCACCAATTAGGGCAGGATTTAATATTTCTTATGCCTTGCATTTTGGGAAATTTTCTATTCCCATTCAGCAAGGAGTTTATTTTATTGATAGTTATAAAGGAGACGGTTTGTTTTATTCAAGAGTAGGATGGAGGTATCATGTAAATAAAAAGTTTATTATAAATATGACATTAAAAACACATTTTGCTTCAGCAGATTATTTTGAATTAGGATTTGGATATTTTTTAAAATGAAGCGATTAATCTTTTTATTTTTCATTTTCTTGGAATTGTTTTTATTTTCTTGCAAAAAAGAAAACATGAATGATTGCTTTACCAATAGAGGAATTACTGCTGTTGAAAGAAGAGACTTAAGTGTATTTAGACAAATTAAACTCGGGAAAAGAATTCAGTTAGTTTTAATTGAAGATACTGTAAATATGCAGTTGTAGAGGCAGGAAGTAACCTTTTGCCTAGTATAGTTACAAGTGTTGAAGGCGAAGTATTGACAATTAAAAACCAGAATAAATGCAATTGGGTGCGTACTTATAAAGATTCTGTTTTGATTAAATTACATTACACACATTTGTTCAGCATTGAAATGACTGGTGCCAGTAAAATCACTAATATTGACACATTACGAAATTCTGACACCTTAAAGTTTGAATTTAGGGATGCATCAGGCGATGTAAATTTAATAGTTGACAATAAAAGAGTTGAAATTGTTCAACATACTGGAGCGAGCGATGTAACAATAAATGGTAAAACAGATGATTTATCTGTTTATATGTCAGGACTAGGTTGGGGCGATTATTCTAAACTTTATTCCCGAACAGTTTATGTTGATACTCGAAGCGCCGCGGATGTTAAAGTTTACGCATATTTAGCCTTCGATTTCAGACTAAGAAATTCTGGTGATATTTATTACAAGGGTACAGGAACTGTAAATTCGTTAAACATAATTGGCGAAGGTAAAATCGTTAAATTGCCATAAGATATTCTTATATCAATAAATCTGGCAAGTGATTTAATTGCAATCAATAAAAATTGAGTAAAAAAAAACACTGATGTCAATGATTAAAGCCTTTCAATGAAAGTTCATCAACGGAATAAATAACACCCTTTTTTTTAACTTACTCATAAAATTAGGATAAGTAAAGCCAATAAAACGAATGAAATAATATTCATTAAAAAGCCTGCTTTGAACATTTGAGCAGCTTTGATATGACCGCTGCTAAATGCAATGGCATTAGGTGGTGTGCTCATTGGGAACATAAAATCACAGCTTGCAGAAATAGTTACAGGAATGGCAAAAATTAATGGGTCAATTCCTTTGTTGATAGCCAGAGAAGCTACTACTGGAACAAATATCGTTACCATTGCCAAATTGCTCATAAATGCTGTGAGCAATAAGCCAACTCCGCTTAAAATGATTACATAAATATCCGTATCTAAGGTATTAAGTCGAGCAAGGCTTGAAGTTAACATTTCTAAGGAACCACTAGTTTTGAAGGCCATGGCCAATGAAAGTCCTCCTCCAAACATCAATAAAATCCCCCAAGGCAACTGTTTAGTATCTTCCCAAATAAGCAATGGCTTATTGTTTTTTTCCGGAATTAAAAACAAGCTAATTCCCGCCGCCATTCCAACCCAGATATCGTTTATTGGGTAAGCCGGAAATTGCGCTTTAATGAGGCCTTCGCTTAACCAAAGGCTTATGGCTACAGAAAAAACAAGCAATACGCGCTTTTCGTTGCTTGTCCATTTTCCTAATTCTTGCAATTCTTTTTTTATGAATTCCTGGCCTTTTTCGAAACGTCCAATTTTAATGGGAAAAACCAGATTTGTCATGACCCAATAAGACAACAATAAAAGTGTAATGGAAAATGGCACTCCAAATTTCATCCATTCGAGAAAAGTAATTTGACGGTTAAATGCACTACTGAGAATGCCTACTGCGGCAGCATTTGGCGGAGTGCCAATTATTGTTGCTAAACCACCAATACTAGAAGCGTAAGCAATGCCGAGGAATAAACAAATACGGAAATTGCGGATGGATTTGCTGTGTTCTTCTCGTTTTGAATCGAACAGGTTAGAAACTGCCATCGCAATGGGAAACATCATAAGTGTAGTGGCGGTATTTGAAATCCACATGCTGATAAACCAGGAGGAAAGCATGAATCCAAGTATGATATGTTGCGCGTTGTTGCCAGTAAGATTTACTAAACTAAGCGAAAATCGTTTGTGAAGATTTGATTTTTCAAGTGCCAATGCCAGTAAAAATCCACCTAGAAATAGGAAAATGTATTTGTCGCCATAAGGTGCACAGGCTTGTTCCATGGTTGAAACTCCTAGCAAAGGAAAAAGCAGCACAGGCAGCAAAGCGGTAACAGCAATTGGCACTGTTTCGAGAAGCCACCAGGCAAGCATCCAACAAAGAATTCCAATCACAATAATTACTTTCTGAGGCCAATCCATTGGATTACTCCATACCAATATCATAGAAAATATTGGTGGTAAAATTGTTTTGAGCAGTTGCAAATTTGGTTTCACAGGAGGCAAAATAGGTAGAAAAATTGATGTTGAGTTAATATTGCTGCATAGAATTAAAATCTGTTTTCACAACTTTTGCTCCTAAATTTTCTAATAAGCTAATAGTTTTTGCATCTACAGCATGATGCCTAACAACAACTTTAACATTAGCTTCTTTTTCTATAGGAATTTTTATTTTTCTTTTTCCAAGATTTCCTGTTGCACCAATAACAGCTATGTTTTTTTTCAATTTTTCAATTTTAGTTTTGCGAAAATAGTTGATTTGTTTGGTTAATTATTTATTGCAGTTTTACTAAAAAATAATATATTCCTCAGCTTTTTGTTTTCAATAATATGCCATGTTTAAATTGGTATTACTTCCATTTCCAATAGCGCTGAAAGTAAAGATTTTTTAGAAGAGTATATTTCTTTATTCATATTTAATAAAGTGGAAGCCTCTATTTCACTGAGTTTATCTTTTTTTAATAAAGCCATTGCTTCTTGTTTTTGACTTTGTTCTGAATTTTTAATTGCAATTAATTCATTGTTAATCTGAAGTGCTAATTTCGATTTATCTTCCGTTTCAATGAATTTATTTAACTTGATTTCGAATTCGTTCCAATCATCACTTATTATCTGTAAGTACTGATTTAAAGTTTCGTTTGTATCACTTCCGAATTCTTTTAAATTATGTTCAACATCTTTGATTGCTTTGGCTGCAAAAACTGTTTGTCTAACTACATGCAAATATTGTAATAGAAGTACGGCGTCGTTTTTTGATATATTCTGTTCTTGAATTTTATAGTAATATTCTAATAAATCACCTTCTGTTCTTTTAATTCTCTCGTATTCCTCTTCATTATTTTTATCAATTTTGGTCAATGATTTAATGTTTGCAATAAAACCATTTTCTTTATTCTTTTTGAATTTTAATATAGTTTTAATAAAAAGATTGGTTTTGTTAAATAGCATAAGTGCTTCTTTTTTAAAAGCTTCAGTTGCTAAAATTGGTAAAACTGGCAATTCAGTGCTAATAAATGATTCTTTATTATTTTCATCATCTTTAAATTTGCGCTCTAACCAATTAGATAAATTGTTTATAAATGGGAAAAATATTAAGATAGAAATTAAATTAATACTGGTTTGAAAGAATACCAAGCCAATCAATGGGTCTTTAATTTGAATAATTTTTACAATAAAATAAATGAGTTGATTTAGAAAAATAAATGAGAGTGTTGCAGTAGTAATATTGTAAATGAAATTTCCCCAAGCCACACGCTTTTTATCTGCAGAACCTGTGATACCCCAGAGCACAATTTTAATTGTAGTACCAACTTCGGCGCCGATTACTATGGCCGTTGCTGATGAAAAAGGTAAAACTCCTGTATGTATTGCAGTAAGGGTAATTGCAATTGTAGCGGAGCTAGATTGAATAATTGTGGTTAAAATAAATCCAATCAATACAAAAACAAATGCTCCATGATTAGTAAATATTTTAAGGTCAAAATTTTTAACTAAAACTAAAGCTCCTTCTTTCATAAAGCCTAAGCCTAGAAATAAAATCCCTAATGAGAAGAATACTCCAAAAAGAGAAAACAGTTTTTTTCTTTTGGATGAAAAAAACATTCCAATAGAAGATATAGCGATTACTGGTAAAGAATAGCTTAAAATATCAACTTTAAAACCAACTGATGCTACTAACCAACTGTCTAAAGTAGTACCTAGGTTGGTTCCTAGTATAACGCCCATTGCATTCCTAAATGTGATAATTCCTGATTCAACAAAAGCTAGAACAATTAAAGCAACTACTGAACTGCTTTGAACAATTCCTGTTATTATTGCTCCTCCAGCAATTGATTTTAATATATTATCAGTGTTTTTTTTGAGAAACAATTTTACAGAACGCCCAGAAATATTTTTAAGCGTTACTTCCAATTGCCCCATTCCGTAAAGAAAAAAACCTAATCCGGCTAGAAATTTCCAAATTTCTAATTGTATCATTATTGTATTATTTGAACCTCAAAATTTGATACAATGTAAGATTTTGAAACAATAATATTTAAAATACTTATCAAGAAATAATTAATCGAATTTTTTGTAACAATGAGCAAAAAAATTCTATTGTTTTATCAACTTTACCAACTGAAATTTATATCCGCATGGCGAACACACTTATACCTACCAGAGAGAAAATAAGAAAGAAAATTGTTGAAGCAGAATTGTTGGAAGAATTATCACAAAAGTTGGAGGAACAAGGACATGTGGTAGTGAATATTGTTTACCCCCCACAACAATTTGAATATGCAGTAAGGGTTTGGAAAACGACTTTTTTGTTTTCTAAAAGCTCAGACCACAAAAGCAAGATGCTACATGCTGAAAATATAAGTGTTGCTCCTATTTGGACTGAGGTTGCAGCATTAAAACAATTTACATTTACCTTATATTTTGAAGGACTTCCAAAAGATGTATTAATGTTCGATTTAATAGAAAGCATTCCCCAACCTGGTGGTTTTTTATACCAAGGTATTGTGAGAAATGAGTTGGATGTGTATTGGTTGAGAGGGGAATAGATAACTAAATTAAATTTATTACTTTCGTTTCACCATATCATCACTTATGAAAAATATTTCCGCTTTAATTTTGATCAGTATTTTATTGTTTTGCAAGATTACCAAAGCGCAAAACATCGTTATAGACCCAACATCAAACTGGCAACAATACATTTCAACCATTTTAGGTGGAAACTGCTTGTCAATAAGCAATGTTACTTTTACTGCAGGAAGTGAAGCCGCAGGGAGATTTTCAAATGCACAAGGAATTGGTTTGAATAATGGAATTTTAATTACTACAGGTAAGACTAGTAATGTACTCGATAGCATTGTAAACGATACAGGATTTATGGGCTTGCCTGGAGATTCCGATATTACTGTATTAGCTCAAGCTTCAGAATCTCCTTGGATTTTAAGTTATGATGCTGCTGTATTGGAATTTGATTTTGTTTCAGATGTAACTGATAGTGTTGTTATTAAATATGTTTTTGGTTCGAAAGAATATCCAGAGTTTGCTCCACCAAACTCGGGTTACTTTAGCGACCTTTTTGCTTTTTGGGTTACAGATTCAAGCGGAGTTAGGCAAAACATAGCAACATTACCCAATGGGCTTCCTGTTTCGATAAACAACATTAATGCGATTACTAATACAGAATATTACATTGAAGGCAATTATCAAACAATTGGTTACGATGGGTATACTACAGTTTTATTTGCAAGATTCTATGCCGTTGCAGGTCAAAGTTATCATTTAAAAATAGCCATTGCAGATGTTGGGGACTCAAATTTAGACAGTGGAGTTTTCTTAGAAAGTATGATTGTTGGTAGCCAAACTATAAGCGGCACGGCGCAGCAAAACGGAGCTGAATTGCAGCAAAGTACCATAGAAATCTTCGGGTTAAACACAGATTCAACCGCAGCAAACCTTTTAGCAACTGCTATTACAGATGAAACAGGTGCATATATTTTCAATGACATTGAAGTTGGCGATTATGTGATAAAAGTTACGCCAAATGCGGATTTGTATCCAAACCTTTTTCCTGAATATTATAATGATGCGTATGTTTGGTCAGATGCTACAATTATTTCGCTTCCATGCGCAAATTTTGAAACAGGCTTGATGCTGGCGCCAGTTTTAGACGGCACAAATACTATTGGAGGCAACATTGAAACAGGAGTTGTTGGAGGTAAAATGAGTGCTTCCACTTTGGAAAATGTTTCAGTTTGGTTAATGAACAGTATTGATAATTCACCCGTTGCACTTTCATATACAGATGCAGATGGCAATTACATTTTTGAAAACATTCCAAATGGTGATTATGTGATAAAAGTTGACATTACTGGTTTGAGCATGGATTCAGTATATACTATTTCTTTAACTGGAAATAATAACCTCTTAAATTTGGATTATTTGGTGAGTGATAAATCTATTTTTATAAGTGATGTTGTCACAAAATTGGGAAAAAGTAATGTACTAAGTTTCAGAGCTTATCCTGTTCCTTTTTCAGAGAATCTAACTATTTTGATTGATGATAATACTACAGTAAATACCATTCAATTAAAGGATATGAATGGCAAAATAGTTTGGAATGAAGTAAATGCAGCGCAGTTTTCTAAATCTATAAGCATAAACACGGAGCATATTTCTAAAGGTGTATATTTTTTAGAAATGATTGGTGCAAATGTAAGCGCAATAAAGAAAGTAGTGAAATAGATTTTTTTTGTAGGTCTATTCATTTGTAAATCCTAGAGATACTAACGTCAAGTTTTTATTGTTATTTAGGTCAAAAAGAAATAATGCTATTTCATGAAGTTAAAGCTATTCTATTTTATTATCCTTAGTTTCATATCTATAAGAATTACGGCAATCAACTTTGATTCTTTAAAGAATTTAGTACAACAATCTGACGTAATTTTATTAGTAAAACTGCCAAATACGGCCCCTGATTCATTAGCCTATTTAGTGCACGACCTGGGAACCAATTATTATCAAGTGCCATTTGAATTAGTAAGGGTTTTGAAAAATAACACTACTGATTCTATTTTTAATCAGTACGGTTTTGTTTACTACGGTTATGATAAACCCGGAAAAAACCTTTACAGAAAAGGCGAAACTGTTTATTTGTTTTTAACTAGACGTTTACCCAAAGATTTTGGGAATAAAGTTTCTTTTGAAATGCCAGATGATTATGGTCCTTGGCCACAATTGCTTAAAAATGGAATTTTTAGTGAAGATGAATTGTCGGAAAGAAAAATCAAGCAAATCATCAAACCTTCTTCGTTTGGGAAAGCTGCAAAGCTAGGAAAGGCTAAAAAGCTGAAAAGGATGTTGGTGAAGGAAATTGCTACTATTCAATACAACGATAGATTCGAAAAAGGCGATTCATTGGGCAGGAAATTACGGAAATTAAAAAAATGGATACTTAACCAAAATGGAATTGATGGATTTACTGCTGAAAGATGTGTTGGTCATATTGCCATTTATCCAGGTTGGGTAACTTACAGCTTCTGGACAAATACTTCTCAGGGTATGAAGGAATATACATTTAACATTCAATTGGCCACACGCTATTGGAGAAAATGGGTGGATGGAAAGTTGAAGTTGAAATATTGTGTTGCAGATTCGGGTGCCCGACAACGATACATTAATTATTGTATTAAAGAGCAAATTAACGATCAACGTGATATGGTGAATAACCAAATAGGAATTCAAATAGATGAAGGAAGGTTAAATTGGTCAATTGTGGATGCTCCGCAGCACTTAGACAGTGATGAACAAACCATAAGGGTGAAGTTAAAAATGATTAACAGATACGATTCTGCCATGTTTGTCCGCTGGCCTCGTAACCAAAATGATGGAAAAAAGGTGATTAGGTTTGTGCTGCACAACATTGAAAATAGAAAATCGTATTACGAATCAAAAACAGTTTATTTTATTCACAATGCAGTCATTGGTATAGATTCTTCTTTAATTATTGCAGATGGTGAGTTGACCGCTTGGCATAGTATAAACGATCCTTTTGTAGAAAATTCGGATGTAACTGGAGCGCACCATTTTGATAGTTTACCAGCTGGAAAATATAAGCTGGAAGTGATATATGAACCTTACCCGGATTCAATGGAATCTTATGGATGTTGGAAACCTTTCGTGGATTCAATATATGCCTGGGCTGGTTATGATTATAAATTGAATGTAAATGAAGACACATCATCTTTTACAATAAAAGCAAAAGTGGTTTCAAAATGGGATTTTTTCACGAATGTTTATGGACAGAAAGGTGAATTGAATGGAGTTGTGGAAGTAATAGAAAGTTCTTGGAAAGAAAGCGGACTAAAGGCACAGGACACAGTAGCTTGGAAGATTTTACCTGAATTAAATGATGCTTTTAAATACAGGTCTCGGCCACCTTACGATCATGAATTATTGCATATAAACGATACTATTTATCTCACTTTAAGGAAAAAGCAAGGGGCTAATATTGTGTTGAACAATGGAAAAGAGATGCGAATTTATGGAACGAAAGATGGAATTAAATCTATTGAATGATATTTGGGAAAAGAGAATTAGAAATCTATCTTTCATTTCAAATATATCTATGCAGGTACCTGAGCGACTAAGCTCCCAAAGGGACGAAGGTGCGGCTCCCTCGGAGACAGGCCATAAATATATAACTAACTCCTACTATAGATTAGCAAATTGTTAATTAAGTGCCTTGTGATTTGTTAACTTGCAAGATGAATACTGTTTTTTAACAGATTTGTGTTAAAAAAAGCCACTAAATTTATCAATCTTAACTTTTCTTTATTAGCTTTGCCGCCATTGAAAAAAAAATATGAGATCAATACAATTTCGTGAAGCATTAAGAGAAGCCCTTCAAGAAGAAATGCGCCTAGATGAGCGTGTGTTTTTAATGGGGGAAGAGGTTGCCGAATATGACGGAGCCTATAAAGTTAGTCAAGGAATGTTGGCAGAATTTGGAGCAAAACGCGTAATAGATACGCCCATTGCTGAATTGGGCTTTGCTGGAATTGGCGTTGGTGCAGCTATGAATGGCTTGCGACCGATTATTGAATTCATGACTTTTAACTTTTCTTTGGTTGCAATTGACCAGGTTATAAACTCGGCTGCTAAAATGATGTCGATGAGTGGTGGACAATTTACAGTTCCAATAGTGTTTCGTGGTCCAACTGGAAGTGCTGGTATGTTGAGTTCTCAGCACAGCCAAGCTTTTGATAACTGGTATGCAAATACTCCCGGATTAAAGGTAATAGTTCCTTCTAATCCTTACGATGCAAAAGGTTTGCTGAAAAGTGCTATTCGTGACAACGATCCAGTTATTTTCATGGAAAGTGAGCAGATGTATGGCGAAAAAGGGGAAGTTCCAGAAGGTGAATATTTAATTGAAATTGGAAAAGCTGATATAAAACGTGCTGGTACTGATGTTACTTTGGTAAGTTTTGGAAAAATCATTAAGACTTGCTTTGCAGCTGCTGAAGAACTAGAAAAAGAAGGTATTTCTTGTGAAATAATTGATTTACGCACCATTCGTCCAATTGATTACGAGTGCATTTTAAATTCTGTTAAGAAAACTAACAGATTGGTGATAGTTGAAGAAGCATGGCCATTAGGAAGTATTGCAACAGAAGTTACTTTTAGGGTTCAAAAAGATGCGTTTGATTATTTAGATGCACCAATTTTAAGAGTTACATCTGCAGATGTTCCATTACCTTATGCACCAACATTGATTGATGCTGCTTTACCGAATGCTGGTAAAGTTATAAAGGCAGTAAAGCAAGTTATGTATAGATAATTATAGGGAAACCTATATTTTATAACGCCTTTAGAGGTTTTGTCTGAAAGTGTTAGATATTTCGGATAAAAGCATATTTTTGCGTCCCCATTTTAAAAAGTTAATAAACGTTAAATAACAAAGTATAAATCTTATGAATGAAATTCTTTATTTAATTCCGGCTTTAGGAATAATTGGATTGATTTGGATGGCGATTCAATCGGCTTGGGTTAGCAAACAAGATGCTGGCGACGCTAAAATGCAAGAGTTAGCAGGTTATATAGCCGATGGCGCAATGGCATTCTTAAAAGCAGAATGGAAAGTGTTGAGCTTTTTTGTTGTGTTTGTTGCTATAATATTGGCTTATTCAGGAACAATTCATGAAGTGAATGGAAAAGAGATTCACTCTAGTTGGATTATTTCTATTGCATTTATTATTGGAGCTGTATTTTCTGCAACTGCAGGTTATATAGGAATGAAAGTAGCAACTAAAGCGAATGTGCGTACAACACAAGCTGCACGCACAAGCTTAAAGCAAGCTTTAAAAGTTTCTTTTACTGGCGGAACTGTTATGGGACTTGGAGTTGCCGGTCTTGCTGTATTAGGTTTAGGAGGTTTATTCATTGTATTTCTTACAATTTTTGCTGATTTAGGAGCTGATACAATTAAAACTGCAATTGAAGTATTAACTGGTTTTTCATTAGGTGCAGAATCAATTGCATTGTTTGCAAGAGTTGGCGGAGGTATTTATACCAAAGCTGCTGACGTAGGTGCCGATTTAGTTGGAAAAGTGGAAGCTGGAATTCCTGAAGATGATGTACGTAATCCTGCTACTATTGCAGACAATGTTGGTGACAACGTTGGTGACGTTGCTGGTATGGGTGCCGATTTATTTGGTTCTTATGTAGCTACTATATTGGCAACAATGGTATTAGGACAAGAAATTGATGCAAGTTCAGATAATTTTGGAGGCATGTCGCCAATTTTACTTCCGATGTTGATTTGCGGATTGGGAATTTTATTTTCAATTGTTGGAACTTTCTTCGTAACAATAAAGGACGATAAATCAAATGTTCAAAATGCATTGAATTTAGGGAATTGGTCATCTATGTTAATTACAGTTGTGGCTTCATATTTTATTGTAATGTGGATGCTTCCTGAAACATTGAGTTTAAGAGGATATGAATTTTCTAATTTGAATGTTTTCTTAGCAATTGTGGTTGGAACTGTAGTTGGAGCTATTATGAGTATTGTAACTGAGTATTATACTGCAATGGGTAAGCCTCCAGTAAATTCAATTATTCAACAAAGTTCAACCGGGCACGCAACTAATATTATTGGAGGATTATCTGTTGGAATGAAATCAACAGTGATTCCAATTATTACGCTTGCAGCTGGAATTATGGCTTCTTATTATTTTGCTGGTTTGTATGGTGTTGCTATTGCAGCTGCGGGTATGATGGCAACCACTGCTATGCAATTAGCAATTGATGCTTTCGGGCCAATCGCAGATAATGCAGGTGGTATTGCTGAAATGAGTCAATTGCCTCCTGAAGTGCGCGAAAGAACAGATAATTTAGATGCAGTAGGTAATACAACTGCGGCAACAGGAAAAGGATTTGCAATTGCATCTGCAGCTTTGACATCTTTGGCATTGTTTGCAGCTTTTGTTGGAATTGCAGGAATTGATGCTATTGACATTTACAAAGCACCTGTACTTGCAGGATTATTTGTAGGAGGAATGATTCCTTTTATTTTCTCTGCATTGTGCATCCAGGCAGTTGGAAAAGCAGCTATGGATATGGTTCAAGAAGTGCGTCGTCAGTTTCGTGAAATTCCTGGTATTATGGAATACAAAGCCAAACCTGAGTATGAAAAATGTGTGGCTATTTCTACCAAAGCGTCTATACGCGAAATGATGTTGCCAGGTGCAATTGCTATTATTACACCAGTTGTAATTGGTTTTATATTCGGCCCAGAGGTATTGGGTGGTTTATTAGCTGGTGTTACCGTTTCTGGTGTGTTAATGGGTATTTTCCAAAGTAACGCAGGTGGAGCTTGGGACAATGCTAAAAAATCGTTTGAAAAGGGTGTTATGATTAATGGTGAAATGTTCTACAAAAAATCAGAGCCACATAAAGCTTCTGTAACAGGCGATACTGTTGGAGATCCATTTAAAGATACGTCTGGCCCATCTATGAACATTTTAATTAAATTGATGTCTATCGTTTCATTGGTTATTGCTCCATACATTGCTGTTGTTGCTACAAATGACGAAGCAACTGCTGATTGCTGCAAACCAGGAATGAGCAAAAATGAAATGATGGAGAATTGCAAGAAAACTGGAATGTGCATGGTAAGTGGAAAAGCTTGCACTTGGGATGAAGCAAAACAAATGTGTGCCCATAACGATGGCACTGAATGTAATGAAATGGGTGCAGAAGGAGCGAAATCTTGCTGTAAGTCTCCTGAAGGTGCTGAGGCAACAAATGATACTTCCGCTCATGAAGAAGGCCATTCGCATTAATTAATTTCTTAGAAAAAATTGAAAGCCCAGTTTAGCAATAAGCAGGGCTTTTTTTATAAAAAAATTTTATTAAAAATGCGATTGTTTAAAATTAGAATATTATTTATTTTAGTGTCATATATTTATTTATTCACTTAATTATATCATTATGGATTTTACATTAACTAAAGAAAAAATTAGTAAACTATCTTATCAAATTATTGGTGCTGCTATAGAAGTTAGTAGGGAATTGGGCCCAGGTTTATTGGAAAGCGTTTATCAAAAATGTATGAGTTACGAGTTAGAAAAAAGAGGACTTTTCTACATTTTTGAAACGACAATTCCATTACACTATAAGGGAATTGCTTTTAACTCAAATTTACGCTGTGATTTTTTTGTT
>Ga0247831_1006496_pt1 | contig 13789 bp, 14 predicted proteins | sample LaCruzMarch2015__9_FD_192406 | JGI IMG/M metagenome (GOLD analysis project Ga0247831, IMG submission 192406) | Freshwater microbial communities from meromictic Lake La Cruz, Castile-La Mancha, Spain - LaCruzMarch2015_1m | ecosystem: Environmental > Aquatic > Freshwater > Lake | place: Spain...
GAGTAACTTACTCTAATCGCTACTCCAAAACGCTTCATCTATTTTCTTTATGTTTACCACTTTGAATAATAAAAATAAAGATTTCTTTGAGCAAGTTTATGCAGTCGTGAAATTAATCCCAGAAGGAAGAGTTACTTCTTATGGTGCTATCGCAAACTATCTTAGCGCAAAAAGAGCCTCAAGAATGGTTGGTTGGGCAATGAATACAGCGCACTCAAATCCTGAAATTCCAGCACATCGCGTTGTGAATCGCAATGGATTATTGACCGGAAAAATGCACTTCTCAACTCCAACTGCTATGCAAGAAAGATTAGAAGCAGAAGGAATTGAAATCATTGAAGATGAAATTCAAAACTTTAAAACCCACTTTTGGAATCCTGAAGAACTTGATGAATTTTGATTCGTTAATCAGCAATTCTCATTCATCAGGTATTTCTATTATTTTTGTCGAAAACTTTTTAAAATGAAATTCGGTACGAAAGCAATCCATGCGGGTGTTCACCCAGATCCTACAACAGGCGCAATTATGACACCAATTTATCAAACTTCAACGTATGTTCAAGAAGGTGTTGGAAATCATAAAGGATATGAATATTCAAGAACGTTAAATCCGACTCGTCACGCATTGGAAAAAAACATTGCTGCTATCGAAAATGGAAAATATGGTGCTTGCTTTGGTTCGGGCTTGGCAGCTATTGATTGTATCATTAAAATGTTGAATCCCGGCGACGAAGTTATTTCCACCAACGATTTATACGGTGGTTCTTACAGAATCTTTAAAACAATTTTTGAAAAATATGGCATTAAGTTTCACTTCGTAAATATGCAACATCCAGCCGAAGTGGAAGCTTTAGTAAATGTTCATACAAAGTTAATTTGGGTTGAAACACCAACAAATCCAATGATGAATATTGTGGATATCGTTGCAATGGCTGCGATTGCTAAAAAAGCGGGTGCAATGTTGGCAGTCGACAACACATTTGCAACGCCATACTTACAAAACCCTTTAGATTTAGGAGCGGACATCGTTATGCATTCAGTTACAAAATATTTGGGTGGTCACTCAGACGTTGTGATGGGAGCTTTGGTTACTTCAAACGACGATATCGCTAGTGAAATGTACCGCATTCAAAATTCATCAGGAGCGGTTACTGCACCAATGGATTCGTTTTTGGTTTTAAGAGGAATAAAAACGCTACATTTAAGAATGCAACGTCATTGTGAAAACGGTGAAAAAGTGGCTCATTTCTTAAAAACGCATCCGAAAATTGACAAAGTTTATTGGCCAGGTTTTGAATCGCATCCCAATCACGATGTTGCTAAAAAACAAATGCGTGGTTTTGGTGGAATGATTTCGTTCAATTTGAAAGGAAATAAATTGGAAGATGCATTAGAAATTGTGAAAAAAGTGGAGATTTTTGCTTTGGCTGAATCTTTAGGTGGTGTTGAATCATTAATTGGACATCCAGCAACGATGACACACGCTTCCATTCCGAAAGAAGTTCGCGAGCAAAGTGGTGTGGTTGACTCTTTGATTCGATTAAGTGTTGGCGTAGAAGATGCAGAAGATTTAATTGAAGACTTGACTCAAGCTTTGGCTTAAAATTAGTTTAAGAATTAATTCTTAGATAAGGAAAATTGTTTTTTAAACGAGAAACAATTACTTTCAGTTTAAAATTCTTGTTTTTAATCTAATTGTTTATGAATAATTCTATCCAACTACCATTTTACGCAAAAATCGCTATGATTTTAATTAGTCTTTTTGGACTTATTTTTGCGCTTCAAATTGCACAAGATATATTGATTCCAATTGCTATGGCAACGATTTTTGCAGTGCTTTTAAATCCAATTGTAAACTATTTGGAATCTAAAAAAATCAATAAGTTTTTTGCTATTTCATTGACCGTTTTTTTGGGATTGCTAATTGTTTCAGGATTATTGTTCTTTTTAATTTCACAAGCATCCAGTTTTAGCGACGCACTTCCAATTTTAAAAATGAAATTTAATGAAAGCAGTGCTGAAATTATTACTTGGATTGCAGATAAAACAAATCTAAAGGAGCCTAAAATTCAATCTTGGATGTTAGATGCTCAAAAAGATCAAATCAAGCAATTCAAAATCGGTGAAAAAATCAGTAGTTTCGGAAATGTAATGATTACAATTTTTTTGTTACCTGTTTATATGGTAATGATTCTGTATTACAAACCTTTACTTCTTGAGTTTTTTAGACGACTTTTTCATAATAGAGATTTTGTTGCGGTGGAAGACGTTTTATTAAACACAAAAAAAATCATTCAAAGCTACGTCGTTGGTTTGTTCATAGAGTTTATAATCATTGCTATATTAAATTCACTTGGATTATTATTGATTGGAATTCGCTATGCTTTTTTGTTAGGTATCATTGGTGCATTGCTAAACTTTATTCCCTATCTAGGTGCGATGATTGCTGCATCAATTTACATGTTGATTGCATTTATTACAATGCCACCAATCTATGTTCTTTATGTGCTTATTATGTATGGTGTTATTCAAGTCATTGACAACAATTTTCTTATTCCACGTATTGTTGCTTCACGTGTTCAAATCAATGCTTTAGTATCCATTGTTTCAGTAATTATCGGAGGAGCAATTTGGGGAATTCCAGGAATGTTCTTATCAATCCCGTTGATTGCGATTGTGAAAGTTGTGTGTGATCACATTGATTCTTTAAATGCTTGGGGTTTTTTACTGGGAGATAAAATTTCAAAAAAATAACCTTTCAATTCAGTAAAATCTACTAATTCCAAAACTAAAAATTAATGCAAAAAATTATTTTCCTTTTAAATGAACATTCTTTCTTATTTGTTGTTTAAGGATTGATGGCAGGTTATAAGATTAAAGATATTGAAATTCTTACGGGAATCAAAGCGCATACACTGCGTATTTGGGAAAAGCGATACGGTATTCTTGATCCTACGAGAACGGAAACCCAAATCAGAACTTATTCTGACAAAGAACTAGCTTACTTACTGAATATAAGTATGTTAAATAAGTCTGGACATAAGATATCCAAGATTGCTAAACTTGAAAATGAAGAACTTTCCAAATTAGTTTGGGATTTAAAATATAATTCATCCGATAACTCTGATGACAAATTAATATTAGCACTTGTTGAATTAGATGAAACCTTGTTTCGCGATACTTTAGCACTTCTAATTGTCGAACATGGTTTAGAAAATACATTCACTCAATTCATTATTCCTTTTTTAGATAGAATCGGAATCATGTGGTTGATCGGAACAATAAATCCAGCTCAAGAACATTTTATCACCAATTTAATTCGCCAAAAAGTTATTGGTGAAATTGATAAACTACCAATTCCTGACCCGAAAAAAGATGCTATTATGTTGTATCTTCCAGAGCATGAATGGCATGAGTTGAGTTTGCTTTTTTACCAGTTTATTCTTCGTAAAAACGATATTAACACTTTCTATCTTGGACAAAGTTTGCCGTATGATTCGTTGATTGAATGTGTTGAAAAACTTAAACCTAAAGCATTAATGACTTCGTTGCTAGGAGCTGTTGAAGAAAACTACATAGAATCTTATTTTAAAAACATTGAAAAAGATACTAATTCGATTCCTGTATTTGCAGGTGGGGCACAAATAATGAATTTTGAGAATAAATTACCAAAAACAGTTAAGGTGATAAAGTCTTATTTGGATTTGGAGAATTGTATGAAGTCGTTTATCGAAAAGAGTTCTACCAAGTAATTCCAATTATTTCTTTGTCTAGTTGTTTTTTCCGTTCAAGAATTATTGCTTGATGTTCAACTAATTTTTTGCTTTTTTCGTAAAGAGGCTTGTGATTCAAAGCTGCTTTAATAGCTTTAATTTTGTTACACTTAATTAGAGTTGATTCAGACAAATAAGTGTTTGCAAATCGATGCCAAACGTATTCTACCGCCAATTCATTCGGATGAGCAAAGTCATTCTTGAAAAAACGATAATCTCTTAATTCATCCATCACAATTTCAAAAGAGGGAAAATAGTTGCAATTCTGAAGTTTCGCCAAAGTTTCAACTGCCAAAAGTAATTGTGCTTTTGAGCGATTATTTTCAATGATACCATCCTTCAAATGTCGAACTGGACTAACTGTAAAAACAATTTGAATAGTTGGACTCAAAGCAATTAACTTCTCAAGAATCGGTTTCCAGAATTGAATGATTTCCGCTGAATTACTAGTTTGAATTTCAAACAACGATGGATGCTGTTTGTGACAGTTTGCAACAATCTGGTTACTTGTCTTGTGAAGATAGCCTTTAGCTGTACCAAAAGTCACGAAAAGATGAGAAGCATTTTGCAAAAGTTCTTTCAAATCCTTTCTTTCGGCAATAACCTTTGCTTCAAGTTCTTCTTTCGAATAAGCAAATAGTTTACCCGAACTTCCCCAATGAAAAAATACATCGTCTTGTTGTATAATTTCGCAAACCGTATTTTCCTCAATACTATCAATGATTCCTTGTCCAATTGCGAAAGGATGAAACAAAGTTCCAAACGGATTTGAAAGAGCTTTTAGGCCGTGAAGTTGTGCTTGATTTCCAATTTCATCCGAGAAACAACTTCCAAGGAAAAGTATGGATTTTCCAATTTCAATCTTAGGTTCTTGACTTGGAATCTGAAAACTAAATTGAAACGAATTCATTTAATGTACCATTAAAAATTCAGCATTTTTCAAAGCTGCTTCTGTAATTTCTTCACCACTCATCAAACGCGCAATTTCTTGAACACGTTCCTGTTTTGTTAATTGGATCACTTTTGTGGTCATTCGTTTTTCTTTTAATTCCTTCGAAACAACAAAATGATGTTTGGCTTTTGCAGCGACTTGTGGTAAATGAGAAATGGCAATCAACTGAACGCTTTCGCCCATTTTTTTCAATAGGTTCCCCATTTTTTGAGCAACGTCACCGGAAACTCCAGTATCAATTTCGTCAAAAAGAATTGTTGGTAAAGCTCTTTTTTCGGAAATCAGTTGTTGAAGAGCTAACATCAAACGTGAAAGTTCACCACCACTTGCAGCTTTTTCAATTGGAACGGGTGCAACTCCTAAATTCGCAGAAAATAAGAAGGAAACGTTACTATTTCCAGATAAGTTAAGCTCTTCGTTTTGTTCTAATTTGATTTCCAACTTCGTGTGAGGAAGTTTCAATTCAGTCAAAAGTGCATTCAGTTCATAGATGATTTTTGGAACAGCTTTCAATCTTTTTTCGTGCATCGAATTGGCTTTGACTAACAATTCTTTTTGTGTCTGTTCGATTACTTTATTTAATTGATCAACTTCTAATTGTAGTTCTTCAACACTATTTGTTTGTTGCGAAATTTCGTCTTCTAATTCCATCAATTGATCTTGTGTACTCAATCGATGTTTGTTCAAAATTCGATTAAAAGCATCTACTTTTTCAGTTAATTCATACCTTGAACTTGCTGAATCAACATTCGATTCCATAAACGAAACGGCATCGTTGGCCAATTCTTTTAATTCGATTAAAACACTTGTTGCTCGTTCCTTTATTTCTTTAATTTCAGGATCTAAGTGAGCAACTTTTTCCAGCGCATTTTTGCTATGTAAAAGCGATTCGTATAAATTATTATCATCTGTTAAAGAAGCTAATTCACTAAAAATGGCGTTTAATTGTTCGGATTGTTCCAGTTTCAACAACTCACTTTCTAATTTTGAATAATCTGTTTTAGAAAGTTGTAATTGAGTCAATTCATCTAACACAAATTGATTATAATCTTGAGATTTTAATGCCTGTTCCAAGGTTTCAACTTTCTGTTGAAGTTCTCGTTTCTTTTGTTGTTGCTCTTTAAATGCGCTAGCAAAAACAACTTTTTCACTCGTTAAACCTGCTAAAATGTCAAGAATTTCTAACTGATAAGTTTTTGATTTTAGTTCGAGTGTATTGTATTGCGAATGAATTTGAACTAACTGAATCGCAAGGGCTTTAAGCGTTGTCAATGAAACAGGAGAATCGTTTATAAAAGCTCGTGATTTACCATCTTTACTAATTTCTCGACGAATCAAAATTGAATCTTCAAAGTCTAAATCATTTTCAATGAAGAAAGCTAGAAATTGTGAACATTCTTGAAATTCAGCTTCGACGATTGCTTTATTTGATTTTGGTCCAATTACCCCAAAGTCAGCTCGTTCGCCAAGAATTAAATTTAAAGCATTTAGTAAAATTGATTTTCCCGAGCCTGTTTCTCCAGTGATAACTGTGTATCCATTTTCCAAAAGAATAGTCGTTTCATCAATTAAGGCGAAATTAGAGATGTAAAGTTGACGAAGCATTTTAATTGAGTATTTCCTGGTAAAGCGAGGAATTTCCTGAATCAAGTTTTTTCAAAAGATTCACAAATTCTGTTTTTTCTTTCGTTTCAGAATCAGAAAGCACGTTTTTGAATTCTTGAATTTTGCTGTAAAGGAAATTTAAAGTATTCAAGTTATTAGGATTACGTTGTACAACTGGTGTCAATTTATTCAGTGCATCATACATTGCTTTTTTACCCGCAACTTTATTCTCATACAACATATCGATTCCTTTTCTATGGTACATATAATTGCATTCTCTAACAGGTTCAAAAGCAGGTTGAAGGATATTCTCCACTAACCAATATCTATTTCTTTTTCCCGTTTCATTTGCTTTCCAACCTGCAGCTCCAGAAACTTGCGCATTCGTTACAATTTGCTGTGCTTTAGTGAAATAAGGTGTTCCTCCTTTTAAAGAAAATGAATCATAATCCATTCCTAAGATAAAATAAGCATAAAAGGAAAGTATAGAGGTTAAATTGTCTTTGAATTGATTTTCATTGTATTGTAAAACGGCATTTCTGGAGAATGAAAAAGCAACATCATCATCTTGGAAATTAAAAAGTACTGAATTGTAATTAGAGTTAAACGCTGGGCGGTTAAATTGAACTTGAATATATCCTGTGTAGCTCCCAGAACTTGGAATTGTTTTTATTTGAATTTGAATATTACAGTTGATGCGTTCCTCCGTTTTAAACTCATCTTCGGTCCATTTTGTGTCGTTCATAAAATCATAAACACTTTGTTTCATTTGTTTGATGATTTCTTGCTCGGTTGAGTTCACTTCAACTCTAGCATCTGTCAATACAGAAACTTGGCAATTTAATTCTTGACTAAAACTTGATGAAATTGGGAAAATCATCAATAGAAGTAAGTGAAATAATTTCATTTTAAATTTAAAATTGATTCTATAATATCTTCTGCCACAGCGGTTTTTGATTTTAAATCAAATTCTTTTTTGGCATTGCTTTTATCTAAGATAGTAATTTTATTCGTATCACTTTGAAATCCTGCTCCTTTATTTTCAAGTGTATTCAAAACAATCATATCAAGATTCTTAGACTTTAATTTCAATAACGCATTTTCTTCCGCATTATTTGTTTCCAAAGCAAAACCTATGACTTTTTGTGCGTTGTTTCTATTTTCTGATGCCCAACGTAAGATGTCAGGATTTTTAACTAGTTCCAAAGTTAAAGTTTCTTCTTTCTTTTTAATTTTTTGAGCTTCTTGATTTATAGGTCGATAGTCAGCAACGGCAGCAGCAAATATTCCAATGGAACAGTTGTCCCAATTAACTGAAACTGCGTTCAACATTTGTTCCGCTGATTTTACGGCAATTACCTCCAAGTTCGGATGATGTAATTCTAACTGAGTTGGACCACTTACCAAAATCACATTCATTCCACGTTTTAAACACGATTCGGCTAATGCAAAGCCCATTTTTCCACTGGAGTGATTGCCAATAAAACGAACTGGGTCAATTGCTTCATAAGTTGGACCGGCTGTAATTAAAACTGTTTCAGCACTTTTAGTCGTTTGAGAATTAAAATAATTTGACAAATAAGCAGCTATTACTTCAGGTTCTTCCATTCTTCCTTCACCTTCAAGTCCGCTTGCGAGTTCGCCTTTTGTTGCTGGAATCACTAAAACGCCGACTGAAAAAAGCGTAGCAACATTTCGTTTAAAACTTGGATGCTGATACATATCCAAATCCATCGCTGGACAAACTATTGTTTTCGTTTTCATGGAAAGATAAGTAGCAAGTAATAAATTGTCACACAAGCCATTTGCCATTTTGGCAATAGAATTTGCAGTAGCTGGTGCAATCACAAAGACATCTGCCCAAAGCGATAGTTCGACGTGGTTGGTCCATACTCCTGTTTGTTTGTTCCAAAATTCAATATGAACTGGATTTTGTGAAAGAGTTGAGACGACTAGGGGGCTTATAAAATCAGAAGAGGCAGGAGTCATTATACATTTGACTTCTGCCCCTAGTTTCTTTAATATCCGGATGAGATACGCAATTTTGTAAGCTGCAATACCTCCTGTTATACCAAGAAGAATGCGCTTTCCTTGCATTATGCTTGTTCTTCTGGTTTACGAATATAAATTTTATCGTCTAATAATTCTTGCGTTGCAATTGCTGTTGCTTTCGGCATACGTTCGTAATGCTTTGAGATTTCAATTTGCTCACGATTTTCAAAAATTTCTTCTAAGTTATCAGTAGTTGTTGCAAATTCTTGCAATTTTTGAGTCAATTCTTCTTTCATGTGAGCACTAATTTGGTTTGCTCTTTTTGAAACAGCAACAAGTGATTGATAGATGTTACCCGTTTTTTCTTCCAAACGAATAGTATCTCTTGTAATAGTTGATTTTTCAGGTATAGTTACTTTTTGACTCATTTTAAATCGATTAACTGTTTAATTATTTTTACTTTTTTCCAATTGTTCAATGTATCCTTTTAATTCTTTAAGATAAGTTGAATTTGGATAGAGGACTGCAAAGTTACTGAATCTTTCATTAGTTTGTTCAATTCTTTCTATCTTTTTACTTGGAATACTATTTATTGAAAGCAAGTACGAATTTTTGACTAATAAATAATAGACTTCTTCAATAAATTGAGATTTAGAATATTTCTCTATAAAAATTTCTGCTGCTGTAACTGCTGCTCTGAAATTTTCAGTTTTAGAATACAAATGAACTTGCTCAAAATCTTTTTGTTCTAGTTTAAATCGCAGGTTATCAATTACTTTGTTGCAAGAGTCAATTAATTTAGAATTGGGATAACGATCGATAAAAGATTGAACACTAATAATTGCTTGCTCTGTTTCTGTTTGGTCAAGTGCAAATTCTGGTGAGTTTTTTACGTTACTAATTGACATTAAAAAGTAAGCTTCTTCGGTTTTAGCGCTATACGGAAAACGTTGAATGTACGAACTGAAATAATAACCTGACATGTAATAATCCTCCATTTCGAAGTAGCTTTTTCCCAAACGATAATAGGCCAACTCTCCCTCACCTGATTTTGGCGCGTGCTGGTAAACTTGTTCGTAAAGTACGATACAACGATCATATTCTTTATCGTCGAAAAGATTGTTCGCTCTCGTAAATTTTGCTTGGTAATCGTCGCCTTTTACAATCTTATTGTAATCCGAACATGCAACTGCCGAAATAAGAATTAATAAAAGTGCGAAATATTTAAATGGATTATTCATTTTATTTTATCCTTAAACTTCTGCCAACTTGAAGTACGGTTGTTGGTTTTATTCCGTTCAATTGGCAAATTTTTGAAACGGTTGTGTTATTTCTATCAGCTATTTCTGTCAAAGTGTCACCAGATTTAATTCTGTAAAATTTTGATTGTTGCGTTTTAACAACGACAGGTTTCACGATTTGTTGTTGAGCTTGTTGATCAATTGGCTCATCGGGATGCGCTTCATAAAAATCGCTAGGTTTTGCTCCCGGTCTAAATAAGCCTCTGTGAACGAATAAATTTTCGTTTTTCAATTGCTTTGTCTCGAAATTAATCATCTCTTCAGGATTTATTGGAGCATCGTAGAATCTGACTTCAAAATGCAAATGTGCACCAAACGAACGACCTGTATTTCCTCCTAAACCTAAAACTTCACCTGCTGCAACTTCTTGATCTGGAAAAACTAAAAACTTGCTCAAGTGCGCATAAAAGGTTTCCAAACCGTTGTAATGTCTTACAATAATTAAATTCCCGAATCCACCTTCATTGTATTTGGCATAACGAACCCTTCCGGCCCAAGCTGAAACAACTGTATCTCCAGTATTCAAATTTAAGTCAATTCCATTGTGATTTCTTCCACTTCTGGGGCCATATCTAGAAGTCACAACACCAGGAACGGGAATTTTAAATTCAGAATGGATTTCGTCGTTTAAGCACAACCATATCGTATCTCTTAATTTTGATAAATCATTGTTGCGGGTTGTAAAACAAATTTCATTATTCCAAGGCAAGGTGTAAGGAATATCTTGTTGCGTAGTCATTATTTTATGAATGCGCGGATTCAAAACGCCATCAAAAGAATTTGTTTTTACTAAAGCCCACGTTTTATTGGAATAAATAATCATTCTTCCAAACTGAGTATCGATTGTATCAAGTACTTTTTGACCCTCCACTGAAAGCGGTAGATTAATCACAAAAAAGAGAAGAAGATGAATTAACTTGCGCAACCTAAATTTTTGGAAGCTCAAAGATAGTTAATTAAACTCAAATAGCTTTTACATCAACGATTTCAATGTTGAATAACACCGATTCGTTGGGTTGAATTAAATTGGCATAACCTCTACTACCATAAGCTTGAGGACTTTCTAAAAGGATTAAATAGCGCTCTCCTTTTTGTGCATTTTTAAGAATTTTTCGCAAACCCGGTACGATTGATTTTTGTCCTGGAATATACTTAATCGGAAAATTTGAGAGATAAGTGTTCATAACAGCAGCTTTTGATTCTGTTGAAACGATTGTATGAAAGGAGATTTCTCGATCTTCTTCCATTTTCTGATTCGTTTTGTCAGCTTCTTTTATTTTCCAAGATGTAATTCCGTCTTCGTTAAAACCGGGAGTAACAATTGCATAGAGTTTTGCAAAAAGCCAATTGGGAGAATCTGGTGGGATAACGCCTTTTATACTTTTTTTACCCAAAGCTAATTCGGCTGGAATCTCAATTTTCGCAAAATCTCCGATGTTTAGTTCTTGGAAAGCATAATCCCAACCCGGTGTTTGCATATTAAATCCAACAATGAAAGGAATGGCAGGTAGGTTTAATTTATTGTTTCCATCAACGATTTTCCCATCTGGAAGCGCTAAACGGTATTCAATTAATACCATGTCGCCTTTTTTGATTGTTTGCCCTTTTCCATCAACCATCCATTTTATAACGATGCCATTATCTAAGGTTTTAGTTCGTTCGATCTTGCCTTTTTCAAAGTTTTTGAGGTTACTTTTGGCTGCTGTAAAACTTGTATCTACTTTCTGATTTTTAGGTTCAGTTTTCGCGGAAGTATTTGTTTTTTTTGCTGGTTTAAGGTTGCTTTTCTTCGGGTCTTTGCAAGAAAACAAAGCGACTGAAAAAATCAGAATTAGGGCAAATAATTGTTTCATTTAAGGCTAATTAGTTCTAAATCAATGTATAATACTGCTTGTGGTGGAATGGTTTGTCTGTCTCCAAGTAATCCGTGTCCTAAGTAACTGGGTAAAATTAATTTTGCTCGATCCCCAACTTTCATATATTTCAATGCTTCGTGGATTCCTGATTCTTTTTCGCTTTTGTCAATTGCAAAAGATTCTGTTTTATCTGCTTCTGTTTCGTATCTAACTATTCCATCGAGCGTTTCAACTTTTACACGAATTACAGCTGTCTGACCTGATTTTGCCAATTCACCAGTAGGACCTTTTTTGTAAATCATATAGCGCAAACCTGATTCAGCAAGTGTCATTTTTAAATACGAATAGTGCGCTAGAAATAGTTTTATTTGGATTTGCTCACGTTCGTTGATTTCTTGGTTATAATCAACCGAGTGATTGTCGCTCCATTCACGTTTTTCAACTTTCTTTTTCTCGCCACGGCAAGCGCTAATTAGCAAGCTAGATAAAATCAGTAAAGCAGCAACTGTTATTTTCATGGAATTAATTCCTCTACTAACGATTTGAACCTAGATAAAGTTACATTTAATGATTCTGAACTAAAACCACCTGCGGCATATTTGTGACCGCCTCCTTCAAAATGCTTGGATGCAAATTCATTGACAAAGTAGTTTCCTTTCGAACGAAATGAAATTTTTATTCCTTCTTTATGTTCCATAAATAGCGCTGCAATAGACATTCCTTCAATAGATAAAATCACATTTACCAAGCCTTCAGTATCGCCTTTTTGGTAGTTGAAACGATTTAATTCTTCCAATGTCAAAGAAATAAAACCTATAGGAAGATTTGGAATTATTTCAAGTTTTTCAGCAATCGCATAACCACGTAAACGCAAGCGGTCCATTTTATTGACATCGTAAATGGCTTCGTGAATTTTGTAATGTTCCACACCGATTTCTAGCAATTTTGCAAGTGCTAAATGAGTTGATTGGTCAACAGATGGGAAGCGAAAAGAACCTGTATCGGTTAAAATACCAAGATAGATTCCATTTCCAGCTGGAATGTTTAATTTGTTAATTAATTCTAATTCTGAGATACAATCAAAAATCAATTGCGCTGTTGAACAAACGGTTGGTCTAGAAATCGTTAATTCGCAAAAATCCTCTGGGTTTGGGTGGTGGTCAATCATTACCTTCGAGCCTGAGAACAAATCAAAAATTCCTTCCATGTTTTTACCAACACGACTTTTGGCATTGTAATCTAAACAGAAAAGTAATTGATAATCATTCAATAAAGTGTTTACTTGTTCTTCGTTTTTGTCATAAATCAAATAATCAACTTCAGACAAAAAGGGTAGTAGAGAAGTGGAAGGTTCATCTGGGATAATAATGAAAGCTTTTTTACCTAAATTTTTAACGAATTCATACCAAGCAACAGAACTCCCGATAGCGTCACCATCGGGAGATTTATGTGTTGTAATTAAAATGGAATTATTATTTTCTAAAAGCGATTGCAGTTGTTGTATCATGCTGCGAAATTACTCTTTCTTTTGCATCTGTTCGTCTTCCTCTGGATCTGGAGGGAATAATTTTGGTGCATCTGTTTTGTTTTGCAAGCGATCTAAAATATCCTCGATTTGAGAAATAGAAACTCTTTTTGCAATTATATTTTTGTCTTTGTCTAAAATGTAAACAACTGGATTCGAGAAAATATCATACGTTGTTTGGTAATTCAATGATTCTAAAGTTGTTGGTTTCCCTTTTTCTCCTGGGTATAATGGCACTAATTTCTCTGGTTCTTTTTTCGCTATTTCAAAAAGTTTTTCAGTTACAGCAACATTGATAAATTTCAAGTTGTTATCTCTGATGAATTTTTTCCAGCTCTCAAAATCTTTTCCTGTTGCTTTTCCGATTGCGTAGATTTCAACATTTCTAGCTTTCAATTTTTCGTCATACAAACGTCCTAATTTTGGAGTTGTTTTTTTACAATGACCACATTCTGGATCCCAGAAATAAAGGATGGTATATTCAGATTTTAAACTATAGAAATCGCGATAATTTACATCTGTTGTATCTCTCAAAATCAAGTTTGGAGGACGAACACCCATTACCAAATTCAATTTATTTTTTAAGTTGTCACACAATTCAGGAATTTTTTTCTCTTCAACCCAAAAAGCTGGATATTTTCCCTCTGCATTTTTTGTGCAGAAGTAGCGATCTAGCATATACAAGTATACTTTATCCATTCCCATGATTTCGCTTTTTCCATAAGTTGAAGCCACCCATCCAACAACGTATTCATACATTTTTGATTTAGGATTTAATCGATCGA
>Ga0247831_1006500_pt1 | contig 13778 bp, 21 predicted proteins | sample LaCruzMarch2015__9_FD_192406 | JGI IMG/M metagenome (GOLD analysis project Ga0247831, IMG submission 192406) | Freshwater microbial communities from meromictic Lake La Cruz, Castile-La Mancha, Spain - LaCruzMarch2015_1m | ecosystem: Environmental > Aquatic > Freshwater > Lake | place: Spain...
TCAATGACAAAATTGGCGAGGAAGACATATGAAAGAAATAGTGTTTGATATATCATTCAAGAGCCAAATTTTACATAGAATTCATTGGGACTATCTATTTTGATTGTATTTCTATTGTCCATGAAGTATTCACATACTTCCCAACACGCTATTTTGACCACCTAATAGCTTCTCCAATACTTGTATCTGGTGTGATCCGGCCTAGCATATTACTATTAGACATATAAAGAACAATGGGGCGATTTCAGAAAATGAGGCGATTTCACACACGTTTGGAACGTTTGAATCCATTCAACAAATTAAAAAAACCGTGGTCGAGAGGGATAGCAGCTCTGTGACTGGGAAGCGGTCGGCCGCCGCCGCGGGCAGTGAAGGGTGATGACAATGGCAGCAGCATCATAAGCGCCCCTGTATCATGGCTCCGCTGCTTCCTACGGATTCGAATGCTTAATGGTGGTCTGGTTAGGTGGCGTTACCGTTGGTTCTGATGTTTTTGACACCGCGGAATGAATCATTTTATCGAGTGGGAGAGGTATGTCATGTGTTTATATTAAGTTCATTATTTGATAATACAAATATCTCATCGCGCTCCTTTTATTTACAGTGGATATGTTGATTTTGTTGTTGCATTGTCGGCAGCGGAAGCAGAATAAGGAGGTGGTGGTGGAGGAGGACGTCGCACCTGACGTAGCACCAGTGATGACGATGAGTCCATCGAGGAGGAATCTGACAACGTAGACGGGAACGAGGAGTATGATGCTGATGCTGACAAAGAATCCAACTCGGACGCCCACCCACAGGTTTCAGCAGGTTTCCGATGGCCGATGGCTACGACAACAGTGACGATGATGATGATGACAACAACGAGTGAGAAGGAAGGAGACGCACAAATATCTACTATGTGAGTGCGGGCTTTGAATCCAACAAGAGGTAGATGCAGTAGCTGGACATTTAGAGATATTATAGGAACCTTTTGTAAAATTGCAACGGATTTAAATTTAATGTTATCTTTATTCTGTTCATACATAATATGCATTAATCAATACACAATAACTGATCTGACAAATCAGTATAGATTAGCGGTGAAACAATAAAATGTAAATGTGTTATGTGATACAATTAATTGTATCAAAAAGTAAATATTAATTGTATCTAATTGTATTAAAAAATATTGTATTCTTATAAATTGTAACTAAATTGAAAAATATTTTTTGTGATACAATTTATTGTACTTAGATAAAGTTCAAAAACAATGTTGCATCCCACCTTGTGTCATCGCCAAACTAACCGAAGTACAAATCACCGAACTCCAAATCGCCGTATCACAATTGGCAGTACTCAGCTTCTTCTTTGCTATGAGGTCGTGTGAGTACTTGAAAGTCCCACAAGCGGAGAAGCGTCGCACCGATATACTACGACTTCGGAACGTTAGATTCGTCAAGAACGGCAAAGTACTCCATCACGATAGTGCCTTACTCCACCTCTCAGACTGCATCGCCGTCACGTTCGAGATGCAGAAGAAAGACGAGAAGAGTGATACCGTACATCACAAAGCGACAAACAACGCCAATATGTGCCCAGTCCGTGCAGCAGCTGGCATCGTGCGCCGGATTCGTAACTATAAGGACTCCAACGACGATACGCCGATCTCTAGTGTATCCATACGAGGCAGAAATAGTAATGTCACGTCGAAGCAAATGACAAGTGCATTGCAAGACACGATTAGAGTGATCGGTGAAGACGTTCTAAACATCAAGACGTCCGAAGTAGGAACCCATTCGATCCGATCGGGTGGTGCCATGTCAATGATCATTGGAGGTTGCCCTGTCTTTCTGACAGATCGTAGAATTTAGAATTCAGTCACGACGTCTCTCAGAGAATGATTGCGACGATGTTTCATCGATACATCCCTGCAATCAAAATCTAAAAGGTAAACTACTTAGACGAGAAGAATGAATGGTGGTGTCTTTGTACGTGACCTGTTTACATGGTTTAGATTACGTCGTTTTGTTTCCGCTATGAGATGCTAGATGCTAGTTGTATGAAAGTGGAGGAAGCATCTCGTTTGCAGACGGTGTCGGTGCGGGGGGGATGAATCATTATTAGATGATGATTCCACACCCAAAGAAGTTCTGAAGTTCTTGAGCGGCATTTATTCTGACAGATCATTTTTTTGGTCTACAGAGGGATGTTGGATTATAGAACTTAAAGTCAATGTCAGCGTGGTCGTCGGATTAGCACTTGGGGTTGATGATGGTGTCAACTTAGGTGTGGACGTTGGAGTGGCGGAGAGCTTTGCTGTTGGATTTGATGTGGGCTTTGAGGTTAGATTAGACCTTGGAATCAACGTTGGCGTGGAAGTTGGCTGAGATGATGGAGTCGAGGTTGGCTTGGTTGTCGGATTAGCACTTGAATTTGATGTTGGTGTCAACGTAGGTGTGGACGTTGGAGTGGCGGAGAGCTTTGCTGTTGGATTCAATGTGGGCTTCATGGTTGGATTAGAACAAGGGAATAACTATGGGGGTAAATGAGGCGGTGCGCGCTGGAACGACTTGTTGTTAATAAATTTCCCAGGTTTGTCCCTGAAAAAAAAGCGAAAAAAAGCTAGCTTTTCACAAATCAATGTAATCCCATTGTAAATCGACCCATTTTAATATTGCCGTCTCTTCACGAGTTCCTTTCCATTTGCTAGTAACCGTATATGGCCATGTTCCTCTCTTGGAGCCTCACAACATTCATCTATTCTCCAGTGCGAAATTCCTCTTCGTTTCGAGAACGAGGCTTGCCCACCCCAGCTCGCGAGCCAAATCGACCCATTTTAATATTGACGTCGCGCCTTGAGATTAATTCCGTTTGCAAATGGCCGGGTAATGCCATGTTCCTCTCTCCAAGCCCCACAACATTCGTCTATTCCCCATTTCAAAATTCCTCTTCGTTTCCAAGAACGAGGCCTCCCGTCGGCGGGACTGCCCCAGCTCGCGAGGCCTGGCTCTCGAAAACGAAGAGGAATTTTGAAATGGGGAATAGACGAATGTTGTTGGGCTTGGAGAGAGGAACACTGTGATATCCGGCGATTAGAAAATGGAAACGAATTCGTGAAGAGTCGGCAATATGAAATTAGGACGATTTTGTATGTAAATACATACAAATGAAAAAGTCTAGGTTAACCCTGGGGAATTTTATTAACAACAAGTCGTTCCAGCACGCACAAGGGAAAATGGACATGTCTTACCCCCATTGTTATTCCCTTGATTAGAACTTGGAATTGACGACGGCTTGGAAGTCAGCTGAGACAACGGCTTGGAAGTCAGAGTAGTAGACGTGGGCTGGGGTGTTGGATCAGATGTCGATTTAGACGTAAGCATTGCACTTGGAAATTGGAATCGACATAGGACTGGGTGTTGGTGCAGGCGTTTTAGCTACATCTTTGATCTGGTACAAATATCAGGTAAAATTATAATTTACAAGATCAATTTAAATAATACATGAAGCATTAAACTACATCTGGGATCCAGTACAAATATCTCAGTAGCAGTTCAATTTACAATTTAGGAGATCAATGTAAAAATTACAAACAAATCAAACTGCATCTGAGATCCAGTACAAACATCTAATTAGTAGTTAATTTGGGAGATCAATTTTTTGGTCTTGTGAGGACTATATATTAGATTTAGACTTGATATGAGTATTGAGTATGAAGCAGGTTGGTTGCCTCAGTCATAATGTAACTGCATGATAAATGATAATAATAAATGAGAGAAACAAAAAAACAATAACAATAACAATACAATACAATACAATACAATCTCCTACTCCTACTGCCTACTGCTCTGCCTTATCTATCCATAATGATAACTTATGAATGTTACCTTAGCCACCAAAGTAATAATATCTAGGAGTTGCATACCTATATCGTCTGATGTGATGTGTATCAATATCAAGCAATTACAATTACAATTACAACTTAATCAGAATTCAGCTAACCAGTATGATTATTTGTGCTTGTGCCCAGGAAGAGTATCTTGTTGTTGGAACTTATATACTATATATACCTATACCATGCGATTGCTACAATTTGCTACTTATACTTATATTTCAAATGGAATGTGAAGGTGAAGATGAAGATGAAGATGAAGACAGTTTTGAGAAGTTGTCAAGGCGAATATGATGATCTAACAGGGGAAGAGCCAGTCTGTCAGTGGCAGAGGGGGAGTGCTGGCAATATCCAATATGTATTGCCATTCTGTTCTCAGACTGCTACTAGTACAAGTACAAGTACTCTAGGCTAGTACTACTAGCAACTGCTATTGCAACACCTAACACCCAACCCCTAGCCCAACACAACCCAGCGAAGTGGTTTACATGTGCAACGTAGCTGCTGGCTTCGAGTGGTAGTGGTACTTGAGCATGACTGATAAGGATAATGTGTCTTCTCACACAACAAGTAGAAAAGCAGAGGGACAAAACAACAACACAAAACTTGGCGCGTTTGAGGTATTTACGTACCTAGAGCACCTCCTCGTCAACTCATTATTTTCATCGCACAAACAAATTCATTTGTTGAATCTCGGTGAGCATCATCATGGCGCGGCTGCGACGTCATCATAGGCAACGAAGTAGACAAGGCTTGGGTTGTTGTATGGCGGGTGGTGTGTTGGCTGTGTGATTGAACGATCGGTGCGCCCGATGGATTAGACAAACGATACATGCCCGAGGTGCAGCGCTGAGTTCTTCCTTCGACCTTCGACCGTTGGCCTGCCTGATGCCATAGTTGACTGCCCATCAATTGATTTACATTCTAACTTGCTTTGATCTCTCTTTTAACCGTCCTGCCTTTGCAGATCGAAGCTATCATCATCACCATGTCTTACTCAGCAGGAATCATCGCCGCCATCACTGGCCTCAAGGACCGTACCGGCTCCTCCTCCATCGCCATCAAGAAGACCATGCAAGCGAGCATGCCCAAGGACAAGAAGTGGATGAACGCCACGTTCTTGGCCGCCTTGAAGAAGATGGTGGCCGACGGAGTCCTCATCCAGAACAAGGGCTCTTACAAGCTCGGTGCCAAGGCCAAGAAGGCCCCGAAGAAGAAGGCAACCGCACCAAAGAAGGCGGCACCTAAGAAGAAGTCGGCTCCAAAGAAGAAGGCGGCGCCCAAGAAGAAGTCGGCACCCAAGAAGAAGGCCGTGAGTTTAATCATCGTGTATGGTTCGATATGTATTTTGCAAATCGTATGTATTCATCTAACTTTGTTCATATCTTCTCTCACTCATTCCTACTCCTACTTTTAAGACTGCCACGAAGCCCAAGGCCACCAAGCCAAAGAAGGCAGCAGCTCCCAAGAAGCCCAAGGCAACAAAGAAGAAGGCCGCTCCTAAGAAGGCGGCTGCATAAGTGCCATGTATATCCATTTGTGAATCTATATTATAGTTGTGCCATAAGTCTCTGTGCAGCTGTGTTAGGAGGAGCAAATAGATTGCAACAAACCAACCGGATTTTCTAAAATCCACCCAGGACATCAAAGAACCATTAATAATGATTCTCGTATCATGCTTGTCAACAATTCTATGTGATAGCAAAGGGTACCTTGGTCTTAATTCATATATCTCTTTACTCCATGCAGTGGAAGCTACGTCACGTCAATAGATAAAGTTTGTGTACATCTGTCTAAAGAATGATTATGTTACTCCTACTAATCGCTATTGTAGTACTTTGATTTCAATTTAATCTCATTTATCCTCTTGTCGTTTAGTCTTCCTAGCCTGCTTCTTCTGCACCGATAAACAAGAGTAAGTATCCTACGTTGTGAATTGTGAATGCGATGCAACAAACCGAGCGATAATAGGCATGATGGGTAGGAGCAGGCATTACGAGTAGGTACATGCATACCTACGTTTCAGTTTAGCATTTAAATGAGGGAGTAGCCAGCGCTCTTACTTAGATTAATCATGAATCGTCGAAAAATAGTAAGAGGTGTTGGTTCCACGTCCATCATATGACAGTGCCATATGACAATACGATACACAATCGTGCTAAACAGAGTAATGATGAGTTTAAATTATTACTATTTGTTGATACGCATACAAAATGAATGCACCGCACGATAAAGAAACCATACTCGTACGCGTTAGAATTGATACGAATGGGGGAAGTCTCAGAAAGTAATAGTTTGATCTTTGATGATATGGGCGGATTTTAGAAAATCCTGTTTTGTTATTGAACTAATTCCTCCTCAACAAGGACATCAGTTTGTTTATTCGGCTTATATACATTCTCATTCGTCTCATACTAGTTTAGGCGGAGGAGAACTTGGTAACGGCCTTGGTCCCCTCGGACACGGCATGCTTGGCAAGCTCACCGGGAAGCATGAGGCGGACGGCAGTCTGGATCTCACGAGACGAGAGAGTTGCCTTCTTGTTGTACGTAGAGAGCTTTCCGGCCTCGCCGGCAATGCGCTCGAAGATGTCATTGATGAACGAATTCATAATGCTCATGCCCTTCTTGCTGATGCCGGTATCGGGGTGGACCTGCTTGAGGACCTTGTAGATGTAGGTCGAATACGACTCGACCCTCTTCTTGCTGCGCTTCTTCTTGCCGTCGGCAGGGACCTTCTTGGCAGCCTTGGCAGGAGCCTTCTTGGAGGGTGTTTTGGCCATGGTTGGAGGTTGGGTGTTGTTGACGATGAATCGAAATACGATTTGTGAGTGATAAGTGGAGAATAAAGATGAGACCCGCGCCATCCCTCGCGGGGATGTATCTCGTAGTTTAATTCTGGCGCGGCTAAGGGAATGACGGTATCCTTTGTATATTGCTACGGGTTTAAAAACCAAACCCAAATCAACATTCAACCAACTCGAGCTCACAAAAAGTCAATCGACGCTTTCATAACAACACCCCAACTCTCAATCAACCATGTCAGGAAAAGGAAAAGGAGGCCGCGGCGAGAAGAAGAGTACCACCTCTTCTGCCAAGGCTGGACTACAGTTCCCCGTTGGCCGTATCGGCCGTTACCTCCGTCAGGGCAAGTACGCCACCCGTATGGGTGCTGGCGCACCCGTCTACCTCGCGGCCGTCCTCGAGTACCTGTGTGCCGAAATCCTCGAGCTTGCCGGTAATGCCGCACGCGACAACAAGAAGGCACGTATCGTGCCTCGTCACATCACTCTTGCCGTGAAGAACGATGAGGAGTTGAACAAGTTACTTGGTGGCGTTACGATCGCGTCGGGAGGTGTCTTGCCCAACATCCACGCTGTCCTTCTACCCAAGAAGTCGGCTGCCAAGTAAACAACATTTCTACTTCCATCACGAGATGAATTGTTGCAACAATAAGTCATATACACAAACAGGATTTTCTAAAATCCGCCCTGTCGTCAAACAAAGCCTTACACTCATTTTATTTCAATGAACGAAGTTATTGCAATTGTTCCTATAAGCATTAACTTTCTATGTTTATTCAGTTTTAAATTGCCATCATACATAGTAGATACTGAAACGAGTTTGTATAAAAGTAAAACCCTTTCACTGATTGATGACTTTCAGCTACATACCCAACATTCGCAACCTCATAGTAGGTATTTCTACGGGGCGTTAATTCAATTTGAATCCATCTGAGAGCTCATGTTATGTACCGTCAAAACCTTCACGCTGTTATGCCCCCATCCTCATTATGCTGAAAATCTCACTACTCCCATCTACTTTTTAAAGTATGACGATCGTGTTCTATCCCTCTCCTTCTTGGCACGTGCGCCCGACTGTAAACCCAATGATGCCTCCTCATCCATAACATTCCCCAAGCTAAAAGTCAACACCCCTACACCACCAATAACACCAATGGCAAATAATATAGGAACGTATACAGGTGGTAATTCTTCAATTACTAATTCAGTAGGAGGTTCGGCGGTACTTGCAGCAAAGGTAATGAGAGGTGTTAGTAACAGTAGTAGTGATGCTGTGAGGGTGGATATACATCCTGTTACAAGTGCCCGCTGTTGATGATGAAGATTGTTGATTGTATTAATGATGGGTAATCGAAGATTGGCATTTCTACTATCGAATGATAAAGTATTAAATAATTGTTCGTCATCGGCAGCTGCAGCATCGTTGATAGGAGAGAATGACGATGATGATAATAATAATCCAATGCCACGTCGAGATCGGGGGGCATTGGTAGCAGAGAATGACGATGCTCCGTGAAATAATACTGTACAGCAGATGCAAAAGCCGAAGATCAGACGGATGTTGTTGGCCATGATGACGGGGGGGAGAAGAGGTTCTTCTTGATGCCACGCGGAGAGGCAGGAGAAAGCCGCTTGCCTCTGCTGCTTCAACAAATGAACAAACGAACTCGACATAGGTACTTACGCGTGTTCTGTAGTTGCTGTCTCATTATTCCAGCCAACAAGTAAAACAAAGATGAACAACATGAGATTATTCGCCCTTGCGACGTTCGTAGTCGGATCATCATACTGTACAAATGCCTTCGTGTTGCCACGCTCTGATAGGCCCGTCGTCATTATTAAAACATCATTGTCCTCTTATTCTTATCAAACATCATCATCCATCTCCTCCAGTCATCCTCGTTGTCGTCCCACTCCTACAATACTCTTCGCATCACCTTCGACTGCTGAAACCTCATCCGAGCCACTACCATCAACATCAACCGCAGCAGCAACAACAATTGAGTATCCACCCATCCTTGATGAACTACGCACAGTGGCTATGAAATTACATACACGAGAACAGGCACCCCGTGAAGGTCGGGCAAAAGCAGTAGCAACACCACCGTCAAAAGAGCCACCAACACGTGTCAATTATTTACAATTTTTAGTGGATTCACATGCAATATATACAATCCTTGAAGATGTAGTCAATAATAATGATGATTTACGCCCCTTTCGACAATCGGGTATTGAAAGAACAGTACCCCTAACTAAAGATATTGATTGGATGTGTACTAAATATAATCTACCAAGGCCGGACGTTGGACAAGCAGGTGCTACATATGTTGAGGAATTAAAGACAATGATGCCGAGCAGCAGCAGCAGCACAACTACCGACAACAATATTCCGAAGTTCATGTGTCATTATTATAATTATTACTTTGCTCATTTGGCGGGGGGACGGATGATTGGCAAATCAATGAGTAAGCTATTACTTGATGGTGAGACTTTGGAATTCTACAAGGTGAGTATGTAGTTACTCTCTCTCTCTCTCTCTCTCTCTAAGATTTATCCACTTTTTGCTTTTATATCTTATATATCATTTCATCATTTTAATCATCATCACGCTCTAGTGGGATGAGGATGTAAATGAATTAAAAAACAAAGTGAAGAATTTAATTGAAGATATTGCAAAGCAATGGACACGCACGGAACGTGATGAATGCATAAATGCAACTATGGATGCATTTAAGGGTGGGGTTAGGGTTAATGGCTATTTGAGTGGAGGAAATTCACATTGATTAATTACTCCGCACTGTCGGATTTGAGAGCTCTCTTGACAGGTTGGGTATAAGGGGAGGAGAAAGGGCATTCTTGGCCGTATCCTCTAGTGTATTGATCATTAAATAGTCTTGTATTTCAGGGTATGACTTGACTTCTCTGAAACTATCTTTCGCTGCTAGCAATAGGAGTAATCACATATTTACCTTTCGAAACATCATCAGCACAGTATTATTCATTCATTCATGTCGATGGTGCACTACCTAGTCTGCCGGGGTTCGCACTCGGATACGGCAAGCCTCTCACTGTGTCATTATTCCCCCCTGGTCTGCGAATGACTCCTCCTCCTGGACGTGGAATACCCAAGGTCGACGATGTCTTAAATCCAGCAAACCGAGCATTGGCTGCATCATCATCGTTACCACCACCGTTATTCCCCCGTCCGTAACCACCACCGGGTGGTTCCATAGGCCGTATCGTCCCTCCCGCACCTCCGAGAACGCCACCCATCGGCTGTGGTCCAGCACTCACGGCTCCCCTCTTTGGCACACGTGCCCAATTGACATTAATTTTACGTCCACCAATATTACTCTTATTTGCACCTGCAATAGCATGCTGTGTTGACTGACTTGTCGTAAATTCTACAAATGCGCCCTTATCAGCATGCATCCGTACACTGGATATTTCACCATAGGCATAGAACTTATCACGTATTTCAGACTCGATAATATGTTTACTATTTCCGTCCCCAAAACGAACGTACAATGTGGATACTGCACGTTCGTCTCCCTCTCCCCCTCGTGCAATTAGTTCCGCACGACGTTTCTCGGCCTTTTCTTTTTGACGTTTCATCATGCCACTTGCTACTGGATCGTTCGTACCAAAGAATCGATCTTTCGTATTCTGTTTGGCCAGCGGGTCATTCCTATCGCGTGGGGCTTCATGTCGGAATGGACAGAGTGATCCGCGGTTACATTCCCCCTTGGCAAAGAAACTACATAACTTTGGTAAATTACGTTCATACCGTGGTTCCATACGTGCCATACTTTGTAACTTCATTGATGCGGCATCATTCGTGGGTATACACCCAGCAATGGCCACACCCTGCTCGACATCCCGTTCCATATTGGCAGCCATCCAACTACGATTGGCCGCACTTTGCGGTACGGCCACGACTGCGTCGGAACATCCCTCCTCGGCTAATATTTTATCACGTACCTGTACCGGCAAGCCGTATTGTAAATCAAATATACATACCTGACAAACATTCTTAGATCGTGCGCAGGTATGACATATTTCAACCTTTTTCAATCGTCCACGCGTCCCCGCCTGCCAGGCAAATACTGTAAAGGGTACCTTTATGGATGAGAGTAGGAGAATGATTTCAATGATGATGATTAGAATAATGTCTAATCAATGGTGATAATCATGATGATGATGGATGATGATGATGCAGCAACAACAACAGGAACAACATAACAACCACATACCTCACAAATTTTACATTTCTTGCCATGTGTTTCCTTCGTCATCCTAACGTATGGATTATCACCAAGACATGTTTCACAAACGAGTGGGAATTCGGTCTCCTCCCATTTTTGCTTACTTGCATCCTTCTTAATTGATGTCATGAGTTGTCTCGTCCTCGTGTAGAACAGGTTCAAAACGCAGAGAGCCGATAGGGGCTCGGTTTGGTTTCGCTAGCGAGCCGGTGGAACTCTCTTCTGTACAACATTCATGTCGTCGTCTCAGGTACTATTCGTAATAGTTGGGAGGAATGAACCCCTCTTTGAAGCGGAAATTGATACCTCCCACTCCTCTAGCGCCAATACCGGGGGTGCTAGCCAACAACAATCATCAAAGAATGAATTGGCAACACGACAGAATTACTTTGTTCTGCATTCCTCACTGGACATGGTCGAGAAGAGTGCATGGACAACGAACAACATGTACCTACGTGTGGTCGACAAGGTTAATCAGCAACAAATATCCACATTTTTAACTGCCGCAAATGTTAAATTTATGCTATTGCATGGAGGGAAGGGTGAGGAGGTGATTAAGAATTTCTTCAATGAGGTGTATGGATATTATGTCAAGGTACGAGATGTTGTTAATTAAGCATATATATATATTTACGCTCGTCAAACGCATAGTCATCAATGCTCACTGCTTTATTGATGCTCGATGTTTCTTCTTCCAACGTCCAAAGCTGTCGATGAATCCATTTTACAAGTATGACACACCAATAACATCCAAGGCATTTGATGCACGTGTACGTGCTGCAGCAAGGGCCTACCTCTCATGATTATTTGACACATCAGCTGTCGTTCGTTGACTGGCTCATTCGATTGGAATCACTCAGTATGTACGGAATGAAAGAATAGCGCTAAAGGATTAGATGGAAAATTGTCGTTGCGAACAAAGATCTTTAAATATATTGCTACATCCCTAAAATGAAAAGACAAGAAACAAATTCGGTTTAAAAGGCTGCACGCATGTCACCTATTTCTTCGTCGTCATAATAGTCAGATGTACGCCTGAGCAGAACCAATCTCCTCTCTGGACGATGACCCCTCTCTGTTATTACAGTTGATACCTCCCGTGCTGACATGCCATGACAATCAATCTCATCCACTGATAGTAAAAAGTCACCCTTTTGTAATCTCCCAGCGAGTAAGCTCCCATCCTTCACGGCATGCACAATCGGTAAGTTACCAGTCACATTGTCAAGAACAAGACCAAGTTTGCCCGATCGTGCAATGACAACTAACCTTTGATAGTCGCCAGCATTGATGCTTTGGTTGTTGAAATTGCCAGAGTCGTTACGATATGCTACCTCTACTGTGTCATCGTCATTAAATGTTGTCTTATTCGCGATGGTGGTATTCTCATCAAGACTATCAAGTCGTCGCAATCCTCCACCTCCTCCGCCCAACGTTGGACGACCACCGACTAAGCCAAATCCGTACATCCTATCACCTGCAGATAACATGCTTTCCCCAACAGTAATGTCAGCATGTGGTACCGGATAGAACATGCCATTGCCCATATCAGGCTCCCCTAATGTGCTCACATCATCATTTAGTCGTGCGTTTATAGTGCCAAAGTAATTAGCCGTGGGAGGTGGTCGTTGTCCATGCACACATGGCAATGCCAATTTGCCAGAGGGTATTGTCGGTAGTGACTGTCTATACCTCGATACTGCTGGCCGTGCTACTGGTTCATTACTGTCCGTGTATAATGTTGATGTTGGAGGAGGTGGAAGAGGGGTCTGTCCGACTCCACCCCCCATTGCGACGTGATTGGTCATTGGCAAAGTCGTTGCAGACGTCGTCGTTGACGCACGATGGAAACTACTACTAGAAGGTCTGTTGGCGTTGGACGTCATCGATTGTTGTGGCATGACGCCACCCAATACCACCTCAACACCCTCTCCCTGTGATTGTGCCTTCCTTTCACTTGCCATCTGTCCTGGCCTGCCACCCAAAATAGGTATCGCACTTGATCGACATCCCAATATGCCACTGAACAATATCGTTTCAATCAATGGGTAGTGCACGAAGAGCGACACGGAGAATTCAGTTGCATATGCCTTTAAAAATGCATAATCACTCCATTTGAAATTGTCAAAGTCAAGTACATGTTGTACATCTTCTTTGGTTGGACTATTCCCATCGGCAACAATTTCTCCATCATCCACCGATACACGTACGAGTGCCACGCCCGTCGCAATGGCCACAATTGTCATTACGATAAAAACTATTAAATATCCACCAAAGTTACAACGTTTACCAGAACGTACATTCCGTGCACTACAACATACGGCCAAGCCCCAAACGAATCTATCGAATAATGCATGTAATCCACTCCCAACGGTAACAAGGATTAATGCTCCGTGTGTTAGCGCTATATGTTTAGTATCTGTATTAATTGCAAGTACCTCCTCGCTGGCATCTCTTCCCACCGCGGCATACCACAAGTAGATTGCATTCGTTACCGCAATACCGAATGCAAATGATCCCAATAATATTAGTATCCGACGTCCGTACCGTAAGGGATGGAGTGAATTATGACAACATATCCCAAGTATGGGATGATTATTGAATAGATATTGCAGATAGTCGCGTTTTACGGTATATCCCGGTAAATGATACGATCGTCGTGCCAATCGAGCGGTAATATCATCGTTAATCACGCGTTGGGCCATATTCCGACGTTCGTGAATCGACGTCATCATAGCCGCACCAGCAGACTTTGATTCCACGACGACGCGAGCAGGCATTATAATTATAGTACATGCGCATCAACAAATAAGTTATGCTCTTACACTCTATAATG
>Ga0247831_1006501_pt1 | contig 13773 bp, 14 predicted proteins | sample LaCruzMarch2015__9_FD_192406 | JGI IMG/M metagenome (GOLD analysis project Ga0247831, IMG submission 192406) | Freshwater microbial communities from meromictic Lake La Cruz, Castile-La Mancha, Spain - LaCruzMarch2015_1m | ecosystem: Environmental > Aquatic > Freshwater > Lake | place: Spain...
AATACCGTAACCCAGCCAATGCTGACCAAACTTGGACAGGCCGTGGCGTATCCCCAACTTGGGTGCAAGAATTAAAAACTGCCGGCACATTAGATACAGCCCTCATCGCAGCTTAATAAACCTTATAGACTCCTGCCGCTTCGCCCGATAGGGAGGGCTTGGCTTCATTCGACAGGTACAGCAAAGCCACCCATAATACGGTGGCTTTGTTTATTTCTCAGAGGTGTTCGTATGTATCGGTCTTATTTGCGTGGTGTTTGTCTTGCATTTGTTTGCTGCCTGGCGCAAGCCGCTTCGCCTTACCCAACAGTGCCTTTGAAAGACTTACCCGATGGTTTGCGATCCACTTTTCTGCAACTCAAACCCGAAATGAATGAATTCAGCCATTGCGCCGCCGCCTGGGACAGCCAAAATGACGGCGACCGCATGGTATTTAAATGCTCCATATATATCAAGATGTCTGCTGAAGGCGAGCGCCGCTCCATGCAGTATTGTGAAGAAAAGCGTGCCGAAAAGAAAGTCAAAGCACCATGCCGCTTGGTGCTACCTTGAATTAAATAAATTGGCAGGTATTTCCCTGCCCATATGTCAAATTAAATTAGTTGCGCGAAAGGTTGAGTTTTTGCATTACCTGCTCGGTGGTCTCCACAATTGGCTGCGCAGCTTCTACGAGTTTCTCAATATCTAGAGAGCGACCCGCCCAAGTATCTGCCGCGTCTAATATGGCGTAAAAATCGGTCAATTCGCCAATTACATATTCTTCGTCTTTGGCTTTCATCATTTCAATTAAGGTGATGTAGCCCAAAAAATATAACCCGTACATCAGAGAAATGGACGCATTCAAGGACAATTTATATTCTTCTACCAATTCGGAAAACATTTCCCGAATCGTATTGATAGTAATTATTTCGTGGGCATCAAAACCGAATTCATCTTGAAAATGCTTGCAAGCTATATCCCATTGCTGCATGCTATCTGAGTATGGGGTATTGGTATCGCTCATAGGATTTGCCTTTCAGCTTCGTCTTACCAACAGTTGGGACGCCAGATCGTGCAAGGCGTTTTTGTAAATACCATCTGGAATATATGTCAAAGTAGACAAGGCACGTTCTGCCTCATTTAAGGCGGTTGAGCGGGTGGCGTCGAGCGCACCGGTTTTTCGAACAATCTCAACAATTTCAGTGAGCCCGTCGACCGAGCCGTGTTCAATCGCCTGTTGGATCAAACTGCGCTCAACTGGCGTGCCGCGCTGCATGGCGATGATGAGCGGCAAGGTGCTTTTGCCCTCGCGCAAGTCGTCGCCTAGGTTTTTGCCGAGTTCCTGCGTGTCGCCGTCGTAGTCCAGCAAATCGTCGATCACTTGGAACGCGGTGCCCAGGGCCTGGCCGTATTCGGCGCAAGCGTCTTCCACGGCTTTGGGGCTCTTGACCAAGATGGCTGCCAAACGTGTGCTGGCTTCAAATAACTTGGCGGTTTTGGATCGGATGACGCGCAAATAAGCAGCCTCGTCCAAACCCGCGTCGTGCATATTCATCAGTTGCAAGACTTCGCCTTCAGCAATCACGTTGGTGGCTTCGGCTAAGACCTCCATCACCCGCATGTCCTGCGCGTCGACCATCATCTGAAAAGCGCGGGAATACAGAAAGTCTCCCACCAACACGCTGGCGGGGTTGCCAAAACTCTCGTTCGCTGTGGGGCGTCCCCGCCGCAGGGTGGATTCGTCCACCACATCGTCGTGGAGCAGTGTCGCGGTGTGAATGAATTCAACAACAGCGGCCAGGTTGTGGTGCTGCGTCCCCTTGTAGCCCAAAGCTCCCGCCATCAACAGCAGCAGGGCAGGGCGAATGCGCTTGCCGCCCGCAGAGATGATGTACTGCGACACCGTGCCCACCAAGGCCACCCCAGAGTCGAGGCGCTGGGCGATCACTCGGTCGACGGCCTCCATGTCGGCAGCGATGAGGGGGTGGGCAGTGTTTTGGGGGGCTGACAAGGGGGAAAGGGGTTAGAGGGCTTGTAAAACATGGATCCGAGAGCCGATGTGCACGTCGATTATAGGGATTGGCGTGAAAATCAAAAAATTGCTATAATGTTCGGCTATGCGGAAATTCGTCCGTAGAGGCAATTCACTCGTCTAGAGGTTTCATATGTACGCGGTCATAAAAACCGGTGGCAAACAGTATCGTGTTGCTGCCGGCGAAAAAATTAAAGTAGAACAGATTGCTGCGGATGTGGGCCAAGAGATCGTGTTAGACCAAGTATTGGCAGTCGGAAACGGCGCTGATCTCAAGGTTGGCACACCCTTGGTGTCCGGCGCAACAGTCAAAGCCACAGTGTTGGCACATGGCAAGCACGACAAAGTGCGCATTTTCAAAATGCGCCGTCGCAAGCACTATCAAAAACGCCAAGGGCATCGTCAGCAGTTCACTGAACTGCAGATTGCTTCCATCAACGGATAAGGAGCACTGAAATGGCACAGAAAAAAGGCGGCGGCTCTACGCGTAACGGGCGTGATTCCAACCCCAAAATGCTCGGTGTAAAAGCTTTCGGCGGTGAGTTAATAACCGCTGGCGCGATCATCGTGCGCCAACGTGGCACCAAATTCCATCCCGGCACCAATGTCGGTTTGGGCAAAGACCACACCTTGTTTGCCTTGGTGGACGGCCACGTGTCGTTCAACATCAAAGGCGCTTTGAACAAGCACATGGTTAACGTCACACCGGTCTGATCGGTCTTGACGTTTCCCGACAAAGCCCCGACTTGTCGGGGCTTTCGTTTTTACCGCACTTTATTAAACTTTAGCCCATGAAATTTGTAGACGAAGCCTATATCGACATCGCTGCTGGCGATGGCGGGAATGGTTGCGTTTCGTTTCGGCATGAGAAGTACAAAGAATTCGGTGGCCCCAACGGTGGCGACGGCGGACGCGGTGGCCATGTGTTCGCTATCGCAGACCCCAACCTCAACACCTTGGTCGACTTTCGTTTCTCGCGCCGCCATGAGGCCAAGCGTGGCCAACACGGCTTGGGCTCCGACATGTTCGGACACGCGGGTGACGACATCACACTCAAAATGCCGGTGGGCACCATCATCACCGATGTCGAGACGGGTGACGTGTTGTTCGAGTTACTTACGCCTGGCGAGGTCATCACCATCGCCAAGGGTGGCGACGGCGGCTTTGGCAATATGCGTTTCAAGAGCGCCATCAACCGCGCCCCACGCCAAAAAACGCCCGGCTGGCCTGGCGAGAAAAAAGAACTCAAACTCGAACTCAAAGTGCTGGCCGACGTCGGGCTGTTGGGGATGCCCAACGCTGGCAAGTCGACGCTTATTAGCGCCATCTCTAATGCGCGACCCAAGATCGCGGACTATCCCTTCACCACCTTGCACCCCAATTTAGGTGTAGTGCGCGTTGCTCCAGAGCAAAGCTTTGTAGTGGCGGATGTCCCAGGCCTGATCGAGGGTGCGTCTGAGGGGGCGGGTCTTGGCCACCAGTTCTTGCGGCACTTGCAACGTACGCGCTTGTTGTTGCATCTTGTGGACATCGCGCCGTTTGATGATGCGGTCGATCCTGCATCACAAGCCAAGGCCATCGTCAACGAACTCAAAAAATACGACAAGGCTTTGTATGACAAACCGCGTTGGTTGGTTTTGAACAAGCTCGACATGGTCGGTGCCGATGCGCGCGCCAAGGTTGTAGCGGACTTCGTAAAGCGTTTCAAATACAAAGGCCCTGTCTACGAAATATCTGCCCTCACGCGCGAAGGCTGCGAGCATTTGATCAAAGACATTTACAAGCACATCAAAGCGCAGCAGGTGGCAGAGCAGGCGCCTGTGTATATTGATCCTCGCTTTGTCGAGCAAACGTCTTAAAGCCTTGTTAGCCTTTGGGCAGATGGAACCCGCCAACCGTTTTAGTGACTCCAAAAACTTTTACATGACTACAGACAACAGCACGATCTTGCGAGATGCGCGACGCATCGTGGTCAAGGTTGGCTCTAGTTTGGTGACCAACGAAGGCCGTGGCTTGGACGAGCGGGCTATCGGTGAGTGGTGCCGTCAATTGAGCGCTCTGGTGCGCGAGGGTCGCGAGCTCATCATGGTCTCAAGCGGCGCGATTGCTGAAGGCATGAAGCGCTTGGGATGGCACCAACGCCCCAAAGCCTTGAACGAATTGCAAGCTGCCGCAGCGGTGGGACAGATGGGTTTGGCGCAGATGTACGAGACCCAGTTACGCCACAACGGTCTGGGCTCGGCACAAGTGCTGTTGACGCACGCAGACTTAGCCGACCGCGAGCGTTACCTCAACGCGCGCTCGACTTTGCTTACCTTGCTGAGCCATGGCGTGCTTCCCGTGATCAACGAGAACGACACGGTAGTCAACGATGAAATCAAATTCGGCGACAACGACACCTTGGGTGCCTTGGTCGCCAACTTGGTCGAGGCGGATGTACTCATCATCCTTACCGACCAAAAAGGTCTCTACAACGCGGACCCGCGTGTGGACCCCAACGCTGCTTTTGTGCACACCGCGCGTGCGGGTGATGCACAACTAGAGGCCATGGCGGGCGGCGCAGGCTCGAGCATTGGCAAGGGCGGCATGATCACCAAAATCTTGGCTGCCAAACGGGCGGCGGGTTCTGGTGCATCGACCGTCATTGCATGGGGCCGCGAGACCGATGTGCTCTTGCGCCTCTTCAAAGGCGAAGCTATCGGCACCCTGTTGGTCGCACCGACCCAAAAACAACAGGCGCGCAAGCAGTGGATGGCAGACCAATTGCAGTTGCGTGGTTCTATCACCGTCGACAAGGGCGCAGCAGCCAAAGTGCGCAAAGAGGGCAAAAGTCTTTTGCCTATCGGCATGGTGGCGGTCGAGGGCGAGTTCTCGCGCGGAGAAGTCATCGCCATTTTGGATCCACAGGGTTTGGAGATCGCGCGCGGCCTCGCAAACTATGCAAGTGCCGAGGCGCGTTTGATTTGTCGCAAGCCTTCAGGTGATATTGAGGCCAACCTCGGTTACATAGCAGAGCCAGAGATGGTGCACCGCGATAACTTGGTGCTGAGCCTTACTCCGTAGGCCTTTGCGCCGTGTTGGGGTCAGGCTCGAATGTGCCGCCCGGTGGCAACTCCATCGTGAACGACATTCCAAACTGCTTGGACACCACAAATTCACTGGTGATCGATGATCCACCATTGCGCGTTTGGCGTGAGCGTATGTCAAAGCGCGGCAAGAAGCGTGACAACTCGGTGAGCGCCATCTCATACACCCCGCGTTTGAAATCCACCACCACATCGAGCGGAACCCAGTAGTCATTCCAACGCCAGGCGTCGAACTCTGGATGGTCGGTGGCACGCAGATTTAAGTGGTGGTCGGGAACCACCATCTGCAGCAAAAACCATATTTGCTTTTGGCCCTTGTAAAAGCCACGCGCGTCGCGTCGGACGAACCGATCTGGCACCTCATAGCGCAACCAGTCGCGGGTACGGGCCACGATACGCACATGCTCCGCAAGGAGTCCCACTTCTTCGTGCAGTTCGCGAAACATCGCCTGCTCGGGCGTCTCGCCGCGGTCGATGCCGCCTTGTGGAAACTGCCAACTGTGGGTGCGTATGCGCTTGCCCCAAAAAACCTGATTTTTCTGGTTGAGCAAGATGATGCCGACGTTGGGTCGAAACCCTTCTCGGTCAAGCATAATCAAACCTCAAATTTCTGAATTGCATCCATTATGCACAGCCACGCTGTGTTGACCTCCGGATTCACCCTGATAGCGCGCGCATGAAAGCCTCCCAGTTCCTCATCTCCACCCTCAAAGAAGCACCCGCTGACGCAGAAATCGTGAGCCACCAACTCATGATGCGCGCCGGTCTCATCAAAAAACTCGGCGCTGGCATTTACAACTACATGCCCATGGGCTTGCGTGTGATCCGCAAGGTCGAAGCCATCGTGCGCGAGGAGATGAACAAAGCTGGCGCAGTCGAGCTCACCATGCCCGTGGTCCAACCCTCTGAGCTTTGGCAAGAGACCGGCCGCTTTGAAAAAATGGGCCCTGAGTTATTGCGCATCAAAGACCGCCACGGCCGCGACTTTGTCGTGCAGCCTACGAGCGAAGAAGTCATCACCGACATCGCCCGTCAAGAAATTCGCAGCTACAAGCAGTTGCCGAAAAATTTCTACCAAATCCAGACCAAGTTCCGCGACGAGCGCCGTCCCCGTTTTGGTTTGATGCGCGGGCGCGAGTTCACCATGAAAGACGCCTACAGCTTTGACAGGGACGTCACCTCCGCCAAGGCCAGCTACCAAGTGATGGCAGACGCCTACCGAAAAATCTTCGACCGTTTTGGCCTGCAATACCGTGCAGTGGCCGCAGACAGCGGTGCTATTGGCGGTGACTTGAGCGAAGAGTTTCAGGTGATTGCCGCCACGGGCGAAGACGCCATCGTCTATTGCCCGCAGAGCGACTACGCTGCCAACATGGAAAAGGCCGAGGCCTTGGCACCAACGCACGCACGTAGTGCTGCCACTGCCACGCTGACCCAAACAGCAACACCCAATAAAAGCACCTGCGAGGATGTAGCGGACCTTCTCAAAGTGCCACTGAACACCACCGTCAAATCATTGGTTTTGGCTACAGACGCACTGGACGAAAAAGGCGAGATCGCCAAAACCACCGTTTGGCTCTTGCTAGTACGCGGCGACCATGACATGAACGAAGTCAAGGTCGGCAAGTTGCCCGGATTTGAAGGAGGCTTTCGCTTCGCAACGCTCGCTGAGATTGAATTGCACTTCGGTTGCAAGTCAGGCTACTTAGGGCCTGTGCAACTGAAACAAGCCTTGAAAGTTGTCGCCGACCGCGAAGTAGCCGTGATGCACGACTGGATTTGTGGCGCTAACGTGGTGGACTTTCACTATACAGGCGTCAACTGGGGACGAGACCTACCTGAGCCCGACTTGGTGGCCGACATTCGCAACGTCGTTGCGGGCGATACCTCGCCGGACGGCAAGGGCGCGCTAGCGATCGAGCGCGGCATTGAAGTAGGCCACGTGTTCTACCTCGGCACCAAATACTCCAAGGCGATGAACGCCACCTTTTTGGATGAGAACGGCAAACCGCAGTTCATGGAGATGGGCTGCTACGGCATCGGCATCACAAGACTCCCTGCAACAGCTATCGAGCAAAACCACGACGCCAAGGGCATCATCTGGCCGGACGCGATTGCGCCTTTCACTGTGGTAATTTGCCCGATAGGCATGGACCGCAGCGAGGCAGTGAAAACTGCCGCAGAGAATTTGTACCAAGACTTACAAAAAGCTGGCGTCGACGTCATCTTGGACGATAGAGGGGAACGCCCTGGCGCGATGTTTGCCGACTGGGAACTGATCGGTGTCCCGCACCGTGTCACGGTTGGCGATCGCGGATTAAAAGACGGGTTTGTGGAGTACCAACATCGTAGGGATGCGGAACCAACGCAAATAGCGTTGGACAAAATCAGCGGTCATTTAACTAGCGCGCTTCGCTAAAACTTTTTGAAGGGCTTCTTTTTTAAAAGCCCTTTTTCATGGCGAGCAATTAGCCAGTGATGACCTTCTGCAACTCACCCGACTCGTACATCTCCATCATGATATCGGAGCCGCCAATAAATTCACCTTTGATGTAGAGCTGGGGAATGGTGGGCCAGTTGCTATATTCCTTGATACCGTTTCGGATTTCTGCGTCATCGAGCACGTTGACAGTGGCGATGGACTTGGCGTCTACGCCGCAAGCTTTGAGCACTTGAATGGCGCGACCTGAAAACCCGCACATGGGAAAACTGGCGTTGCCCTTCATGAACAGCAATACCTCGTTACCTTTGACCAATTCATCTATGCGTTGTTGCACATCACTCATAACTTTGCTCCCAAACAAAACCCTATTATTTCACCCTCGGCCATTGCCCGCCCGTGCACCGCAATATGCCCGCAAGATCTGGGCGGCATTGCACTGAGACAAACCCTTGGTTTGCGAGCAAGTCTTGCACCGCCTGCGCTTGGTCAAACCCGTGCTCTAGCAGTAACCAAGCGCCAGGTTTGAGGTGATGTGTAGCTTGCGTCACGATTTGGCGTAGGTCACTCAGACCATCCTTGCCAGCCACCAACGCCGAGATCGGTTCGTGAGTCAGTTGCGCCAGGTGGGCATCACCATCGGCAACGTAGGGTGGGTTGCTTACGATCAGGTCAAACGTTTGACTCGCCAGTGGCGCGTACCAACTACCCACATGCGTCACTATCTCTAGTTCAAGGCGGTTCGCGTTGGCGGTCGCCACAGCTATCGCGTCTGCGCTGGCGTCCACCGCGGTGACATGTGCGCTGGGCAGTGAGTGCTTCAACGCCAATGCAATAGCTCCGCTGCCAGTACCTAAGTCTGCGATGCGAGGCTTTGAGGTATCTGCCACACAGGTTAGAGCCCACTCCACAAGCGTTTCAGTCTCAGGGCGAGGGTCTAAAACCCGTCTATCGATATGCAGCTGCAGGCCAAAAAACTCTTTTACGCCGGTGATGTAGGCGAGGGGTTCAAGGCCAGCGCGTCTTTGAAAAAAATCGAGATACCGCGCCTGAGTTTTGAAATTCAAAACCTCGTCGCCGTGCGCAAGCAACCAAGCGCGGTCGTGTATGGGCAATTGGCAAGCATGCAATAGCAGCATCTGGGCGTCGAGGCGGGTTAGCCCAAACTGGACTTGGGCAAACTGAATTGCTTGCTGCACCGTCAAAGGTGGTTTGCTTTCAGTGAACGTCACGCATTGACTTCCAACGCCGCCAACTGCTCCGCCTCGTGCGCATGTCGCAGTGCTTGCATGGCCTCGCCCAAGTCGCCTTCCATGATGGTGTTGAGCTTGTAGAGCGTCAGGTTGATGCGGTGATCCGTCCAGCGCCCTTGCGGGAAGTTGTAGGTGCGTATCCGGTCGCTTCGGTCACCACTGCCGATGAGTCCTTTACGCAATGCCGCATCTTTAGCGGCGCGCTCTGAGCGATCTTTCTCTTGAATGCGTGCAGTCAACACCCGCAGGGCTTGCGCCTTGTTGCTGTGTTGGCTGCGACCATCTTGGCACTCGGCCACGATGCCGGAGGGCAAGTGGGTGATACGCACCGCAGAGTCGGTCTTGTTGATGTGCTGGCCGCCAGCACCGCTGGCACGGTAGGTGTCAATGCGCAAGTCGGAAGGGTTGATCTTGATGGCCTGCGCCTCATCGGGTTCGGCCAGCACTGCCACGGTGCAGGCGCTGGTGTGGATGCGCCCTTGGGTTTCAGTGGTCGGTACGCGCTGCACGCGGTGTCCGCCAGACTCAAACTTGAGTAAGCCATAGATCCCATCGCTAGAAGTTCCTGCGTCAATGCGCACCACCACCTCTTTGTAGCCACCGAGTTCACTGGCTGACTCGCTCATCACCTCACTGCGCCAACCTTGGCGCTCACCAAACCGCATGTACATACGTAGCAAGTCAGCCGCAAATAGTGCGGACTCGTCACCTCCGGTGCCCGCCCGAATTTCCAAAAATACGGGGCGTGCGTCGTCTGGGTCTTTGGGCAGGAGCATGCGCTGCAACTCGGCTTCGAGTTGGGTCAGTTCTGTCTCAGCGCTGGCGACTTCTTCTTGTGCCATCTCCCGCAGCGCGTCATCCGACCCGCTGTCTTGCAGCATCTGCTGGGCGGCTTTCAGGTCAGACTCGCGCTGTTGGAAGCGGGTGTAGCGGCTCGCGCTGGCGGTGAGTTCTGTGTGCTCGCGAGATAGCACTAAAAACTGCGACATGTCTTGCATGATGTCTTCACGCGAGAGCAAAAAATCCAGCTCAGACAGCCGCTGTGCAAAGCGCTCTAGCTGAGCGCGCAAGAAGGGTTTCATAGCTGCAGACCCTAACGGTTGTTACGTAAAAAGAAATGCTCAATCGCATAACGCGCTTTTTCGCGTGCTTGGGCGTCACCTGTGTGGAGTTCTGCCATCGCACCGTGCAGCATTTTTTGGGTCAGCCCCTTGGAAAGCGCCTCAAGCACCGCTTCGGGCGATTCACCTTTGGCCAGTAACTTATGCGCACGGGTTAATTCAGATTCACGCCAGGCATCGGCTTGCGCGTTGAGTTCTTGTATCAAGGGCACATTGCTGCGTTGGTCCAACCAGTGGGCAAAGCTCTGCACGCCCGCATCGATGATGGCCTCGGCTTGCGCCACAGCGGCTTGTCGATTGGCTTGGCCTGTTTGCACCACCTCAGACAAGTCGTCCACGGTATATAAATAGACGTCGGCCAGTGACTTCACCTCTGGCTCGATGTCGCGAGGCACTGCCAAGTCGACCATGAACATCGGGCGGTGCTTGCGTTTGCGCAAAGCCCGCTCGACGGCACCCAAGCCAATCAAGGGCAGGGTGCTGGCGGTGCAACTCACGATGATGTCAAACGCATGCAAGCGATCGGGCAACTCCCCCAATCGCAAAGCGATGCCGCCCAAATGGGTGGCAATTTTTTCGCCACGCTCTAAGGTGCGGTTGGCTACTGCCATGCTGCGTGGGTTTTTGGCGGCGAAGTGGGTGGCGCACAACTCGATCATTTCGCCTGCTCCGACAAACAGCACGTGGGTCTCGCCCAGATTCTCAAACAATTGAGAGGCTAGACGCACGGCGGCGGCGGCCATGCTGATCGAATGCGCGCCTATCTCGGTCGAACTGCGAACCTCTTTGGCAACGGCGAAGGAGCGTTGGAAGAGTTGGTTGAGGGTAGTGCCCAAAGCACCGGCGTCGGATGCGGCGCGCACGGCGTCCTTCATCTGGCCCAAAATTTGGGGCTCGCCGAGCACCATGGAATCTAGCCCACTGGCCACCCTAAACGCATGCCGCGCGGCGTCGTTTTCTTGCAGGGTGTAGGTGTGGGATTTCAAAGCATCTGAAGTAACACCACCAGAGCTGGCAAGCCAATCCATGGTTTGCTGGATTTGCTTCTCACCCCCAGCGCCGTAAATTTCGGTGCGGTTGCAGGTCGACAAAATGGCGACCTCGCTGTCTTGCGACACAGCCTGGCGAAGTCCGTCAAGGGTGGCTCCCATTTGCTCGGTCGCAAAAGCAAAACGGCCCCGCAAATCAAGCGGGGCGGTGTTGTGATTAAGGCCTAAAGCCCAGACTGCCATAGAGGAATTATAAAATTGATGCCCATGGGCCCTTTAGACCAACTGATTCACTTGCTTAATTTTTTTGCGCCAGCGTGGGGCGTTGCGTTTTTCTGTGTGGTTTTTGCCCAGTTCGCAGCGCGCCGTTGGTTGCCAGAATCTCGCTGGAGTTGGTTGCGCCAATTCATTGTCAGTGCCGTATTGGGTTCGTTGGTGTTGGCCGGTGGTTTGGTTTTCTTTGGCATCGACGGCAAGATGGCCACATACGGCGTGTTGGTTGTGGTGTGCGCAAGCGCGCAGTGGATCATGTGCCGCGGTTGGTACGAATAGTCCCTACAAAGCCCCCTATATAAGGCCCTGCGGTAACATACGTAGTTGTCCGCGCTAACCCCAATATGAACGCTCCCACCCCGCTAAATTTACTGCTAGCAAATCCCACGGAAGCGCCCCGACTGCGCGAAATTCCCTACAACTACACCTCATTTTCTGACCGCGAAATCGTTATCAGATTGTTGGGTGTTGAGATCTGGGATTTACTTTTGCGCCTGCGCCAAGAGCGTCGCACGGGCCGCTCCGCGCGCATGTTGTACGAAGTGCTAGGCGATATTTGGGTGGTACAACGTAACCCCTACTTACAAGATGACCTTCTAGACAACCCCCAGCGCCGTCGCCAGTTGGTAGACGCCTTGCACCACCGCTTGGGAGAAGTGCAGCGCCGTCGATCTAACGAAGACGCCGAGCGCGATGCCATGGTGGGTCAATTGCTAGAAGCCGCGAGCCGCGCAGTGGAAGCCTTTAACGCCGAGTTTGAAGCGATTGCCAGCTTGCGTAAAAAAACAGCACGCCAACTTAAAAAATACACGGCCAACGACAACATCAAGTTTGATGGTTTGTCGCGCGTGTCCCATGTGACGGACGCGACCGACTGGCGTGTCGAATACCCGTTTGTGGTGCTCACTCCTGACACCGAAGTCGAGATGGCAGGCTTGGTCAAAGGCTGTATCGATTTGGGCTTGACCATCGTGCCTCGGGGCGGTGGCACGGGTTACACCGGCGGCGCAGTGCCGCTCACTTGGAAGAGCGCTGTCATCAATACCGAAAAGCTCGAAGCCATGACCGAGGTCGAGCACATCCAGTTAGAAGGGCTTGATAAACCTGTGCCCACGATTTGGACCGAAGCAGGTGTCGTGACCCAGCGTGTGGCAGATGCTGCTGAGCGCGCAGGCTTTGTTTTTGCGGTAGACCCCACCTCTGCAGAAGCCTCTTGCATAGGCGGCAACATCGCCATGAACGCAGGCGGCAAAAAAGCCGTGCTCTGGGGTACAGCCCTGGACAACCTCGCCAGCTGGCGCATGGTCACGCCCGACGCGCAGTGGTTAGAGGTGACGCGCGTTGGGCACAACTTGGGCAAGATCCATGACGCAGATGTGGCGAGTTTTGAGCTGCACTATTTCGAGGCGGATGGCAAAACGCCGGTTCGGCAAGAGCGTCTCGACATCCCAGGACAAAGTTTTCGCAAAGTAGGTCTGGGCAAAGACGTCACTGACAAGTTTTTGAGTGGCTTGCCTGGCATCCAAAAAGAAGGCTGCGATGGCTTGATCACTAGTGCGCGTTGGATCTTGCACCGCATGCCAGAGCACACGCGCACCGTGTGCTTAGAGTTTTTTGGTAACGCCAAAGACGCGGTGCCCAGTATTGTTGAAATCAAAGACTTTATGTTTGCCGAGCACAAGCGCACCAACACCGTGTTGGCTGGCTTGGAGCATCTTGACGACCGTTACCTCAAGGCCGTGGGATACGCTACTAAAAGCAAGCGCGGCGGCCTGCCCAAGATGGTGTTGGTGGGTGATATCGCTGGCGACAACGCGGACGACGTGGCGCGTGCCACATCGGAAGTTGTGCGTCTGGCCAACTCGCGCAGTGGCGAAGGTTTTGTCGCCATCAGCCCTGAAGCGCGCAAGAAATTTTGGCTGGATCGCAAACGCACGGCCGCTATCAGTCGCCACACCAATGCCTTCAAGATCAACGAAGACGTTGTCATTCCCCTGCCGCGCATGGGCGAGTACACCGACGGCATCGAGCGCTTAAACATCGAACTCTCTTTGCGCAACAAGCTCGACTTGTGTGACGCCTTGGACGCATTTTTTGCTGAAGGTAATTTGCCATTGGGCGCAATAGACGACGCCAATGACGTGCCATCTCCAGAGCTATTAGAAGAGCGCGTGCAACAAGCACGTGCGGTGTTGGCCGATGTGCGCAGCACTTGGCAACAGTGGCTGGACAACTGCGACGCACTTTTCTCGCAACTGCAAGACCATAGCCTGCGCGCGAGTTGGAAAACGCAAATCCGTGCCGTGCTCGAAAACGTTTTTACAGGCGCGCAGTTCCAACCCATCTTGGCCGAGTGCAATGCCATTCACCAACGTGTTCTCAAAGGCCGCGTTTGGATTGCTCTGCACATGCACGCGGGTGACGGCAATGTGCACACCAACATCCCCGTCAACAGCGACAACTATGTGATGCTGCAAACCGCCCACGAGGCGGTGGCTCGCATCATGGTGCTGGCGCGTTCACTCGACGGTGTTATCTCTGGCGAGCATGGGATCGGCATCACCAAGCTTGAGTTTTTGACAGACGCTGAGTTGCAACCG
>Ga0247831_1006503_pt1 | contig 13771 bp, 11 predicted proteins | sample LaCruzMarch2015__9_FD_192406 | JGI IMG/M metagenome (GOLD analysis project Ga0247831, IMG submission 192406) | Freshwater microbial communities from meromictic Lake La Cruz, Castile-La Mancha, Spain - LaCruzMarch2015_1m | ecosystem: Environmental > Aquatic > Freshwater > Lake | place: Spain...
CTCGGCCGGGCCGGCCGCAGGGTGCCGTTTGCGGGCGTCCTTGGCCGCCTTCACGCTCGCCTCGAGCGCAGCCATCAGGTCGACGACCTTCGGTGCGGCCGCTGCCGCGGCCGGTGCCTCGAACTCCTCGCCCTCGGCCTTGCGCCTGATGAGGTCGAGGACCTGCTCGCGGTAGTCGTCGCGGTACTTGGCCGGGTCGAAGTCACCCGCCATCGAATCGACGAGCGCCTCGGCCATGCGGACCTCCTTGACGCTGACGTCGATGTCGTCGAGCGCCTCGAGCTCGTCGATGTCGCTCGCGTCGACCACCTCGTCGGCGAACACCATCGTGCTCATGAGGAGCCGGCCCTCGGACGCCCTGATGGCGCAGACGTACTGCTTGTTGCGCATGACGAACCGGCCGACGCCCACCTTGCCGGCCTCCTCCATCGCCCGCGCGAGCAGCACGTACGGCTTCGGTTGCTTGTCAGGAGCCAGGATGTACGGCGTGTCGAAGTACACCGGGTCGATCTGGTCGAGGTCGACGAACTCCTCGAGGTCGATGCTGCGCGTGGCGGACGGGATGAACGGCTCGAGCTCGTCGGGGTCGACCACCACATAGCGGCCCTTCGAGATCTCGTAGCCCTTCACGATGTGATCGTCGGGCACGTCCTCACCCGTGTCGGCCGCGACCTTCTTCAGCCGGATGCGGCTCATCGAGCGGTCGTCGAGCTGGTTGAACGACACGTTCTTCTTGCTCACACCATGGAACAGCTTGATGGGGATGGCGACCAGGCCGAAGCTGATCGTTCCGCTCCACACGGGTCTCGGCATGGTGACATTCTGCCCGATCGGGCGAGCAACGAACGCAGAGGGTCAGCCCGACAGGACCGCCCGGGCCACGAGGTCGGTTCCGAACGCCGTGAGGATCGCCAGGTACAGCAGCCCGGTGGCGGCCATGACCGCCGAGTACGAGCGCTCGCGCAGGGCCGCGCGGGTGACGAACACCAGCACGATCGTGGTGATCGCGCACGCCGCCCAGAACCAGCCGAGTGTGCCGTTCCAGCCGTCGTCGACGCTGCCGGTCCACACCGACACCATGCCGATGGGCAGCAGCAGTGCGACGACCTCGATCGGCCACACGATGCCGAGTGCCCGCACCAGCTCGTTGAGGTGGCGGCGGGGCAGGCCCGGCTGCACGAGATACCAGTGGCCCAGCAGCATCGCGTCGGTGACAGCGCCGAGGAACGCCGCCCCCGCCAGCACACGCAGCACCGACACGAAGACGTCGCCCGCACCGGCACCGGGTGCCGCATCGATGCCCGCCGCGACCAGGCCGACCACGCCGATGGCAGGCGCGACGAGGTCGAGCCGCGGGTCGAACTCGCGCCCCACGCGAACCTCGACGGCGACGGTGCGCTCGATGCCGGTCATCTCGGCGACCCGGGCCGTGCGGCGGTCGTGCTCGTCGTCGGCGCCCGACACCCCGGCCTTGCGCTGGACGATCGAGATGATCAGGACGACGAACGCGGAGAGCGCGACCAGCAGTGAGGCGATGTCACGCACCGGGACGAAGCCGAAGGCCAGGCCGGACGCGAAGGCACCTGCCGCCATCAGGGCGTATGTGCCCCGCAGCAACCATCCGTACCCGAGACCGACTTGACGATGTCGAGACGTGACCCACAAGAACGCGAGACCTCCGACCGCCCATTGGCTCAAGACAGTCGCAACATCCAGGCGAAACACTGGAGGGAGGCTAACGATCTACCGATGGATGTTTCGTCGAAGACCACGTAGGTCACGACATGCAGGCGGAAGCAACAACAGGAGCCATCGACGTGATCACACGCCCCATCGCTTACCGAGCAGTCGGCACAGTCCTGGTTTTCGCGGCGACCGTCTCCACCTACGTCGTCGCGATGCGGATCGGTTCCTGATGCGTCGCCGCACCGCGATCAGCTCGAAGATCATCGCCACCGGCATGAGCGTGGGCGCCACCTTCGGTGGCGTCGCGGTCATCGCCCACGCCGACGCATCACCACCGAGCGGCGCTGCCCCAACGGCCACCCCGGACACTGTCGCGACGACGAGCACGACCGCTGTGTCCTCCACCGACGTCACGGTGGTCGCCGCCGACACGCCGCTCGGGGCACCGACGGCCGCCGTCACGCCGGACGTCGGTCAGGCCGCCGTGCCTCTGCCGGCGGCCACGCTCGGCAGCGCCGCGACCGCCACCGTCGCCACGACCCCCGACGGGACGGCGGCGCCGGCCGTCACGGCATCCTCGAGCGGCGGGGCCCCGACGATGCAGGCGACGCCACCTGTCGGTGCGGCACCCGTGGCTGCTGCGCCCACCCCTGCCGCACCCGCACCCGCCTCCGCTGCTCCGGTCACCGCCGCGCCCACCCCGGCCGCGCCCACCCCGGCTGCTCCGGTCACCGCAGCGCCGACGCCCGTCACGACCACCGCACCGGTCACGACCCCTGCACCGACCACTCCCCCGCCGCCGCCCACGACGCAGGCACCGCTGCCGCCCGTGACCGCAGCACCGAGCGACGGCACCTCCGGAGGCACCAGCTGATGGACCTCGAGCTCGCACCGCAGGCCACCGGCATCGTGCACCTCGCGATGCGTGCGATGAGCACCGACGTCACCATCACGGTGGTCGACGGCGATGATGCCCTGTTGGCGTGGGCCCGCGATCGCATCGACCAGCTCGAGGCGCGTTGGAGCCGCTTCCGCCCGACCTCCGACATCGCGCGACTGAACGCTGCCGGGGGCGGTGTGCCGGTCGAGGTCTCGAACGACACCCTGATCGCCGTGCGCGCCGCGTGCGCGGCGTGGGTCCACACGGGCGGGGCGTTCGACCCGACGGTCCACGACTCGCTCCTGCGGCTCGGCTACGACGAATCGATCGAGCAGGTGCGTCGACGCGAGGCCAGCGATGCCCCGGTCGTCCTGCTCCCCTCGCCCGGCTGTGCCGGCATCGTGATCGACGACCGCGCGGGCTGCATCACCCTGCCGGCCGGTGTGCGTCTCGACCTGGGCGGCATCGGGAAGGGTCTGGCCGCCGACCTCACCGCAGAGGGCCTTGCGGCTCGCGGGGCGGCAGGCGCACTGGTCGACATCGGCGGCGACCTGCGCGTCGTCGGTGAATCGCCCCGGGGCGGCGCCTGGCTGATCGACATCGAGGACCCGCGCAACGAGCGACCCATCGCCACCGTCCAGCTCGTCGACGGCGGCGTCGCGACGAGCACCACGCTGCGTCGCCGCTGGTGCTCCGGTCACCGCTCTCACCATCACATCGTCGAGCCCGCTACCGGATCATCGACCTCGTCGGCCGTGGTGGGCGCCGCCGTCGTCGCCGGCACGGCCGCATGGGCCGATGCGCTCTCGAAGGTGCCGTTCGTGGCGCCGTCGCAGCTCGACCGGCTGCTCCCCGCATCCGGCATCGTCATGTTCGAAGATGGGACATCGACCTCGGTCGGGCCGCTCGACATCCCTCGCCGGGCGGTCGCGGCATGAACGAGAAGTTCTGGTGGTACCTGGCTCGCAGCAGCGGCTGGGTTGCGTTCGTGCTCCTGGCCATCACGGTGGTGTGGGGCATCCTCGGCATCTCGAAGATCATCGAGCGCCGCGGCCTGCCGCGGTGGCTGCTCGACGTCCACCGCCACCTGGCCCTGCTGACCGTCGTGTTCACCGGCATCCACATCGCCGGCCTGGTCGCCGACAACTACATGCACATCGCGTGGCGCGAGGTGCTGGTGCCGATGGCGATCGACTACCGGCCGGGGGCCACGGCCCTGGGCATCGTCGCGATGTACCTGATCGTCGCCGTGCAGGTCTCGTCATGGCTGCGCAGCCACCTGCCCCGTCGGCTGTGGCGGGGCGTCCACCTCGTCTCGTACCCGGCCCTCTGGCTCGTGGGCATCCACGGTCTGCAGGCGGGCACCGACGCCAAACACCAGTGGGTCCGCACAGCCGTGATGGTGATCGTCGGCCTGGTCGCGTTCGTCACGCTGATGCGGATCTACATGGGCAGCGGCAGCCGGCGACGCGCAGGAAGGGCCGCCGCAGCCGCCACCGTGGCGAGCGAGCCAGCGGCTGCGACCGCGACCGCAGCGGAGCAGCCAGCCCGTACGCTCGTCGACGATGCATCAGTGCTCGTCTGACCCTCGTCGCCCGTCCGGTCGTCGCAGCTCCGCTCCCGGCATGCTCGCCATCGCGATGGGGGCTGTTTCGGTCCTCACGGGGTGCATGACCGGCGAGCGGCCCACCTTCAGCGACACGCCGGCCGTCATCGGCGCCTTCACCGGCGACGCACCGGTCGACGGCGTGCTCACCCTGTTCGACTCGGTGGTCGATGCCGAGTTCACCGCCGAGTACACGATCACCCCCGCCATGGGCACGCCCACGACGGCGACGGTCACGCAGATCGCTCCCGGCGGCCGCTCGGTCACGATCGGCGACATTCGGTTCGTCACCGACGAGACGGGCTCGCGTACCTGCCAACTGAGCACCGGGACATGTGAGGACGGCCTGCTCGCACAGCGGGTCTCCGATTCCGCCATCACCCCCGACTTCGCGTTCGGTGACATGGCCAAACGGCTGCGCATCGATGCCAACCGGAACATCGGCGACACGTCGACGACGATCGTCGACGTGCTCGGCAATCCGGCCACGTGCGTCGACGTGCCGGTGTCGGGCGGCACGAAGCAGTACTGCTCATTGCTCGACGGAGTGGTGTCGTCGTTCGTGGGTGGCGACGTCACCGTGACCATGACGAGCTACGTGGCCCAGGGCGACCCGTCACTCATGTCCGCCTGAACCGCACCGTGTGAACGGTCACTCGTCGGCGAACCAGCTGCCGTGGAAGCCGTTGGGCACGCGCTGGGGCAGCGGCACGGTGGCGATCGGCTCGGCCGACATGTCGGCGGCGTCGAGCACCACGAAGCTCGACGACTGGTCGGCCTTGTCGAACAGGAACGTCACGATGTAGCCGTCGTCCTCGGCGGTGGCGCCGTCGCGCGGCACGAACACCGGCTCACCGGACGACACCGTGGGCCCGAAGTCGTGCAGGGTCCGCTCGCCGGTGACGAGGTCGTACTTGCCGATGTTGCTCGGCGCATCCATCGTCTCGGCGGCACCCGGCCGCGGTGCGAGCACGTAGCCGTAGCGGTTGACGAGGCCGGTGCGACGGTCGTCGATGCGCGGGAAGCCGTGGCCGACGTCGTCGAGCTGGGTCTCGGTGACGGCACCGGTGACGAGGTCGAAGGTCCAGCGGTGGAGGTAGCACGGCTCGAACGAGTCGGCACCGTTCTTCCACATCGATGCGTGGCGACCGGCGTCGAGGTACACCTTGGTGCCGTCCTCGCTCTCCCATGCGTTCATGATGTGGAAGACGTAGCAGAGGTCGACGTCGAACCAGCGGGGCTGCTCACCCTGGCGGGCGCGATCGCGGTGCAGCAGACCGATGCGGGCGCCGTAACTCTCGCGCCACTCGAACGGCATGCCGCCCTGCATGGCGAGCTCGAGGTCGAAGACCACCGGCATGTCGAGGAAGATCGCGTGGTTCCGACTGATCGCGAAGTCGTGGACCATGGTGGGCCCCGGCACGTCGATCGGCTGGCTGTGGACGAGGTTCCCGTGGGCGTCGGCCACGTGGTAGGTGACGAAGGGTGCCTCGACCAGTTCGTAGCCGAAGAAGTGCATCTCGCCGGTCTCGGCGCAGGTGTGCGGGTGGGCGGTGAACGGCGTCTTCAGCCGGCCACCGAAGTCGTACGGGCCGAGCGTGTCGAGCTCGGGTGAGATCTCGTTCGGGAGGCTGCCCTCCTCGACGGCGAAGATGTGGCCGGCGTGGCGCACGATGTGCGTGTTCGCGAGCCCGACCGTGAGGTCCATCTTCCCGGTGGTCATGTCGAGCCGGTCGACGCCCTCGAGCGCCCGGGTCTTCACCCACCGGTTGCGGTACCACTCGGCGCGACCCTCGCGTAGACGGATGCCGTGCAGCATGCCGTCACCGGCGAACCAGTGCATCGTCGGGCCGTTCTTGGGGTTGGCGCCGTTGCGCACGTACCGGCCGTTCAGCTCGGCCGGAAGCGCACCCTGCACGGGCAGGTCGAACGCCTCGACCTCGTTCATGACGGGGGCATAGTTGCCCCGCATGTGGAAGGGCAGCTTCGCATTGTCCCTGGTGGTCTCGTCGATCACGGTCATGTGCGCAAGCCTTGCACACTCCCGACGCGAGTTCGACCGTCAGAGCGCCACGAGGTCGTGGTTCGCGTAGTTCATCGACAGAGGGCCGTCCGGCGTGGCGACGACGATGTCCTCGAGACGCATGCCCCACTTGCCCGCCACGTAGATGCCGGGCTCGACGCTGAACGCATGACCGGCCTCGATCGGCAGGTCGTTGCCCTCGACCATGTACGGGTCCTCGTGGGCCTCCATGCCGATGCCGTGGCCGGTGCGGTGGATGAACCACTCGCCGTACCCGGCGTCGGCGATGACCTTCCGGGCTGCCCGGTCGACGTCCTGGCAGGCCGCACCGATCACGCCGGCGCGCACCCCGGCGGCCTGCGCCTCGTGGAGCACCGCGTAGGCCTCGGCGACATCGGCGCTCGGCTCGCCGGTGAACACGCAGCGGGTGATGTCGCTGCAGTAGCCGGCCATCGTGCCGCCGAAGTCGGTGAGCACGATCTCACCCTCGCGGATGACGCGGTCACCGGCGTGGTGGTGGGGTGATGCGGCATTCTCGCCAGCGGCGACGATCGCGAAGTTCACGACGTCGTGGCCCTCGGCGATGAGCCGAGCCGAGATGTCGGCCGACACCTGCGCCTCGGTGCGGCCCACCAGGGCGATCTCGCCGGCGTGCAACTGCGCGGCCACCCGGTCGGCGGCAGCGCCCGCTGCCTGCAGCGCGGCGATCTCGGCGGCGTCCTTGCGCATGCGGAGCACGTTCATCACCTGCGTCGAGCGCACGTAGCGTGTGCGGTCGGTGGGCCAGTGGCCGAGCAACTCGACCAGGAAGCGGGCCCACATCGTGTCGCCCACCGCGGCGACGGCCGGTCGCCCGGCGATGTCGGCGACGATGGCGATCGGGTCGTCGGTCTCGTTCCATGGCCGCAACGAGAACACACCCGGCTGCTCGATCACACGGGGCGCCTCGAGCCGGGGGATCACCAGCGTCGCATCACCATCGCGGGGCACCACCAGCATCGTCAGCCGCTCGAGCGGCATCGCGTCGTAGCCGACGAGGTACGGCAGGTCGCTGCCCACCGACACGAGCAGCACGTCGACGCCGGTGGCGGCCATCGCTGCACGCGCCCTCCCGATCCGATCTGCGTAGGTGGCGGTGGCGGTGGCGGCAGAGCTCATGCGCCCCATTCTGCCGTGCGGGCAGCGGGGACAGGTCAGTGCTGGTGCAAGGCGGTGATCAGGGGGTGGAACCCGTTCGGCTCCGTGAGCTCGAGCGGGCTCGGGCGGCCGAGGAGATAGCCCTGGGCGAGGTCGCAGCCGAGCACGCCGAGTTGCTCGAGCACCGCCGGCTCCTCGATACCTTCGGCCACCACCATCATCCCGAGCGAGTGCCCGAGCTGGATGAGCGAACGAAGCACCCCGCGATCGATGTCGCTCTGTGCTGCGACGAACGAGCCGTGGATCTTCATGAAGTCGAACGGCAGGGCGCGGACGAGGTCGAGGGAAGCGAAGCCGGTGCCGAAGTCGTCGAGCGCGATGCGGATGCCCATGTTGTGCAGCTCGCGCAGGGTCGCCCGGCCGGGGCCCGACGAGGCGAGCTTGGCCGACTCCGTGAGCTCGAGGACGAGGGCAGACGGATCGAGGCCCCAGTCGTTCAGCGCTCTGGCGACCGTCAGGATCACCTCGTCGCGCTCGAGCTGCACCGCCGACAGGTTGACGGTGACGGCAGCCGAGGGTTCGCCGGCTGCCCGGTGGAGGGCGGCCACACGGCACGCCTCGCGGATGGTGAACTCGGTGATCTGTCCGACCAGGTCGAGCTCCTCCGCTGCGGCCACGAAGTCGCCTGGCGTGAGGTCGAAGCGATCGTCGCTGTTCCACCGGAGCAATGCCTCGTGGGCGACGAGCGCACCGCTCGACAACGACCACACCGGCTGGAACTCGAGCCGAAGGGCACCCGAGGTGACGATGCGGCGCACGAAGGCGTTGACGTCGCTGCGACGGCGGACGGTGTCGGTCGCGTGGATCTCGAAGCCGCGGACACGGTTGCCGCCCTCACTCTTCGCGTCGTGCATTGCCGCGCTACTGGCGCGCATGAGGTCACCGGCAGACAGCATGTCGGGCGACCACCGCGCCACGCCGATGCTGGCGGTCACCATGATCTCCATGTCATCGAACTCGACGGGAGCGGCGATCACCTCTCGCAGGCGGCGGGCCAGCGTCTCGGGCCCCATCGACATCGCGTTCGGCACGAGAACGACGAACTCGTCGCTGGCGAGACGGCCGACCGCGTCGTCGCCACGCGCACCGAGGTGGATCCGGTCGGCGATGGTGACGAGCACGCGGTCGCCGGCCACGTGGCCATAGGTCTCGTTGATGTGGCGGAAGTCATCGAGGTCGATGTGGAGGACGGCCGATGACGACGTGCCCGCGGCGTTCGACGTCGCAAGCCCGTCGATCAGGTCCGTGATCGCCTGGCGGTTCAGCAGGCTCGTGAGCGAGTCGTGGGTGGCGAGGAAGTCGAGGTTGCGCTGGGCCTCCTGCAGCTCGTCGGTGAGCTCGCTGCTTGCACCGACCAGGCGGTCGAGCCGCAGGTGCGCCATCGCCTGACGGGCCAGCACCTCGAGCATCCGGCCCTGCCACGGCTCGATCCGGCCGGGCGCCGTGTCGAGCACGCAGAGCGTGCCGACGGCATGGCCCTCGGCGCTCACCATCGGAGCCGCCGCATAGAAGCGAACATGCGGATCACCCGTGACGAGGACGCTGTCAGACACTCGATCGTCGATCGTGGCGTCCTCGACGACGAAGAGCACGTCGCTCAGGATGGCATGTGCGCAGAGCGACCGGTCGCGCTCGGTCTCGGGGGTCGAGAAGCCGAGCTGCGAGCGGAACCACTGCCGGTCGAAGCCGACGAGCGACACGGCTGCCATCGCGGCGCCGCAGACCTTCGCTGCGAGCTCGACGATCTCGTCGAGGGTCTCGTCGCGGCCCGTTTCACTGATGCGCAGCTCCGAGAGCGCTACGAGTCGGTGGAGTTCATCACTGGGGTGTGGTGCCCGCATGCGAAGGTCATCGGCACCGCAGATACGTACTTGAGCAGTTGATCCAATCCTGATGGCTCGCTCAGACCCTCGCTCAATCTGGTTCTCAGCGCGACGTGAGCGAGACGGCCACCGGCGCGTCGACGTGATCGGCGGCCTGGCGGGCGTGATAGCTGGACCGTGTGAGTGGGCTCGCCTCGACATGGCCCACCCCAACCGATTCCCCCCAGCGCTTCCACCGCTCGAACTCGGATGGCTCGACCCACCTCGCGACCGGCAGGTGGTGCGTCGTCGGACGCAGGTACTGGCCGATGGTGACGATGTCGACACCGATCGAGGCCAGGTCGGCCAGGCAACCGTCGACCTCGTCGGGCGTCTCGCCCATGCCGACGATGATGCCGGACTTGGTGACGAGCCCGGCGTCCTTCGAGCGAGCCAGCAACGCCAGGCTGCGGACGTAGCCAGCCGAGGGGCGGACCGCCCGCTGCAGACGGGCCACGGTCTCGATGTTGTGGTTCATGACATCGGGCCGAGCCTCGATGAGGATCTGGAGCGAGTCGGCATCGCCCTTCACATCGGAGATCAGCGTCTCGATACGCGTGCCGGGGCAGCGTTCGCGGATGACGCGGACACACTCGGCCAGTTGGGCCATACCACCGTCGTCGAGGTCGTCGCGAGCCACCATCGTGAGCACGGCGTGGGCGACCCCCATGCGTTCGATCGCCTCGGCCACCCGCGCCGGCTCGTCGGCCTGCGGCGGCATCGGCTTGCGAGTGTCGACCAGACAGAACCCGCACGCCCGGGTGCACCGCTCGCCGAGCACCATGAACGTCGCCGTACCGTCGGACCAGCAGTCGCTGAGGTTGGGGCAGCCCGCCTCCTCGCAGACCGTCACGAGGCCGAGGTCGCGCACCGTCGCTTTCAGGCTCAGCACCTCGGGCCCGTGAACCACCTTGGGGCGCAACCACTCGGGCTTGCGCGCGGCGATGCCGAGGCCCTCGGTGACGCCGGCCTGCTGAAGCCGGCCGGTCATGCGGGCGCCCGGCGCACCGTGCTCGGCCGCAGTGCGGACGACGGCACCGGGGCCGTCGCCACGCGAGAACGCGGAGAGGTCGTCGGGGCGGTGCCGCCAGGCGACGTCCTGGCGCTCGGTGACGCTGTTCCCCCACTCGGCCGCCGCATGCCGTTCGAGCACCTCGACCACCCGGCTCATCGGCACGTCGATGCCCTCCTCGGCGAGCGAGGTGACCGGCCGGTCGGCGATGCCACACGGGACGATGTGCCGGCGCATGTAGGTGAGGTCGGTGGCGACGTTGAGCGCGAAGCCGTGCATCGTGCGCCCCCGCGACAGCCGGACGCCGATGGCAGCGATCTTGCGCGGGTTCGGGCCCGCCGGATCGACCCACACGCCGGGGTACTCGGGTAGGCACCCGACGGCGTCGAGGCCGAGCTCGCGCAGCGTGGCGACGAGCACGCGCTGCACCGACATGACGTGACCAGATGCGCCCAGCGAGTTGGCGACGGTGACGATCGGGTACCCGACGAGTTGGCCGGGGCCGTGGTAGGTGACGTCACCACCCCGCTTCACCGGCACCAGCTCGGCGCCCACGGCCGCTGGGTCGCAGAGCAGGTTGGCGGCGAGGTCGGTGCGAGGGCCGTATGTGAAGACGTGCGGGTGCTCGAGCAGCAGCAGGTGCTGTTCACGACCGTGCCGGAAGAGGCCCTGCTGCACGGCGAGCGCCTCGCGGTAGGGCACGGTGCCGAGCCAGCGCACCCGCAGTGGGTTCGCCCGCTCGCTCAGCTGCGGGTCAGAGCTCACTCGTCCAGTCACGCGTCTCGAGGATCTGCTTGACCTTCACCAGGAACCCGGCGGCGTACGCGCCGTCGAAGGCCCGGTGGTCCCAGCTCATCGCGAGGTTGCCGACAGGGTGGATGACGATCGCCTCGTCACCGTTCGGCATCGTGGCGACGACCGGCTTGCGCACGATCGCATCGGTCGAGATGATCGCGACCTGCGGCTGGTTGATGATCGCCGCGGTGAGCACGCTGCCGGCCGAGCCGTTGTTGGAGATGGTGAACGTGCCACCGGAGATCTCGTCGGGGCTGAGCTTGCGGTTGCGGGCGCGGTTGGCGAGATCGTTGATCTCCTTCGCGATGGCACGGAGGCGCTTCGACTCGGCCGACCGGACGACCGGCACGAGCAGGCCCTCGTAGTCAAGGTCGACGGCGATGCCGATGTCGATGAACTCGTGCACCACGAGCTCGTTGTCGGCCACGCTCGCGTTGAGGTGGGGGAACTCGACGAGGGCATCGACGATGGCCCGGGTGATGAACGGCAGGTAGGTGAGGCTGAAGCCTTCCGCTGCCTTCCAGGTGCCCTTCACGGCGTTGCGCGTGGTGTCGACGTTGGCGTAGTCGACCTCGACCACGCTGAAGGCGTGGGGGCTGACCGACTTGCTCATGATCATGTGGGCGCCAGTGAGCTTGCGGATCTTGCTGAGCTTGACCCTGCGGTCACGCTCGCCGGCCGTCACGACCGGTGCGGCAGCCGCGGCCGGTGCCTTCGCGACCGGCACCGGGGCGGGTGCGGGTGCGGGTGCCGGGGCGGGTGCGGGTGCCGGGGCAGGTGCCGGTGCCGGGGCCGGTGCCGGGGCGGGTGCCGGCGCCGAGGGCCGAGCGGACGATCCGAGGCGATCGATGTGGTCGAGCACGTCGTCACGGGTGATGCGACCGCCGGGGCCGGTACCGGTGATGTCGTCGGGGTTGAGGTGGTGCTCGGCAACGAGGCGGCGGACCACCGGCGACAGCAATCGGTTGTCGCCGCTCGACGGCGTCTCGGTCACCGCTGCGGCGACGGGTGCCTCGACGACCGGGGCGGGCGCCGGTGCGGGTGCCGGGGCAGGCGCCTCGACGACCGGGGCAGGCGCCTCGACGACCGGGGCGGGCACTGCCTCCGGTGCAGGGGATGCGGCGGGTGCCGGGGCCGGCGTCGCGTCGGCATCGCCCACGATCGCGAGGACCTGCCCCACGGGCACGGTGTCGCCCTCCTGGGCGAGGATCTGCAGGACGGTGCCGCTGATCGGTGACGGCACCTCGGTGTCGACCTTGTCGGTGCTCACCTCGAACAGCGGCTCGTCGGCCTTGACCGAGTCGCCGACCTTCTTGAACCACCGGGTGATCGTTCCTTCGGTCACGGTCTCGCCCAGTTGGGGAAGGGTCACATCGGCCATTGCAGGGTCTCCAGAGTGTGTGGGAAGGGTGTGTGTGAAGGGTGGAACGGGTGGTGGGGTCGGCAGGTCAGGCGTTGAGGCTGCGGCCGGTGAGCGAGAGCATCGTCTCACCGAACAGCTCGGTGAGGCTCGGGTGCGGCTGGATGAACTCGGCGACCTCGGCCACCGTGGCTTCCCAGTTGACGGCAAGGTAGCCACCGCTCAGCTGCTCGGTGACCCACGGACCGACCATGTGCACGCCGAGCACCTGGCCCGCCGTACCGTCGGCGTTCTTCTTGGCGATGATCTTCACGAGCCCGTCGACCTCACCCAGGATCTGGGCACGGCTGTTGGCGCGGAACTGGTGCTTGGCGACGACGACCTCGTGACCGGCAGCGATGGCGGCCTCCTCGCCCGGCCCGGCCCACGCCACCTCGGGGTGGCAGTAGATCGCCCACGGCACGCGGTCGTAGTTGATCGGCATCGGATGCTCGCCGAGCAGGTGCTTGGTGACGAGGATCGCCTCGGCGTACCCGACGTGGGCGAGCTGCGGCGTGTTGATGAGGTCACCGATGGCGTAGACGCCCGGCTCGGCGGTGAGGCAGTACTGGTCGACCTCGACGAAGCCGCGGTCGGTGAGCTTCACCGCCGTGCCCTCGAGGCCGAGCAGGTCGGGGAACGGCCGACGGCCGACGCTGACGACGACAGCATCGACCTCGAGCTGCTCGCCCTCACCGAACTGCACGATGGTGCCGCCCGTGGCGATGGGCGTGTGGCCCACCACCTGCACGCCGGTCTTGATGTCGATGCCCTTCTTCTTGAAGCTGCGCACGACGACGTTGGCGAGGTCGGCGTCGAGGCCGGGCAGGACCTTCGGCAGCCCCTCGAGGATGGTGACCTGCGAGCCGAGATCGGCGAACGTGCTGGCGAACTCGCACCCGATGGCGCCGCCGCCGATGACCACCATGCGGGCCGGCACGTGGTCGAGCATCAGCACCTCGTCGCTCGTCATGATCGGCCCGCCCACCTCGAAGCCCGGGATGGTGCGCGGCACCGAGCCGGCAGCCAGGAGCACGTTGGTGCCGGTGAGCTGGGTGGTGCCGCCATCGGCGAGCTGCACGGTGACGGTGCGATCGGCGCCGAGCGAGCCGGTGCCGCTGAGGATCGTGATCTGCTTCGACCTCATGAACCCGCCGAGGCTCTTCACGATGCCGTCGACGATCTTCTGCTTGCGGGCCTGCGACGTGGCGAAGTTGACGACCGGCGCGCTCGACTCGATGCCGAAGTCGCCGGCGTGTGCGACGTGGCGCTGCACCGCAGCGGTCTCGAGGAACGCCTTGGCGGGGATGC
>Ga0247831_1006509_pt1 | contig 13756 bp, 5 predicted proteins | sample LaCruzMarch2015__9_FD_192406 | JGI IMG/M metagenome (GOLD analysis project Ga0247831, IMG submission 192406) | Freshwater microbial communities from meromictic Lake La Cruz, Castile-La Mancha, Spain - LaCruzMarch2015_1m | ecosystem: Environmental > Aquatic > Freshwater > Lake | place: Spain...
CATGGGTCAGTGTGCCCCGCAGGAAACGATTCCCGGCGGCCAGCATGCCGGGCGCTGCCGATTTCGGTTCGCGCGGTGCTGTCACGCCGGCCGCGGGCGGCCGTTCCACCGGCTCGCCATCTTCGTCGGCATCGAGCGGAGCCAGTCGCGATGGCGCCAGCGGTACTGCGACGCCGGCCTCGCGCGGCGCGGCGCGGGTCGCCCACGCCGGCAGCGGCTCGGCCACGACAGCTCCATGGCCGAGCATCGCCGCTGCCTCGGGCGGTGCGGTTTGCTGCGCCTCGAACACCTGCACGATGTGTTCGCCACGCGGCCGCCTTTCGAGCATGTCGCCGAGCGCCGAACTGACGAGTTCGTACCAGCAGCCGGCCGGGCGGCCCTTGCTGCCTTCGAAGCCGGTCACGTACAGCCGGTCACGCGCGCGCGTCATGGCGACGTAGAGCAGACGCTGGTGCTCTTCGGTGGCGCGGCGGCGTTCGGCGTCGCGTGCAGCGTCGATGGCCGCGAGACCCTTGGCACCTTTGACGGCCCACGCGCGCGCGGTCGGTGTTGCCTCGTCGGCGAGCGATACGATCGGCGATAGCCGCCCGCCGGTCGGCCCCGAACAGGTGTCGGGCAGGAACACGATACCTGCCTCGAGGCCCTTGGCGCCGTGCACCGTCATCACGCGCACCTCGTCGCGGCCATGCTCGAGATCGCGCTTGATCTCGCGTTCGCCCGCTTCGAGCCAGGCGAGGAAGCCCTGCAGCGAGGGCGCCGCGTCCTCGTCGTAGGTCAGCGCCAGGTTGACGAGTTCGTCGATCGCATCGGCTGCTTCCGGGCCGAGCCGCGCCAGCATCGCCGGCCTGACGCCTTCACTGTCGAGCAGCCAGGCGAGGAACTCGAACGGTGGCAGGAAGTCGGCGCGCGCCCGCCAACGCTTGAGCCGAGTGGCGGCGGCATCGTAGCGCCGATCGGTGCCTGTGGCGGCGAGCAGTGCCGCCCACAGCGCGCCTTTGCGGCCCGGCGCGAGGCGGATCAGGTCGTCGTCGTCGAAATCGAACAGCGGCGACTTGAGTACGTTGGCGAGTGCCAAGTCGTCCTCCGGGAGCACCAGGAAGGCTGCGAGCGCCATCAGGTCCTGCACCGCGATCTGCTGGGTGAGGCGGATGCGGTCGGCGCCGGCGACAGGAATGCCGCGCGCCTTCAGTGCGGCCACCATCGCCGGCCCGAACGGCTGGCGCTTGCGCAGCAGGACGATGATGTCGCCGGGGCGCACCGGGCGGTCGGCCGAAACGAGTCGCTCGCCGTTCTTGAGCCAGGCAGCGATGGTGTCGGCGATGCGCGCGGCGAGCCTGGAGACAGGCGTGCCGACGGCTGCTTCATCGAGCGGGTCGAAGGCGTCGCTGGCCTCGACCACGTCGGCTGCTTCGGTCGGCCAGATCTCGACGAGGCCGGCCTGTCCGAGGCGCCGCGCGTGATGGCGTACCACCGCACCGGCGCCGCCGACGCCCGGCGTGCGACCGGCATCGGCGAACACGCGGTCGACGGCAGCGAGAACTGGCTGCACGGTGCGGAACGACAGTTCGAGCGGCACCTCGGCGAGCGCTCGGCCTGCGCGCTCGGCGGCACGACGGAACTCGGCGCCGGTGCCACGAAACTTCTCTGGTGCAGCCCCCTGGAACGAATAGATCGACTGCTTTTCGTCACCGACCGCAAAAATTGTACGCGAGGCATCGCTGGCGCCGGCACCCGAGAAGAACTCGGCCGCCAGTGCGCGCACCACGCGCCACTGCACGTCGCTGGTATCCTGCGCTTCGTCGACCAGGATGTGATCGAGTCCGCCGTCGAGCTTGTAGAGCACCCATGCGGCCTCGCTCGAGTTGGCGAGCAGGCGCGCCGTGCGGGCGACCAGATCGTCGAAGTCGAGCGCGGCGCGCGCTGCCTTGCCGGCTTCGAAGCGTTGCATCACCTCGTCGCCGAGGATGGCGAGCGCGGCGGATGCTTCGGCGACGGCGAGCGCGTCGCACTCGCGTGCGAGCCGAGTAAAGGTGTCGCGTGCCGTCGTCATGCGGTCGGCCATGCCGGGGTCGGCGGTACGCAGCTTCTTGGTGATGAAGCGCTGGTCCGAGCGCGGCTCGCCGGACTTGGTCATGAAAACGTCGCGCAGGGCTGCGACGCGCGCATCAATGTCGCTGGCAAGCGCTGCGGTGCGCAGCCCCTCGGCGAGATCGGCGTCGGTCTTGCCGCCCTCGGCGAGCTGGGCTGCGAAGCGGCGCATCTCCGCTGGATCGAGCAGTGCCGCCATCTCGGCGCCAAGGTTCGACGGGTCGACGTCGGCACGGGCGCCGAGCGCTGTGCGGTAGGCGCGTTCGAGGGCACAGTCGTCGCGCGCCGCTTCGATCGGATCGCCGATCGCTGCCGCTGCGATCAGCCAGTCACGCCGCCCGATTGCCTCGCGCACCAGCCCGTCGAAAGCCTCGCCCTGTGTTCGCGCGGCGATGGTCGCCAAGGCCCGGCCGACGCGCGAAGTGGGTTCGGCGACGGCGCGACGCAGCGCGCCTTCGATCGCCGTCCCGCGTACCTCTGCGGCAAGCTCGTCGTCGAGAATGCGGAAGCCCGGTGCAACGCCCGCCTCCAGCGGAAAGCGCTGCAAAAGCTTCTCGCAGAAGGCGTGGATGGTCTGAACCTTGAGCCCACCCGGCGTCTCGACGGCGAGCGCGAACAATTGGCGGGCTCGCGCAAGTTCGTCGTCGGTCGGTGGGCGACCGAGCAGCTCCGCGACGTGACGCTGCAATTCATCGTCGTCTGCGGCGGCCCAACGGGCGAGATCGGTGAACACGCGCGCCGACATCTCGGCGGCGGCGGCCTTGGTGTAGGTCAGGCAGAGCAGGCGGCTCGGCGCGGTGCCGGAGAGCATCAGGCGCAGCACCCGCATCTTGAGCACGTGCGTCTTGCCGGCGCCGGCATTGGCGCTCACCCAGGCCGAGGCCGTCGGATCGGAAGCGCGCCGCTGGGCGGCAACGGTCTCGGCGAACCGGCGGGTGGCTTCAGCGGTCTCGCTTGCCGCATTGTCGGTGGCGGCGCCTGTCGCGTTGGGCGTTCGCGTCATGGCTCGTCTCCCTCGCCGGCTGCGGCCTCGCCCTCGCCGCCCGACCATTCGGCGATCCGCGCCAGCTGCGCGTAGTCGTCGTAGTCGTAGGTGAACCGGGCGCGACGCAGTGCGCGATAAGGCGTCTGCTCGTCGTCAAAGCGGCGGACCAGGGCGGCGAGCTCGCGTCGCGCCTTGGCGGCCAGTTCGGCGATGTCGTCGCCGGGAACGTCCTGCTCGTCGCCGGCCGGATCCCCGCCGCTCGCCGAGATGTAGCGAAGCGCGAGCACCACATCTGCGTCGACGCGGTCGAATGCGCCAGCCAACGCCATCGCGGCTTCCAGTGGCAGCTGCGGCGCTTCGAGCCGCTCGGCGCGGCGGGCCAGCGTGCGCATGTCGCTTGCGGTCTTGTAGTCGGTGATCACCACGCCGTCCTTGCGGATGTCGATGCGGTCGGCTCGCGCGGTCAACGTGAACGGCGCGGCGAGGCCGTCGGCAGCGCCGAGCACCATGCGGCCGGTGATTTCGGCGCGCGTTTCGTCCATACGCTCGCGGCGGGCCGGTTCGGTCGCCGCGAACCACGCCGCGAAGCGGGCGAAGCGCGGCGCCCAGAATGCCGCAACGACGGGATTGCCGGCATGCTCGGCCATCAACTGTCGGGCCTCGGCGACGAGGCAATCGGCGATATCGGCCGGCAGTGCGCGCGGAAACCTTGCGGCGAAGCGGCCGAGGGCTGCGTGCAGGATCGAGCCGCGCAGGCTCGCGTCGGGGCTCTCACCGAGCGCCGGCAGCGCCGCGAGGCCCAGAATATGGCGGGCATACAGCGCGTAGGGGTTGGCGATCCAGGTCTCGACGGCGCTGACGCTGAGGCGGCGCGGGCGCAACGCGAGCGGCGCGCGTGGCTCGGGTGGCCTCAGCTGCGGCCGCCGCGCGACGAGATCGCGGCTGAGCGCCCAGGCGAGCCACGGCTGGTCGGGCGCCAGCGCGTCGGGCATGCGGAGGCCGGCGAGCACAGCCTCCAGCCGCAGCAGCCAGCGCGAGGCAACCGCGGGATTGCCGTCGACCTTCTGCGAGCGCGTGAGATAGACGCGGTCGGCGCCGAACAGCTGCGTCAGGTCGTGGGCGGCAAAGCCGATGCGCTCTTCGGGTTGCGGCAGGCCGAGCGTGGTCCGCATCGGCCGGTTGAGCCAAGGGCCCGGGTCGGCGACTTCCGGCCAGACGCCGTCGACCAGGCCGCCGAGCACGACGACGTCGGGCCGCTGCAGGCGCGATTCGAACGGTCCCCAGATGGCGAGGCGCGGGTGTACAGGCACGCGCACGCGCACCGTCTCGCCGGCGATCATCACGCGGTAGAAATCGGCGTAGTCGCTGGCGGCGAGTTCGGGTGCCGGCAACGTCTCGTCGATCAGCCGGGCGAAGATGCGTGCGCCGGTCTCGCCCGCCTCCTCGGCCCACAGCCCGCGCGTCGCGTCGGCGCCGTCGGGTAGGGCCGCGAGCGCCTCGGCGGCCGCGACGTGCGCCTTGGCCAGCGTCGCCAGTGCTACGGACCTGCCGCGCTCGGCGTAGATTTCGGCGAGCGGGCGGGTGGCGAGGCGCAGCCGCTCGATCAGCTCCGCTGCCGCCGCCCAGTCGTCATCCCACAGCCGGCGGGCCGCCTGTGACATCGGCCCATCGGCACCGCGGTCCGCGCGGGCCCGCTCGAGCGCGTGCGCGATACCGTCGAGCCCGCCGCCGAGCCAGGGCCCGCGCAGTGCGGTGATTTCGAGATAACGGGCGGCGCGACGGATGTCGCGTGGGCTCTGGCCGAGGCGTGTCAGCGGATGCTTGAGCAGCGCCATCAGACGAACCGGCTCGAACCCGTGCGCGATCGCATCGACGACAAGATCGAGGAAGGCGCCGGGCGGTGTCTTGGCGAATGGACGACCGGCGGAATCGTCGACCGTGATGCCCCAGGCGGCGAGACGGGCGGCGACCCGCCGGGCCAGCAGGCGGTCCGGCGAGACGAGCGCTGCGCTGCGGCCGGGTGTCTCCAGTGCCTCGCGCAGGATAAGGGCTGCGACCTCCGCCTCGTCCTGCGCCGTCGGCGCGGTGATCAGGCTGATGCCGTCGGTCGCGGCAGCGAGGAGGTCGCGGTCGGCTGTCCTGAAATAGTTTTGCCAGCGGTCGGTGGTGGAAGCCGGCCGCATCGCCTCCGAGACGAGCCGCGCGCGGGCGGCGAGCGCCGCCGGTGGTGCCGAACCGGGCAGTATCGTCACCTCGGCGCGCGTAACGCCGAGTTGGGCGAGGAGGCGCGCGAGGCCGTGCTGGGGATGCTCGGGATGCTCGCTCGCGGCGGCGACGAAGCTCGCCTCGTCCAGCTCGAGATCGAGGCCGGGTAGCACGATAGCGCCCTGCTCGAGGCCAGCGACGACCCGCATCAGCTCGGCAGTCGCGGGGATCGAGCCGGAAACGCCGGCGACGATCACCGGCCCGGCCGGTGGCGTGGTGGCGAGCCGGCGCGCCTCGGCGAGGATCAGCCGGTTGCGACGCTCGGCGGGGGAGAGGCGGCCGGTCGCCGCCAGATGCAGCGGCCACCAGTCGACGACGATCTTCAGGAAGTCCAGTGTCTGTTGCCAATGCGCCGAGAACGTCTCGGGCACCAGGCCTTGCAGCCGGTCGAGCGAGACACCTTCGGTCTCCACCATGTCCATCAGCCGGGCGAGGTCGGCGGCGAGTGCTGCGGCCTGCCCCGGCGTGCCTGCGCCGGCGGCGATCACGGTCGCCCGCTCCGGTGGCTCGACACCTGCGTCACCTGTGCCACGCATGGCCCCCGACCAGCGCTGCACGAGCTGCGTCAGCACCAGCACGCGTTCCAGCGCATCGACGGCCGGCGGCAGATCGAGCGTGTCGGCTGCGGCCGGCGATACGCCGCCGCTGTCGAAGCTGGCGAGCAGTGCGAGATCTTCGTCCGTCTCCGCGATCGGGCGGATGCGCGGGGCGATGATGGCGCCTTGGCCAGAGGCGGCGAGAAATGCCTCCGTCAGGGCGCGTGCGGCGCGCCGTGTCGGCAGCAGGATCGTAACGTCGGGCAGGTCGATCAGCGCCGGACGTTTGCCGCCTGCTCGTGGCAAATCGCCAGCGAGGACCGCGCGTGCGAGTGCGTCGAGGAAGCCCGTGCCGGGCGCCACTGTGAAGATGCGGCCCCCCGCCGCGCCGATCGTCACAGCCAATCGTCGCCGGCAAGCATGCGCTCGGCGTCCTGCAACGCATCCGCCGTGCCGACGTGCATCCAGATGCCCTCCATACGCAGGCCGTGCACGCGGCCTTCGCCGATCGCGCGGTCCCACAGCAGGTTGAGCGAGAAGGGGCCATCGGGGGCGCCCTCGAACATTCGCGGGTGGACGATCGAGACACCGGTGAACACGAACGGCGCTTCGACCGAGGGCGGCCGCCGCGTCACGACGCCAGCCGCATCCATCAGGAAATCGCCATGGCCGTCGTAGCCGAGGCTCGACGCCGCGAGCGCCAGCATCATAAGGCAGTCCATCCGTTCGTCGTCCCACAGCGCGAACAGCCGTTCGAGGTTGGGCGTGACGCCGTCGATCCATACGCAATCGGAATTGAACACCACGAACGGCTGGTCGCCCAGCAACGGCAGCGCGCGGGCGATGCCGCCGCCGGTGTCGAGCAACTGGCGGCGCTCGTCGGAAATGGTGACGCGCGGACCCTTCTTGCGGCGCAGCAGGGCGGCCTCCAGCATGTCGGCCTTGTAGTGGACGTTGACCACCGCGCGCTCGATGCCAGCGGCGAGCAGGCGATCGAGCGCATGGTCGACCAGCGAGCGGCCGGCGAGCTTGACGAGCGGCTTCGGTCGACGGTCGGTCAGTGGTCGCATGCGTGTGCCGAGGCCGGCAGCGAGCACGAAGGCGCTGGTTGGTCGAAGGCTCATGCGGGTCCTCCTCGGGAGGCGGGCTTGGGCAGCGCGCTGCGGCGCGCTGCCGGCAAGTGGGTATCGTACCAGCGGCGCACGTCGGCGAGCGCCGGGTGGGAGAGATTGCGTTCGAGATAGTCCGAGATACGTGGCAGATGGGCGAGGTAACCGTGCTTGCCATCGCGGCGTGACAGGCGGACGAAGATGCCGAGGATCTTGGAGGCGCGCTGCGCGCCGAGGATCGCATAGTCGGTGCGAAACGCCTGCGTGTCGGTGATGCGACCGGCAGCGGCGAGCGTCGCGACATGCTCGTCGAGCAGGCCGCGCTCGAGATCGGCTGCGACGTCGAGGCGGGCGTCCTGCAGCAACGATACGACGTCGTAGGCGGCAGGTCCCGCCACCGCATCCTGGAAATCGAGGATGCCGACGCGGCGGTGGCCTACGCGATCGGGCAGCCACATCAGGTTCGGCGAGTGGTAGTCGCGCAGCACGATGTTCTCGGGCCGGTCGGCGACGCGGGCAAGGAGCGGGCGCCAAGCTTCTGCATAGGCGGCACGGACGCTCTCGGTCGCTGGTTCGCCGGTCACCGCCGGCCACATCCAGTCGACGACCAACTCGCACTCGATGGTCAGCGCGCGGGCATCGTAAGTGGCGAGGCCTGCGGGGAGCGGTGCCCCGTGCAAGCGGGCAAGCGGCCCAAGCGCTGCTTGCCAGAGATCGTGCTGGCTGTCGCCGGCGGCAAGCGCGCGGGCGAACGTCAGGTCGCCGAGATCCTCGATCAGCAATAGCCCGGCGTCGAGATCGCTGGCGAGGATCGCCGGTACCGAAAGGTCGGCCGCCGCCAGATGCTGCGCGATGGCGACGAACGGGCCGACATCCTCGGCGAGATGGGCGATCCGGCTGTAGGGCAGGCCATCCCGCACCGGCGGCCCATCGGGCATGCGCGGGGCGTCCATCAGGATCGCCGAGTGGCTGCCGCCCGCCACGATACGGGCATAGGCGCGCGGCGAGGCATCGCCCTGCAGGTAGGCGACAGTCGCGTCGGCCCAGGCGTCGGCCAGGGGCAAATCTCCGAGGAAATCGGCAAGCTCCACGATACGGGCGCCCTTAGCTGCGGCGGCGCCCCGTCCGGTAAGGGTGACACAGCGGCAGCTGTCGCCTGCGTCGGAGGACTCTATGGCGATCTCGATGCGGTCTACGGGCAGCGCGCTCCAGGCTCGCTCCGGCCATTCGACGATTGCCGCGCCCTCGCGGATCGCCTCGTCGAAGCCGAGTTCGGCCACGTCGTCCGGCCCGCCGAGGCGGTAGAAGTCGTAGTGGCGCACAAGCAGGCGCGGCGTGGTGTAGTCCTGCGCCAGCGGGAAGGTCGGGCTCGGCACTTCGGCGTTCGGATCGCCGATCAGTGCCCGGATCAGCGCCCGCGCCAGGGTCGTCTTGCCGGCGCCGAGATCGCCGATGAGGGCCACCGCGTCGCCAGTCTTGAGTTTGAGCGCGAGCAGCTCGGCAAGTCGAACGAGGCCTGCCTCGTCGCAACGGGGGAACACGTGGCAGAATTGCCCCTCGACGGGGGCCGTGGGCGGCATTGCCGACGTCGTGCTCGGCGGGTGGTCTTCGGTCATGGCGGGGGAGAGAACTCCGGTCATCGGGCGGCGTCAAGCTGCCGCGTCACGGCGGGTCGCTGAGCGGCGTCAGCGCCCGCAGCCTCAGGCGCCGAGCCGCGCGATCGGGACAGCGGCGGCGACCGACGTCTTCCGCTCGTCCGGCTCGCTGGCAGTGCCCTCGACGGCAGGGCCACTTTCAGGCAGGCGCACGGTGACCGTGGTGCCGGCGCCGGGCTTGGAAGAAAGCTCCAACGTGCCCTCGTGCAGTTCGACGAGGCTCTTGACGATCGGCAGGCCGAGGCCGGTGCCGCGATGGCGGCTGCCGCGGCTCTCGCTGACGAAACGGTCGAACACGCGCTCGAGGCTCTCCTCGGGAATGCCGATGCCTTCGTCGGCGATCTCCAGCACGATCGTCGCTGGCGCGTGCGGGGCTGCCTGTTCGCGCCAGCACGAGATGCGGATGGTATCGCCAGCCTTCGAGAAGCCGACGGCGTTGGACAGCAGGTTGAAGACGATCTGGCGCATGCGCTCGGGGTCGGCGACCAGCGTGTCGACGTCGTCGGAGAGCGCGATGTCGAGCGTCAGGCGGGCGCGGCTCGCCCGCTCGCGCAATACACCGATGGTGGTGTCGATCACGTCCGAGATGCGCACGCGCTCGAGTTTCAGTTCCAGCACGCCGGCATCGATGGTCGCCAGGTCGAGGATGTCGTCGATGATCGCCAGCAGCGTCTGCGATGAGGCCGAGATGTCGGCCAGATACTCGCGCTGCTTGTCGTTGAGCGGGCCGATCAGTGGGTTCTCGATCAGCTGACTGAAGCCGATGATGGTGTTGAGGGGGGTGCGTAACTCATAGGATACGCTCGAAATGAACCGGCTCTTGACCTTGTCGGCCGCGACCAACGCCTCGTTGCGCTCGATCAGCGCGTTCTCGTAGCGCTTCGAAGCCGTGATATCGGCGAAGGTCAGCAGCGTGCCGCCGTCGGGCAGCGGCATCGCCGCGTAGTCGATGACGGTGTGATCCGCGCGCACCATCTGCCCCGACAGTGTCTCGCGTTCGTCGGTGATCGAGGTCACGGCGTGCTGCAGGTGATGCCAGACCGCGGTTTCCGGGCACAGTTCGGCCATCCGGGCGAGCACGTCGCCGACGTGCGGACCGCTCTCCAGCCAGGGACCGGCGAGGCGCCAGATGCGGCGGAACGCCGTATTTGACAGTTGCAGGCGACCGTCGCTCGCGAACACCGCGACGCCTTCGCCGAGACTGTCGAGCGTCTCGCGCTGCACGTGGATCAGGGTCTTGTAGGCGCTCTCAAGTGCGAGCCGCTCGGAGGCGTCGTCGTAGAGATAAGTCACCCCGCCGTCGGGGCGCGGCACGGCGGTCACGCGTAGCATGCGTCCGCCCGGCAGCGGCCACCAGTCTTCGTGCTCCACGCCGCGCTTGTAGACGCCGATCAGGCTTTCCTTCCAGCGCCGGTAGTCGGCGACTGCTGGCAGTTTACCCTGCTCGCGCAGCCGGTCGAGCACCTCGCCGTCGGACGGCTGGCGGTCGAGCCAGCCCGGATCGAGTTCCCAGAGTTTGCGGTAAGCCTCGTTGTAGAACGTCAGCTCCTGATTGCGGTCGAACACGGCGACGGCCGTCGTCACGCGATCGAGCGTGCGATCGTAGGCGGTCATGTGCTGATCGAGTTCGCCCTTGGCGCTTTCCAGGTCGGCGACGTCGATGGCGATCGCCGCAACTGTGGCGTTGATCGGCACCGCGATGACTTGGTGTGTCTTGCGCTGGCCGGCGATGTTGAGCACTTCGCGCCTGCGGCATGTGCCGCCATTGGCGAGTTCGCTCGTCACGGCGAGCCGCTGGCGCGGGTCGAGCAGTTCGATCTGGCCGCTGATCACCTCAGCGGCGTCACGTGCCTCGACGGCGGTCACGTAGGCGTGGTTGACCCAGCCGAGACGTTTGTCGGCGCCGCGTATCCAGGCCGGCATCGGCAGGGCCTCGAGCAGGCCGCGGCTGGTCGCGATGTCGGCTGCGAGCTGGCGGTGCATGTCGAGGATGCGCACGAGGTCGCTCTTGGCGCCGGCGACGTCGCGCAACCTGAGGATGGCGCGTGCGCCTGCGGCGCGGCCGTCGGCCTCGACGTGATCGCCGGCACGGGTGCGCAAAAAGATGTTGAACGCCTGGCCCTCGGCGAACAGCCGGTCGAGACTCGCCTTCAACGCTTCGGCGGAGGGCCGGTCCAGCCAGCCGCCGAAGCGCAGCAGCTCTGCTTCGTCGGTCGGCAGCCCAGCGACGGTGTCGAGCGTGTGGATTGCGACCTTCAGCCCCTCGCCCTTCTGCCAGTAGACCAGAATCTGCGGCTCGGCCTTCATCATCGCCTCGGCCATCGCCAGGCGCTGACGCAACTCGAGCGCTTCCGCCTGCATGCGACCGGCAGCAGCGCGACTGCCGGCTGTGGTGGCGATGGCGGTCGCGAAGGCCATGGCGAGGCCGCCGGTGACGAGCGCTGCGACAAGCAGGCCGTTGATCTGCAAGCCAAAGAGGCTCAGCGGCTCCTCCGAGGCGAGGGAGACCGTGAGCACGATGGCGCAGGCGACGCCCGCGATGAGCAGTCCGATCAGCTCGCGTCGCGTCTCGTGCGCGCGGGCTCTGTCACGTGCCCTGGGCATGAAGCGGCCGGCCTGGCGATGAGCAAGCGGCAGGAGACGCGGAACGAGGCACTGCGCTCTATGGGATACCGTCCCGCAGGACGGCGCGAATCAGTCCCGCCAGTATCGATGCCGGAGCCGGCGATGGCCAGTGGCGATGGTGTGGCGTTCGGGGGAAAGTGGCACGATCGCGACCCTCGGATCTTCGCCCCCTTCAATCGTCGTGACCGTCAGTCAGCATAAAAAAGGGGGTCCGACAAAATGTCGGACCCCCTGATATCGCTCGAGAACTGCAGCCGCTCAGTAGCGATAGTGCTCCGGCTTGAACGGGCCTTCGGGCTTAACGCCGATGTAGGAGGCCTGCTCGGGGCGCATCTTGGTCAGCTTGACGCCGAGCTTGTCGAGATGGAGCGCTGCGACCTTCTCGTCGAGCACCTTCGGCAGCGTGTAGACCTTCTTGTCGTACTTGGCGTTGTTCCGGTTCGTCCACAGTTCGATCTGGGCGAGCGTCTGGTTCGAGAACGACGACGACATCACGAACGAGGGATGGCCCATTGCGTTGCCGAGATTGACCAGGCGGCCTTCGGACAGCAGGATGATGCGGTTGCCCTTCGGGAACTCGATCTCGTCGACCTGCGGCTTGATGTTGGTCCACTTGAAGTTCTTGAGGCCGGCGACCTGGATCTCGTTGTCGAAGTGGCCGATGTTGCAGACGATGGCGCGATCCTTCATCTCCCGCATGTGGTCGAGAGTGATGACGTCCTTGTTGCCGGTCGCCGTCACGTAGATGTCGGCGCGCGGCAGGGCGTCTTCGATCGTCGCGACTTCGTAGCCTTCCATTGCCGCCTGCAGCGCGCAGATCGGGTCGACTTCCGAGACGATGACGCGGCAGCCGGCCTGGCGCAGCGAGGCGGCCGAGCCCTTGCCGACATCGCCGAAGCCGGCGACGAAGGCAACCTTGCCGGCCATCATCACGTCGGTGCCGCGACGCAGGGCGTCGACGAGGCTCTCACGGCAGCCATACAGGTTGTCGAACTTCGACTTGGTCACCGAGTCGTTGACGTTGATCGCCGGGAACAGCAGCTTGCCTTCTTCGGCGAGCTTGTAAAGTCGATGCACGCCGGTGGTGGTCTCTTCCGAGACGCCCTTGATGGCGTGGGCAACCTCGGCGAACCAGCCCTTCGGCTTGTCCTTCAGCATCTTCTTGATCAACGCGAAGAAGATCTCTTCTTCCTCGGAGGTCGGGTTGGCGAGGAACCCGGTGTCGCCGTTCTCGGCGCGCAGGCCGTAGTGAACCAGCATGGTGGCGTCGCCGCCATCATCGAGGATCATGTTGGGCACGCCGCCGCCGTGCCAGTCGAACAGTTTTGCCGTGTAGTCCCAATACTCGACCAGCGTTTCACCCTTGTAGGCGAACACCGGGATGCCAGCAGCCGCGATGGCTGCCGCAGCGTGATCCTGCGTCGAGAAGATGTTGCACGACACCCAGCGGACGTCGGCGCCGAGCGCCTTCAGCGTCTCGATCAACACGGCGGTCTGGATGGTCATGTGCAGCGAGCCGGCGATGCGCGCGCCCTTCAAGGGCTGCTGCGGGCCGTATTCGGCGCGGATCGACATCAGGCCCGGCATCTCGGTCTCGGCGAGATCGATCTCCTTGCGGCCGAAGTCTGCCAGCTTGATGTCCTTGACGATGTAGTCGGTATTGCTCGACATCTCGAAATGTCCTTTTTTCTCAGCAGCTAACGGTGATCTCGCGGTGTGCCGGTGGCACCTTTCGGGGCGCACGACCCGGCCCCTTGCCGCTGATCGGCCGGGCCCGACGATGTCGCGTCTATAGACGGCCGAGCTGACACGCGCAATCGGATATAAAGAAATCCTTATGTCCGAATGTCGGTGGTGTGGATTGCTTCGCGTGCCCGCCTGCGACGCGCTCGACCTTGCGCCGTGCGCTATCGCAACGGCTCGAATTGAGCGAGCGCATCCTGCGTGTCGATATCGGTGAAGGCGCGCGCGTCAGGCCATATGACCCGCTCGGCGCGGTCACCCTCCGCGCCGATCAGCGCCTTGGCGCCTCGATCGCCCTCGAGCGCTGCGAGGTCGGAAAAGCATCGGCGCGGCCAGAGCACGGGGTTCATCTGCGCGCCCTCGGACGTGGTCGGGAAAACGACCGGCCGACAGTCCATCGCCTCGAACCGGGCGACCAGGGCATCGATCAGGGCCGGTGGCAGCGCCGGCATATCGCCCTGCACGACGAGTGCGCCGGCCGCGTTGTCCGCGAGCGCCCGGATACCGGTTGCGACCGAGGTTCCGATGCCCTCGGCGTGGCGCGCGTTTGCCACGAAGCGGAGCGACAGGCGGTGTGGCCTGAGCCCGCCGCGCGCCGCAGCCTGGATCAGGCCGGTAACGGCCGGGGCGTCGGGCCCGGTAACCACCACGATCTCGTCGATGTGGGCGAGAGCCAGTGCGCGAGCAGTCCTCACGATGATCGCCTCGCCGCCGATCTCGGCCAGCAGCTTATTGGCATCGCCAAAGCGG
>Ga0247831_1006512_pt1 | contig 13749 bp, 15 predicted proteins | sample LaCruzMarch2015__9_FD_192406 | JGI IMG/M metagenome (GOLD analysis project Ga0247831, IMG submission 192406) | Freshwater microbial communities from meromictic Lake La Cruz, Castile-La Mancha, Spain - LaCruzMarch2015_1m | ecosystem: Environmental > Aquatic > Freshwater > Lake | place: Spain...
CGCCGACCTACTCCACGCACTCGGTATGAAGGGTGACAAGTCCGGCGAGCAGTCAGTGAGCAACGCCTTGTCTGCGCTCAAGAAGGCGGGCGCAACAAGCACGAAGAACGGACGCTACGTCGCGGCATGACGGCTCCGATCGAGGCGCATCGTTCGTGCGAGGCTGTAGATCTGACCTACGCTCCCTTCGCCTAGCTGACGCCAAGGCGCAAGGGTTGACGCCTAAGAGAATCAGACTATTCGGCCAGAACCCAAGGTTGAACCCCTACCATACGGCATACCATCTCGTATGGTAATGCCGTATGGTACACGCGCACGCTAAAATAACGTGCATCTACAATAGATTACACCGTTCCTCGTCACAGTAGCTCGGGCTGATCAGCCACGAGGCCATATGCTTTCTGCCCTCTCTTCGCTCGTTCACTTCAGCCACTCGCGAACGGACACAGACGATGTCCGATACGCTCGGGGAAACCATATGGCCTCGTGGCCTCTGCGAGAGCCAACGAGCTACTGTGACGAGGACATCGCACCTATTCATACCGCACCTCGACGACGGACGTCGGTCACCATCCTCGACTTTCCCGCGCACCTTTCGGCGAGTTCGAGCTCGTCGGCGCGACCAGTTTGCTCCTTCACACTTGCTTCCGAACGCAACGGCGATTGATCTGCCAGCCACGATGCGGCTCATCGCGAATGCATGCTGGACTGACTACCATTGATCACCACTTGACATACCGGCGAACTCGTTTTCCGTTGCTCCATCTTGCTTGCAAGATGCTACTAATTTAGTACAATGAAAACATACCAATAACCAAGAATGTATGACACTCACCAACGCAATCAAGAAGCTTACAAAAGAAGGCTACTCCGTCGAGCATGTATCTGGCGAACGAAACCGCCTCTTCCGCTCAAACCTAGGCACGCGCGTATTGGAGTTCTATGCCGGGGAGGCCGAGACCGATCACATCCACTGCATTGGGGTTCGGTCCCTCAATGACCAAAGCGATCCGCTAACCGACTACTGCGCATTCAGCTTCTACCAGAACCTAACTCAGGCATTGCGCCTCTCATAATATGAAATACTCACGAAGGAACAAAGCGACCGGCGAGGTAGATATGATCACGCACGATCAAGTGGCCGATATCCTGGAACTAGAATGCCGAAGGCAAATGGCTATTGAAGATGGGCTTGACCCAGAGATGGCATTGGCCGACTGCCCTGATATTGGGGTGATGGTCGATGTTGAAACGGCACTCTACGATGAGCAAGGTCCGTTTGAAACCGAGCTCTACGTCATCAGCAAATAGCTATGGATCACATCGAATTGGCGCGGATGGGCGGCATCGCCCGGGCTTTGAAGCTGTCAAAGAAACGGCGCAGCGAGATTGCCAAAAATGCTGTTGCTGCTCGGGAAGCAAACAAGCTGAAGCCGCCGAAGCACGCGTCGCGAGCGCGGCGGACCATCCCTGCAAATGAGGCTGTGCAGGCTGAAGGCGGTGGTCGAAAGCGGGGGAGGGAACTCCTGCCGTTGAGCCCCAAACCCGGCAGCGACACCGAACACCGGCAGGCCGCCATCGAACAGGAGAACAAAACATGAACAAAGATACTGCGGTACAATGGACGTGGATCAGTTCTTTACGGCGCAAGCCGTGCCCAAACGTTGGTTTCCGCTACCGGCTACTCGCTGTACGAACGCACGGCGCAGGCAGCACGGCTCGGAAGCCGACCTTTGCGCATGTACACCCTGGGACAACTTCATGACGGACGCGACCTCGTACTGGACGACAGGACACGGCGTATTCATGTCGCCCTGATCGGCGCCACCGGCACCGGTAAGTCCACGCTCCTCTCCCATATGATGCGCGACGATCTGGCGGCGGGTCGAGGCTTCGCACTCATCGATCCGCACGGCGACCTGGCGCAGGACATTGCGGCTGCCACCCCGCAGAGCCGCATCAACGATCTCGTCTACTTTGACCCCAGCGATCCGGCTTACGCCGTCGGCTTTAATCCACTGTCGTCGCCAGCCGACCCGGCGGTCTTGACCGCCAACATCGTCGCGGCCTTCAAGCATATCTGGCGCGATAGCTGGGGTCCCCGGATGGAGTACATCCTGGGCAATGCTATCCGTTTGCTGCTTGCGACCCCCGGCAGCACGCTTGTCAGCCTGCAGCGGCTCCTGGTCGACGACGCCTATCGGGCCACGCTCCTTGAGCGTTGCGACGATCCCGTGATCAACCTTTTCTGGCGCACCGAATTCGCGGGTTACTCTCAGAAGCTGCGCAGCGAGGCCATAGCGCCAATCCAAAACAAGATCGGGCAGCTCACCGCGAGCCCGACCCTGCGGGCCATCATCGGTCAGCGGAGTACGATTGATATCCCGCACATCATCAACACCGACAAGATCCTGATCGTCAACCTGTCAAAGCGCATGGGGGAAGAGCCGTCGCATTTGCTTGGCGCGTTCCTCGTGACGGCAATCGCTCAGGCCGCTGAGCAGAGAGCCACCATTCCCGAAGAGAAGCGCCGCGACTTCACGCTTTACGTGGACGAGTTCCAGAATTTCGCCACCGACACCTTCGCCTCGATCCTGAGCGAAATGAGGAAGTGGCGGCTCAACCTGGTGGTGGCCAACCAGTTCATGGGCCAGGTGCCGGACATCCTGCGGCAATCGATTCTCGGCAATATCGGAACCCTGGCAGTGTTTCGGATCGGAGCCGAGGACGGCGACCTCCTCGCCAGACAACTGGACTTCAAGAACCCGTCGCAACTCTCAGACACGGCCAACCATCGAGCCTGGGTCAAAACAACATTCGAAGGCTCGCCCACGAGCCCTCAACTCGTTCAGACCTTTCCGTTGCAGAAATCGGAGCGATCAAACTTCGACGCCGTCGTGGCGCGCACCAGGGCTCGCCATGGGCGATTGCGTGTCGATGTGGAGCGGTCGGTGGCAAGGATGTTTTCCGTCGCAACAGATCGCAAGAGGCGGAAACGAAAACCAAAGTGGAGGTAGGTCCTCGCGCAGCCTGAGGGCAGCCCGACACTCGCCGGGGGTTCCTTTCCTACTCAAGCACTTGGATCGGCCCACCGAGTGTTTGGAACCAGGGAAAACCAATCGGGCCTAGATGGATCGCGGTCGTATGGATAACCTCCCACCTCTCTATAGTATTCCGCATATTGTGCGAGCTTGTCGCGATCGAGGTCGATGCCTAGCCCGGGACCCGTTGGAACAGCTATCTTGCCATTTACGTAGCGTTTCAAGCCGCCAACGATGATATCGTCCTGGAGGTGGTGATAGTGAGCATCGGCCGTGAACACCAGGTTTGGTAGCGCCGCCCCCAAGTGCAACATCGTGGCTAGTTGGATTCCAAGTTCGCCTGACGAATGCACAGCTATGCCAAGCTGAAATGTCTCGCATGTATTTGCTGCCTTCATGCAGGAGCGAATGCCACCCCAAAATGTTGTGTCGAGAAGGATGACGTCCACCGCCGGGTTCAGAATGTTCGCGGCCAACTGCTCGTGGTTGACTACGACTGTGTTGGTCGCAGTCGGGATGCGGACGCTTTCGCGCACGCGGCGCATGCCATTTAGACCCCAGGTGGGGTCTTCGTAGTAGTCATTGTTCAGATCTTCGATTGCCTTTCCGAACCGGATCGCTTCTTCAACAGAGTAGGCGGCATTGGGATCGAAGCGCAGGCTGTCATCAGGAAACGCCGCTGCCAAAGCGCGATAGGCCTCGAGTTCATAGTTCGGCGCGAAGACGCCACTCTTGAGTTTGTGAGACGTGAACCCATGCTTGGCCTTAAGTGCCTTGGCTTCGGCGACGAGCTGATCGGCCGTTTTGATCTCGCCAAGCCCGGTCTGTGAATTGGGGTGCCGGAAGAACAAGTAGGACGCAAAACCGACTTCATCTCGAAGCTTGCCTCCTAGGAGGTCGTAGACCGGGAGATTAAGGAACTTGCCGATGATATCGAGGCAAGCAAACTCGATGGCAGCGTGCAACTGCGTCCGATTGTTGTAGAGGCTCGCCGTCGGATTGCAGATCTTGAACCGCAACGCTTCCAGATCGAACGGATCGTGTCCGACGAGATAAGACTTGAGCCCGTTGAAGGCGATTTCCGCGGACTCGCCACCTCCACCCATTTCGCCAAGGCCAATGAGTCCGGTGTCGGTTTCGACCTCGACTACCGTTCTAATGAAACGTCCCCAGTGGGCTCCATTTGACGTGCGGAGCGGCGCCTCAAGTGGCACGGCAACAGTCGTCGCCCGAATGTCCACAATTTTGGGTCTCTTCATTTTCCACCGTGTCTTTCTTTGTTCAGCAAGGCCCGAAAGAAGCCGCGTATTCAGCTTATCAAGCGGGTCATTTCTTCAACGCTCGTATCACCACGAGCGACGTCGGCAATCTTTTCGCCGCGCGCCATGATGACGATGCGATCCGAGATCGGATGCACATGATGCAGATTATGGCTGATGAAGACGCTGGTGACGCCCTGATGCTTTAGCTCGACCACATGGTCGAGGACCTTATGCGTCTCCTTGACGGAGAGATGATTGGTCGGCTCATCGAGGATAAGGACCTTGGAGCGAAAGTGCATCGCCCGCGCGATTGCAACGCCTTGCCGCTGCCCACCCGAAAGTGACTTAACCGGCACGTCGGGTCCCCTGAGGTGCAACTCTATACCTCGCAGACCGTCCAAGGCCTCTTGTCGCATTCTTGTCCTATCGACGATCCCGAAGCCTCGGCGGCCCCAAAGCAGGGGCTCTCGACCGATAAAGAAGTTCTGCGCGATGCTCATCTCCGGCACCATCGCGGTGTACTGGTATATTGTCTCGATGCCTAGTTGCATGGCAAAGCGCGGGCCAGTGATATCGACCATCCGACCCTCGACTTCGATCGTTCCCTCGTCTTGCGGATGGACACCCGAGAGAATTTTGATGAGCGTTGACTTTCCGGCCCCGTTGTCTCCAACAAGACCGATTATCTCGCCATAGCCGACATCTAGATCGACGTTCTTCAGTGCTTGAACGGCTCCGTACCATTTCTGGAGGCCTACGCACCGGATAAGCGGTGTTGCACCGCTCAACCGTGGTTCCACTTCACTAGCCATCACTGGTGCCCCCTCGATCCCTCGGCCCGATGTCGAATCTGTGTGTTGAGGACGACCGCCATGACGATCATTGCGCCGATGGCGAACAGGAACCAGTTGGCATTCAAACCACTGAGAATAAGGATGTTCTCAATCAAGGCCAGGAGCAGGACGCCGACAATTGCGCCGCCGACAGAGCCAATGCCACCTGACAGCGCCACACCCCCGATCACAGCGGCGGCGATCGCTTGCAGCTCAAGTCCGGTACCGAGATTTGGGACTATGACCTTCAGCCGGAAGCTCTGAATGATGCCGGCAAATCCGGCCAAGGTCGAACACAGAACGAACGCTGCCGTCTTCACCCGCGTCGTGTTGATTCCCATGTCGCGGGCAGCCTGCGGATGGCCGCCAGTGGCATATATCCAGTGTCCAAAGTCCATTCGCCGAAGCACAAAACCAAGCACCAATGCGATCGCGAACATGACCAGGACCGAGATGCGTGGGGCGATGCCCCAGATTTCGACGCGCCCGGTCAACCAATCTACCGGCGCACCTCTCGGAAAGACCGGTGGAAACCCGCCGGCCAGCACGATGGTCAGGCTTCTGGCCATGAACAACATGCCCAGCGTTGCGATGAATGAAGGTATCTTTAGACCGAGGGTGAACCAGGCATTCACAAACCCGACTGTCGCCGCAACCAGCAAACCTGCGGCGATCGCGAGAGGCATCGGAACATTGCCGCCTGTCATCAAGAGCACTGTGACCATGGGTGCCAATGCGAACACCGACCCAACCGACAGGTCGAACTCGCCCGAAATGATCAGGATCGTGACGCCCATCGCCACAATCGCCAATTCCGGAATCGGCTGCAGATAGACCGTGATATTGCCCGGCGTCATGAACCGGCCATTGATGAAGCTGAACAGTACACAGAGTATGACGAAGATCAGCAAGGCCGCGATGTCTGTCCTGGTCAGCAATAGCCGCAGATTGAGATTCATGGTGGGCTTCCTGGTGATGGTGTACGGACCGCCGCAGCGCGGCGGTCCGCTTTGGACTAGTGGTGTGATCAGTTGATCAACGAACGCCCATTTCCACGAACTTCTGAACCGCGTCGACGTCCTTGGGCTCGATCAATGCCTTGCCCGTGTTGACGTCGAAGGCGCTCAGGCCGAACTTCTTGATCATGTAGAGCTGAAGGATGGGCAGATAGCCCTGGTAATAGGGCTGCTGGTCGATGGTGAGGTCGACATAGCCCTTCTTCATTTCGTCAAGCACAACCGGCACCAGGTCGAACATGGCCATATGCAGTTGACCCGGCTTGACGCCGAGATCGCGCAGGCATTCACCGGCACCCGCCCCCCAGAAGCCGGCATCGACATAGACGTTGGTGTCGGGATGGCCCTGGACGTACTGGCAGATGCGCGTCGCAGTGACGGAAATATCGGTCGAGGAATCGATCACCTCATAGGCGATCTTTCTGTCTGGCGACGCGGCCTTGAGCTCATCAAGGTACTTCTTTGCGCCACCAATTCTAGCCTCGGCCCAACTCTGCCCAGGCGCGGAAAGACCCAGAAGCGCGTTCACTGGCTGGTCGGCGGGGATCTTGTCCAACAAGGCCTTGGTCAGGATGTAGCCTGCTCCAAACAGGTCCTGCCCAACGAAGGCAAGGCGGGCATTGCCAGTTGCGCCCTGAGTGTCGTCGACATTGGCGGTGATGACCGGGATGCCCTTGTCAATGGCACGCTTGGTCGCCTCGTCGTAGAGGTCGTCGTTCACGATCACATTGACGATGCCATCCACACCCTGCTCGATAACGGTGTCGAGGTTCTGCAGGTGTTTCTGAAGGTCGCCATTGGGCTCCGTAAAGAGCAATTGGCAGTCGACTTCAAACTGCGCACAGGCGTCGTCCATGCCCTTTTTGATCGCCTGCCAGAAGCTGTTGTCGATGCCTGTTTGAGTCAGATAGACGAACTTCATGTTGGCCGCGTTTGCAGACGACGGCAAAACGGCTACGCCAAGGCTCAGTGCAAGAGCAACGGCCGAGACATACTTACGCATTTTCATTGTTAATCCTCCCTTTTGGCTGGACGCGACCAGCCTCGGTGTTGAGAGTGTCGTACCGCCCACCCAGATCGCGTGCTGAGCGGGCTTTCATCGCGCACTAGATTGTTTCTACTGCGCCAGTTGCGCGAAGAATTTCGTAGCAGGCACCAAACGGGTGGTAGTCCGTCTTGGCCGGTGGACTCTTGAGGTCGTCGTATTTCTGACCCTCAGGCGTCAGGACCCGGTACCATCCACCGTGTTTCTGATCGATCAGATGGGCCCAGCTGTAGGCCCACAGGTGATCATAGTCCTGCCAGTACCGTTGGTTGCCCGTGCGCACAGCAAGGCATGCAGCAGCAGCTACCGTTTCGCAGTGGACCCAATGGTACTTGTCGAAATCGTAGATCGATCCGTCGGGACCAAAACTATAGTGCATGCCACCGTTTTCGAGGTCAGCACTGCGCAGCAAGGCGGTTTCGTAAAGGTGAATCGCCGTTGGAAGCATCCAGTCGCGCGGCCGATGCCGCTCAAGGATCAGCAACAGCTTGGTCCATTCCGTGAAGTGCCCGGGCAGGTAGCCATAGGGACGGAAAAGATTCTTTGGGTCGGCCTTGTTGTAGTCCCAGTCAACGCTCCAATCCCCGTGGTAGTGTTCCCAGACGAGATCATTGGCTTTGCCAGCGAGCTCGACGCAGACACGATGCGCGAGGGTTTCAGCGCGATCGAGGAATTTCACGTCGCCGGTTGCCTCAAACGCGGCAAGCATCGCTTCGGTCATATGCATATTGGCGTTCTGGCCCCTGTATGGGGATACCGGTTGCCAATTGCTCGTGAACTCTTCCGAATAGAGTTTGTCACGTTCTGACCAGAAACGCTGTTCTAGGAGGTCCCAGGCCGCATAGAGGCTCTTTTCGTACCGCACACGCCCTGCCTTCAGGGCACTGGCGAGCGCAAGGAGAACAAAGGCGTGGCCGTAGCATTGCTTGCTAGAGTCTTTCGGAGCGCCGTCTGAGAGCACCCAGAAGTAGCCGCCATTGTTTTGGTCTTGGTGGCGTTCTTCCAGAAAGCGCAAGCCGTGATCCAAGGCCTCGCCATAGTCGGTGCGGCCGAACAAACGGGCGGCGTGCGAGAAGTTGAAAATGAAGCGGGTGGTCGAAACCAGGTGCTGAGTCGAGAGGTCCGTCACCCGTCCATCGTCGCGGAACTCGTTAAAGTATCCACCGTCCCGTGTGTTGATGCAGGCGGGGTAGTAGAAATCCAATATCTGCTGCATGTGGGACAGCAGAAAGTCCTTGGAGCGAAAATCAGGTTTCTGCATTTGACGAAGCCTCCAGCAATGGGCCGATACTATTCGGGTAGAATAATCGCGAGTTTTGAGAGAACTCCGCCATCGACCTTGACGTCGGCGCCAGTCATGAAGGGGCACTCGTCACCGGCCATCAAGGAGGCGACGGCTGCGATTTCCGAGACTGCGCCAATTCGCCCGATCGGGTGGGCCTTGCCCCAAGCTTCGAGGGTTGCCTCGGCGGTGGATTTGCCCTTCCAGAGGTCCGCCGCCCAACGGAGCATGGGGGTGTCAATCGATGCGGGGCATATCGCATTCACCCGGATGCCGGCATCGGCATGGTCAAGTGCCATTGCTCGTGTGAGTGCTACGATCGCGCCCTTCGAGGCGGTGTAGGCGGCAACACCCGCCTGTGAGGCATAGGCTTGAACGGACGCGATGTTGATGATCGAACCACCACCCCGCTTCGCCATTTCCGGGACGGCGTATTTAGAGGCAAGGAATATGCCCTTGAGGTTCACAGCCATCACTGTGTCCCAAACGTCTTCAGGGGTATCCACGACGGTCCCATAGCGCTGGATGCCAGCGCAGTTTGCGAGAATGTCGACGCCACCGAAGGCGGTGACGGCTTCTGCTATCGCCGCTTCCATGTCTTTCGACTTTGAAACGTCAGCGCGCAGAACGCGCAGATGACCCGGCTGATGCGCCCATTGACTGACGATAGCCTCTTGCCCTGCAAGAAGATCGGTGTCGCAAACAACGAGCTTCGCGCCGTCCGAGAGAAACCGGTTGGCAATACCCAAACCGATTCCTTTGCAGCCACCGGTGACAACGGCGACCTTGCCCAGCAACGAACTCACTTTGCAGACCTCATTCTAGTGGTTCCGAGTGCGGCACCGGCTTCCTTGGCAAAGTATTCCGGAGAGCGATCCATGAGGTCAGGTAGACGACCAAGTGCGCGCCGCACATGGACGCGAAGGGATGCTTCCGCTTCGTTACCATCTCCGCGCCCGATCGCGTCGACGATTTGCCGGTGATCCTCAATGAGTTCTCGAAGCGTCTCCGGTTTCATCAAGTCCAGTCGACGCAGCCGATCCATGTGGGCCTTTGCGTCGTCGATCAGCCGCCAAACCTGCTCCCGGTCGGCAATGCGGCAAATCCTGAGGTGCATGGCTTCGTCAGCCCGATAGAAGCGATTGATGTCACCCTGATCCGCTGCCCATTGCTGCTCTTCGATTGCCTGGCGAACGCTGAAAAGGTCGCTCTGAGCTCCGAGCGACGCGGCCTCTCGGACAATCGCAACCTCAAGTGTCTCGCGGACGAACTGCGCCGTTCGAACCGCCTCGGGTCTGATTGGCGCGACGATGACACCCTTGCGTGGGTAAGTCTCGACGAGCCCCTCGCTCTCCAGTCGGCCAATGGCTTCGCGAACCGGCGTGCGGCTGACGCCGAGCAAATCTGCCAGCATCTGTTCGCCGGCTGCGCTATTTGGCGCCAGCTCCAGAGTCACAATTTTTTCCCGGAGGACGCCATAGACGAACTCTGAAGCTGAGACTTTGCGATCCGGCCCGGCCATTCCCAACTCCGCTTTCGACAAAAGACCGAACCGCCGAACGCCCTATAAACGCGCTTCTGCATCCTTGTATACAAGCATACTTGCATGCGCCGATGCTGTGTGCAAGTGTCTTTTCAGTCTGATGGGTGCGGGAGGGGGCTCGCGATGTGGCGGGGGGTTAAGGAAGTTTTTCGTGCCTCCGACATCGTCGGCGAAAGCTTGGTATGGGACGACCGGCGCAACACCTTGGTGTGGGTCGATATCGTCGGACGCCGGATTCACCGCCTCAACCCAGCCACCGCTGAATACGAGCTTTGGCCCATGCAAGACTTCGTAACGTCGATCGGGCTCTGCGAAGATGGCGGCGCGATTGTGGGACTGCGCCGGCAGATTGCACTATGGGACTATCTGAGTGCCCCGGTAAGTCTGGTGACGGTCGAACCGGACAGGCCGATGAATCGGCTGAACGAGGGCAAGGTCGGTCCAGACGGCGCGTTCTGGGTCGGAACTATGGTTGATAACCTACATGACGACGGTAGGCCCAAACAGGGTGCAGATCGCGGTGGCGCGATCTTCCGGATATCTTCCGACGGCAGCGTTGCCCAACTTACTGAGGCAACATTCGGGCTGACGAACACACTGGCCTGGACGAAGGACAACCGCTTGATCGTCGCCGATACCGCAGCCAACCGGATCTTCTCCTATCCAATGAACCCCGCAACCTTCGACCTTGGCCGGAGAAGTCACTTCGCGGCACCCTTCGATCGCGGATTGCCAGATGGCTCTTGCCTTGATTCACAGGGATTTCTTTGGAACTGCCGGGTCGCAGGTGGTGCCTGCCTTGTCCGCTTCAGTCCAAGCGGCACAATAGACCGGGTCGTCGATCTGCCTTGTACGTGGCCAACAACCTGCGCATTTGGCGGCGAAGACCTCAGTACGCTATATGTAACGTCAGCGAGGTTCACCATGTCCGCCGAACACCTTTCAGATCGCCCTCAGGAGGGCAGCCTGTTTGCTCTTCGGCCAGGAGTTGCCGGCCTCCGAGAACATCGCTTCCAGAACCTTGTTCGCGACGCGGACTCCGGCATTCTTTGAACGTGACGCAAAGGGGCAAACACCAGCGGCTCGACGATCGCAGTCTTGGGTCTGGTCGACGTCGCTGGACTGCCGCCGCGCTTGCCATGTGGCGTGAATCAAATCCAGCGGGATGCTTGCCCGCGGAGGTGTATGGGTCCAATCCAAAGCAAGATCGGGCAGCTCACCGCGAGCCCAACCGTCCGGGTCATCATCGGTCAGGGGAGCACGATTGATTTCCAGCAGGTCATCAACACGACAAGATTCCCGCATGGGGGAGGGGCCGCCGCATTTGCTCGGCGCACTCCTCGTGACGGCAATCGCCCAGGCAGCTGAACGGAGAGCCACCATTCCCGAAGAGAACCGCCGCGACTTCACGCTATACGTGGAGCGTTCGTTGGCAAGGATGTTTTCCGCCGAAGGAGATCGCAAGAGGCAGAAACTAAAGCCAAAGTGGACGGAGGTCACAAGCCGGGGTCGCAGGCCGCCGACGGATCGTGTCCCGTATCGTGGTGTAGCTGAGGCTTGGCCTCGCTGCGCTTCCGGCATGGGCCGGGCTGGTCAGCGTGCCACGGCTGGCAGGCTGACGAAGGGATCATCGCTCAACGGTGCGACGGATTCCAGCGTCATGTATCGAGACCTCTGGACCGCCCACTCATCGTTCTGCTCGAGCAGGATGGCGCCGACGAGGCGGATGATGGCGTCGTCGTTGGGGAAGATGCCCACGACCTGGGTGCGGCGCTTGATCTCGCCATTGACCCGTTCGATTGGGTTGGTGCTGTGGAGCTGGACGCGATGCTCCCTGGGGAAGGTCATATAGGCCAGCACATCGGTCTCGGCCTCGTCCATGATGGCAGCGAGCTTGGGCACCTTGGGGCGCATCTCGTCGGCAACGGCGCGCCATTGGCTGCTGGCGGCCTCCGCGGTCTCCTGCGCGAAGGCTGTGGCGATGAAGGCACTGGCGACCCGCCGCCCGCTCTTGCCGGCATGGGCCAGCACATTGCGCATGAAGTGCACGCGGAACCTTCGCCAGGTGGCGCACAGCACCTTGGTAACGGCAGCCTTGATGCCCTCGTGGGCGTCCGAGATCACCAGCTTGACCCCGCGCAGGCCGCGCCGGGTCAGCTTGCGCAGGAGCTCGGTCCAGATCGGCTCGGCTTCCGAAGTGCCGATCTGCATCCCCAGGACCTCTCGCCGACTGTCGGTGTTGACGGCTACCGCGATGATGGCGGCCACCGAGACGATGCGTCCGCCACGGCGAACCTTGAGGTAGGTGGCATCGATCCACAGATAGGGCCAGTCGCCTTCAATGGGGCGTTCGAGGAAGGCCTCCACCTTGCCGTCGATATCTTCGCACAGCCGGCCGACCTGGCTCTTGGAGATGCCGATCATCCCCATGGCCTTGACCAGGTCGTCGACCGAGCGGGTCGAGATGCCCTGCACATAGGCCTCCTGGATCACCGCCGTCAGCGCCTTCTCGGCCAACCGCCGCGGCTCGAGGAAGCCGGGAAAGTAGCTACCCTTCCTGAGCCTGGGGATACGCAGTTCGACGGTGCCGGCCCGCGTCTCCCAGTCCCGGTCGCGATAGCCATTGCGCTGCGCCAGGCGATCGGTGCTCTTCTCGCCATAGCCCGCCCCGGTGGCCGCACCCACCTCCAGCTCCATCAGCCGCTCGGCGGCAAAGCCGATCATCTCGCGCAGAATATCGGCGTCCGGGGTCTTCTCCACCAGCGTGCGCAGGTTCATCATGTCGTCGGTCATCGGTTGTCCTTCCGGTATCAGGTTGGTGTAAGCAACCAGACCCTACCCGAAAGCGCCGGTGACCAACGCGCTACTCAGCTACACCACGTCTAGGGACACGACCTTTCACTTTCACACCTTTCACTCACCTAGAACGAGGGCCTTGATGACACCTACAACTGCCCTACTCAGCCTTCTTGTTCTTTACGCGCTCGTCGGTGCAGTTGCTGGCCTGGTCATATCTGTGCTTTGGGTCGGTGTTCTTTTTCATCTTGAGAAAATTCCTCGGCGCGAACTCGTCAGGATAGCCCTCTTGGCTTTCGCGCCTTTATTTTTCGCGGCTCTTTTCTATGAGCGGGTACCAAGCGATACAGTCTTCTGGTTATTCAATATAGCAATCAATATTTACTTTTACGGTTTCTACATCCAGTTCCTGGTCAGATGGAGAAAGGGCATCATTGGGAAAACGCCAAAGCCGGAAAGCAATATAAACAAACTTCTGAAAATCGCGGAAACTGCAAAGAGTGACCCCGGCCAAGCGATTTTGTATCTCAACACAATGGTTGACGCCTTCCAACCAACCTTATCGCCCGAGGGCAGAACCATCTACAAGGAGGTTTCCGCGACGATCCTACGAGAACCGCCTCCTCCCTACGCCTTGCCCGACTACCTAAGTCCCTCAAAAGCTGAAGAGCACGCGCAAGCCTATATTGATTATGTGGTAAAGGGTGCGTTTGCGCGCGAGCAGGCGGACAAACTCATCGCGTGCTACAAGGAATTTGTTGCCAGCATCGATGATCAGTTTCTTGCCAACGGGGGCGCCGAGAGCGGCTTTCTGGTCGTGCAAAACGCCTTGCCGCTTCCCAAAGCCACCATCGACGCCCTTTATGATCTAGCAAGAGGCGCGCCCGGCAAGCAGGCCACGGATATCAACAACATCATCGGCGACGTTGCG
>Ga0247831_1006513_pt1 | contig 13748 bp, 10 predicted proteins | sample LaCruzMarch2015__9_FD_192406 | JGI IMG/M metagenome (GOLD analysis project Ga0247831, IMG submission 192406) | Freshwater microbial communities from meromictic Lake La Cruz, Castile-La Mancha, Spain - LaCruzMarch2015_1m | ecosystem: Environmental > Aquatic > Freshwater > Lake | place: Spain...
TAAATCTGTAGCTATTCCATTTAAACATTCTACACCATCTAAATCGTAACCATCTTCAGGACCATTATTACCATTAGTGAACAAATTATTTGCATCGCTGCAATCAACCAATTTGACAAATTTTGCCCAAGTAAAAATTCCTAAATCAAATGTAGCATCTTGGCAACCTTCACCCAAATAAATAAAATTACATCCATCTTGAGAAGCATAAGCTTTTATCTTCTCGGGGCTTCTACTGCAAATACCAGAAGCATTTCCAAAAGTGGTTTCATATACTTTTATATCTGCATTTGGACCATTGAAAATTGGGTTTTCCATTTCCAATATTATTTGACCACCAAATCCTAATGAAACAAAATTAACTCCTTCTTCGGTAGTAGTTGCATCGCTGTTTTCAGGAACAAGTGCGTTGTTAAAAAACTGACGAGAAGGTAGAACAGGAGTTCCATCTTGTCTGGTTTTTGGCTCATAGTTTACAACATTTATTGGGAAACATCCACTTGGAGGATTTACAGTTGGTGCAACGAAATCAAATGTTTTAACAGCTTCCCCAGCGAATGCAATAGAAACCCCATCAAATGTATGCGTTTGAGCTGCTGTCGGACTGCTTGAGCCTAATACTAAAACCAATCCTCCGATAAAATCGCTTGCATTATTTTGTGAAACAAATTGAAGAGGATGATTGTAAATTTGCCATGTACCAAACTGTCCGATTAAATCAGCATAAGAAATTGGTAAAGATTGATTGTTGAAACGCACACTCAATTCAGAAGAAGTTGCAGTATTATTAAATGTAAAAGTTGACCATGAGTTTAGCACTGTTAATGGTTGAAATACTACAGTTGCAACTACTTGCCCATTTGTAATAAAAATATTTAAATAACTATCGGTTCCTTGTTCAGAGTAGCGATTCCAAGAAAATGAGTTTAAAGAAGCTAATGTTCTTACACCTTCAAAATATCCTAAAAAAGAACGATTGTTACCATCTCCTCCCGTTCTAGTTGCACGAATGCTGTTTGGGCCAAAATTAGAAGGAATAGAAAAACTTGCAGTATTTACAAGACTTGAGGTTGAATTACCAGTTGACAGTAATCTCCATCCTGGATTTGTTGCATTTATTAAATCACTTCCAACAATATCGTTGGGAACTACAACTTGAATTTGTGAATTTGCATGAGGTAACAAGAATAACAAAGCCAATAAGGCTGCTAAATGGCTAATTCGTTTAAAGTTTAATACAATTGTTAACATAGTTGAATGTTTTTAAGAAATATGTTTAAGGTATCAATTTAAGAAAAAAACAAACGTTCAAACAAAAAATTTTATTGAAAATGTTATTATACTAATGCTCCTTTGCTAACAATAAATTTTCTCTCACTAAGATCATAATGATTTCCTTTAGCTAATACATGTACTAAGAGATTTTCGATAGATATTGGCATCCCGTCTTCGATATCAGCAATATTTGAATGTAAAATATAATGTCCGTCAAATATTAAAACCAATCCAGAGCCAATTGCTTCCATATCATTTCCGTTTCTCACTAAAACTCCAGTGTCTTCACCCAATCCTATTCCAATACAAGCTGGATTTGTGGCTACAGATTGCGCCAATCTTCCAAAGCGGCCGCGTTTTATAAAGTGAGAATCAATAATTACATGCTTAATAAATGATAATCCAGTTGTTATTTTTACTTTTCCTTTGAGCAAAGCCTCATCGCTAGGACCTTCATAAATCATTGTATTTGACATTGCCATTGCCCCTGCGCTAGTTCCTGCCACAACGAAGTGCTCGTTTTTGTAGCGATCAAGGATAATTTTTAAAAAATCGGTGCCGCCTAAAATCATACTTAATCTCAGTTGATTTCCTCCGGTAAACATTACTCCATCGCATTCTTTTATTCTGTCTGAATATTCTGTAATCTGAACATCTTCACGCTTCTTGATATGAATAACTCCAACATTCTCACAACCGAGTCTTCTAAAAGCTTCAATATAATTATTCCCGACTTCTTCTGGAATCTCTGATGCTGTGGTAATTACCTCTACTCGGCTGTCTTTTCCTTTCATTTCTGAAAGCATTCTTTTTAAAATACCGTCGTCAAAGAAAGAAAGTACATTTGCCTTCCTGTAGTTTGGCTCATCTGCAGTGCCTTTATCAACGTCCCCCCCAATCGAAATTAAAATGCCTTTGGGCCTTGCCATAATTTAATTTTTTGGTTTTTTGCAAATCTAAGGCTTTCATTTATTGGGCTGAAAACTAAATTAACTGAATATTAACATCATTTTAAACAAAATGGTGATTAATATGAAAGAATAAACTATTTTCGAAAAATTCAAATTAAAGTATTATGAAGATTCTTGAAATCCGTGCCATGCGTGGTCCCAATTATTGGTCAATTCGTCGTCACAAGCTAATAGTAATGAAACTTGATATTCAGGAGTTAGAAGAATTACCTACAAACAAGATTGATGGATTTGCTGATAGGCTAGAAGCAATGTTTCCGAGTATGTATGAACATCGCTGTTCTGAAGAGAAGGCAGGTGGTTTTTTCCACCGTGTTAGACACGGAACATGGATGGGGCACGTAATAGAGCACATTGCCCTTGAAACCCAAACTTTGGCAGGCATGGAAGTAGGTTTTGGTAGAACAAGAAGTACATCAGAAGAAGGTATTTACAATGTAGTATTTGCCTACATGGAAGAAAAAGTGGGAATTTTTGCAGCTAAATCGGCAGTTAGAATAGCAGATGCGCTCGTAAAAGGTGAACATTACGATTTATCAAGTGATATTCAATCAATGCGCGAAATTAGAGAAGATGAACGTTTAGGTCCATCTACTGGTTCTATTGTAGAAGAAGCCGTAAATAGAGGCATTCCATGGATACGTTTAAATAGAAGATCTCTTGTAATGCTTGGATATGGAATTAACCAAAAGAGAATTCAAGCTACTGTAAGTTCTCAAACAAGCAATATTGGAGTGGAGATAGCTTGCGACAAAGAAGAAACAAAAAATTTGCTAGATGCTGCCGGTGTTCCGGTTCCTAAAGGCTACATTATATATGATGAAGAAGATTTGGAAGATGCCGTTCGAAAAGTTGGCTATCCAATTGTTTTGAAACCTGTAAATGGTAACCATGGAAGAGGGGCCACCATAAATATTTCAACTTGGGAAGAAGCGGTAGAAGCTTTAGCCGTTGCCAAAAGAATTTCACGTGGGGTAATTTGTGAAAAGTTTATTACAGGATATGATTTCCGATTACTAGTAATTGATTATAAATTAATTGCAGCCGCAAAGAGGACCCCAGCTTGCGTTATTGGTGATGGAAAATTAACAGTACAGCAATTAATTGATGAGGTAAATACTGACCCAAGAAGAGGTTATGGACACGAAAAGGTCCTCACTGCTATTAAGGTGGATGAAATGACTTTGAATATTCTAAAAGAAAGAAATATTGGATTAGACGATGTTTTACCAAAAGATGAAACCTTGTATTTAAAATCTACTGCGAATTTAAGTACCGGTGGTACAGCTACAGATGTAACTGATTTAGTACATCCTTATAATGTCTTTATGGCAGAAAGGATTGCAAGAATTATCGGTTTAGATATTTGTGGTATAGACATCATGGCTCCCGATTTAACTTCTCCAATTAAAGATAATGGAGGAGCCATTTTAGAAGTAAATGCAGCACCTGGTTTTAGAATGCATATTGCCCCAACAGAAGGGTTACCTCGTAATGTTGCAGAACCGGTAATTGATATGTTATTCCCTCCAGGAACTTCTGCAAGTATTCCAATTATAGCTATTACTGGAACAAATGGAAAAACTACAACAACCAGATTAACTGCTCATATTGTAAAAACAATAGGGCATAAAGTTGGATTTACTACAACCGACGGAATTTATATACAAAACAGAATGCTGCAAAGCGGAGATTGCACAGGTCCTGTCAGTGCTGAATTTGTTTTAAAAGACCCATCTGTTGATTTTGCAGTGTTAGAAACAGCTCGAGGTGGAATTTTAAGGTCTGGTCTTGGTTTTAGTCAATGCGATATTGCTATTGTTACAAATGTTGCAGCTGACCATTTAGGGCTAAAAGACATAAACACCATAGAAGATATGGCTAGGGTAAAAGGCGTAGTTCCTGAAAGTGTAAAAAAAGATGGAACTGCAATTTTAAACGCCGATGATGATTTGGTTTATGCAATGAAAGATGGGCTGAAATGCAAAGTTGCTTTGTTTAGTTTGGATGAAAATAATCCAAGAATAGTTGAACATTGCAATGCAGGCGGATTGGCAACTATAGTTGAAAACGGTTATGTTACTGTTTGTAAAGGAAATTGGAAAATAAGGGTTGATAAAGTGGTAAATATTCCTTTAACCTTTTCAGGTAAAGCAGTTTTCAATATTCAGAATATTCTTCCTGCAGTGCTTGCCGGATTTATTAGAGGTTTTAAGATAGAAGACATGCGCTTAGCTCTTGAAACATTTATTCCATCTCCAACACAAACGCCTGGAAGAATGAACTTGTTTCAATTCCGCAACTTCCAAGTGATGGTGGATTATGCGCATAATAGCGCTGGTTTTAATGCCATTGCCAAATTCCTAGAAAAAGTAGAAGCAAAACCCAAAGTTGGAATCATTGCCGGAGTGGGTGATAGAAGAGAAGAAGATATTGTGAATCTTGGTAAAATTGCCGCTCAAATGTTTGATGAAATCATTATTCGTCAAGATAAAAATCTCCGTGGCAGAACTGAACAAGAAATTATTGACTTTATGCTGGCTGGCGTAAAATCTATCGATCCGTCAAAAGAAGTGAAAGTGATTCGTTCAGAAATCGAAGCAATTGATTACGCAATTAATAATGCTAAAAAAGGAGCGTTTATTGTAATCTGCTCAGACGTTGTACCAGATGCATTGCAACAGGTAATGAAATTTAAAGAAGTAGAAGATAAATTCGAATTAGCCCCAACAGATTTTCCCAGTATCTTGAAATAGCCCCTATTTAGGAATTGCAACAAAATAGTATTCTGTCCTTTCGTTATAGATTTGACAGAATACATTTTTATTCAATGGATTTGGAGATTTTAAATAGCTAATTAATAAATAAACACTCATTTCTAACTTTTCTAATAAATTGAACATGTTTTCAGGAGTGGAATTGTAATACTCTGAGGAACCTTTTCCAAATTCGAATAGTATTGTTGGTTTTAATTTTTTTATTAATTCAGCAGCTCCTTCAATTACATTTAACTCACCTCCTTCAACATCTATCTTGATAAAATCAAGTTTAATTAAATCTTTAAAGAAATCGTCTAATTTAACTTGTTTAACTTGAATTTCAAGTATATCAGGGTTTTTGATAGCATATTCACGATTTTTTAAACCGCTATAGGCAGGTGCATTTTTAACTATTTTGAAAGTTGTATTAGCTTCTTGATTACTTATTGCATTTGGGTAGATAGCAACATTTTTATCTTTATACTTTTTACATAATGCTTCGTACATCCATGGAATAGGTTCAAATCCAAAGTGTTTTCCTTTTGGCGAAAATTGAAGGATCTCATCCATAATTTCACCTTTATGGCAACCAATATCAATACAAACACTGTCTTCTTTCAATATTTGTTTCATAATTGAAATTGCCGCCCTGTCATATTTCATATTCTTTGTTACATCTAAGTGTAAAAAATTGAAGACAGGTCTTAATAAATTTTTCGCTTTTTGAAGCATCAATTATTATGGATGAATAATCAAGAATTTTATGGTTTTATACTCATTCGAATTATTTTGATAACTCAAAAAATAAGTACCATTACTTAAGTGATTAGTAGAAACACATTTTTGTTCAGATATCAATTGAACCGATTGTCCAGTAATATCAGTAATAGAGATAATTTTTGAAATAGATTCATTCAACATTAAAAAATCATTCGCAGGATTAGGAAAAATGAATGTTTCATTTTCTATTGTTTTTTCAATACTTAAAAGATTATTGTTTGATTTTTCGCAAAAAGCTCCCATCCTCATTAAAAATATACTGCTTTGACCTGGAGTTAAAAAGTATGCCGTACCAACTTCAGTAAATCCACCATCATGATTAACAGCAATTTCGCCAGGATTACTATTTCCTAAACCATCTATTACTCCACTGCAAACATAAACGAAAGGAAGATTAAAATGCCAAACACCAGAAGCAACATAAGTCTCATCGTCATATTCAATTGCAATATTGTAGGAATTAAATGTTGAGTTATATTGAATGTTATGCGCTTCTATATCCTGAGGTCCGGTTTGTAATTCGTTAAATTGTATGGTACCTGTTCTGTCTATCGAGAAAAAATAGGGCCGTCTATTTCCTTCATCCATTAATTTATTAGCACTCACGCCAATAAATCCAAAAGGGTTTTTCGCCATTGAATTTGCCCAATCTTTGCGCTGGTCGCCGTAAAAATATGTCCAAAGATTATCACCATTGCTATTAATCATCGTTATAAATGCATCTTCACTATTAGTAAGAGTATTAAATGATTTTCCGCAAAAAAGTAAGGTGTCATTGTTATAAGAAATAATTGCATGTGCTTTATTTCCAGTACCAATAGAATAAGTCCTATTCCACATTTCAGAACCATTTCCATCTAACTTGTAAATAGTAATTACATTTTCATAAGTTTCGATATTATTGGAATTCAGAAGCACATATATTGAACTATCTGCAGTTTCTATAACTTCGGTGCAGAAATCCCAATTACTACCACTAATTGTTTTAGTCCATGTGGTTTCACCGATGCTGTCGGCCTTTACCAGATAAACATCATAATTTCCATCTGAAGAGTTATTTGTGTTTCCGGCCATAATATAGCCTTTATCTGCACATATTTTCATGGAAATACCTTGTTCGGTGTTATTGCTTCCGTATATCTTAGCCCATTGTTGAATTCCGGAAGAATCTGTTTTAATCAAAACCATGTCTCCATTTATTGCGCCCCAACCACCAGTTGAGCCAAATATTACATATCCAGAATCCGCAGTTAATTCAACTGATTTCCCCTCATTAAAACTACCTGGAGCTCCATAAGTTCTTGTGAATATGGATTGGGATTGAGCAGAATATGCAATGCTCAAAAGAAAACAACATATCAAATTTCTCATAAATGAATATTGTAATTAATCATTATTCCATTTCCTGACATTTTTTTAGAAATAAAACCTTCGTTTGCAACTGTTCCAATCTTTAAAAAATGTCTTTGATTATTTACTAAAACAAACTGAAGTCCTGATTGAAAATTTCCAAAACCACCATGTGCAACGCTTAACAAAACATATCTGTTTTTTCTAAAACGTTTCCCGATTTCTATTTTCTTTAAGAGCGAATAACCAGTAAAATACCTGTAATTTAGAGAAAACGAAAAGTTCCAATCATTTGAAAAATATTTTGAAATTCTTGATTGAAAAAAAGCGGGTAATGCGATCATTTTGCTACCTTTTATTTCCGGGCCACGGAGCTTATTTAACAAAGAGTCGCCAATAAATGCCAAGTCTTTATCTGTATCTATTATATCATTAACATCTAATCCGTAAAATAGAAATGAAGTATCTCTTGTAATTAAATCTGTTTTTTCATTCCAATTAATAAACCCAATATCTTCAGCTTTAAAATCTAAGTTAATACCTTTTGGAAGTTGAAGATTATATTCTATTCCAAAAGAAGCTCCCATAGATGGAGTTGCTTTGAAAACATTTGAAAACCTTGAACTTTGCTCAAATCTTCCATTGAAATCAACATTTAACTGAGTGCCGTTTAGTGCTGTGAAAATTCCACCATTTTTAATATTTAAATCTGTATAGGTTCTGCCTCTTACTAGTCCCACATTCACTGACAATCCACTTAATTTAAATGTTTTGATAAAACCAATATTGAAACTTTCGAAATTTAAAATCGAAAATCTTGAATTACTCAAATCTGCAGTTTGTCCTGCGAATTGTGCATTCCCATTAAAAATCAATTTAAAGAAATCTGAATGAAAGTGACTTCCAATTATATTTTGGTTTTTATAGTAAATCTCAATACCCTGTTGCTGCGCTTTCCAAGTTGAATCGGGATAAAATATTGCACCTATTTTTGTTTGGAATAAAGCACCAAATCTATTTTTAGAATTTAATCTGTCGATTGCATTATTTTTAAGTGTTTCATCAATAAATCGAGGGAATAAAAATGAATTGCTAAATGCTGATGGTATTGCAGTGCTATTAGAATAGGTCTCACTTTCAAAAATAAATTTCACATTGAATTTAGGAAGTTTCCATAAATATTTAACATCAATATCTTTAGGAGTTAGAATTGTTACTTCATTTGTTTTCTGCTTTGTTGTATCCTGAGCAAAAGTGGAAACGCAAATAAAAAGTGACATTAAAAAAAATGTAATCAGTCTTAGCATATCATTTTATTTAATCCCAATTCTATAAAATCCATTTCCAATTAACTGTAATTTTAAATCATAATGTTTGTAAATTGGCAGCAATATATTTCCTGGTTGTGTATTCATTGTTGCTTTTACAACAATATATCTGGTGCTCTTTAGTTTAGAATTTAAAGCTTCATTATAAGATATTTTTAGCACTGAGCTTTTAGGTTGTTCAACTTTGTTAGAGCTGTTCACATCACCAGCAATAATTATATCATTTGTTAAAAGGCTATCTAAAACAATTTTATTTTTATCAAGTAAGTATGTTTTTAATTTTAAATCAAATGGAAAGGTGTTACTCGCCAAAATTGAAAGTGTTGCCGATTTTAAATTATTTTCTTCATCAAATTCAAAACCTTCTGTTTCAATTGTATCCTTATAAGTTAATGCATTAGCTGAGAAGCTTAAAGGGAAATCAATTGTTAATTTAACTTTTAAATTACTGGTGTTATAATAAAAGTCGTTGCCACTTGAAATGTTTCCTAAAGGATTTATTCTTGCTGCTAATGAATAATTAATCTTGTCGGGAATTAATTCGAAAATATCTTTAATATTTGAATTACTTGTATTAAATAAGTAATTTCTATAAGTTGGTGAATAAGGAAAAGTTCCATTACTTATATGCTGAGCTCTAGCAATAAGTTGTTCATTATTAATGACTGAACTATTCAATGCAATTGTTTGATTGCTCTCACCTTTGGTAAAACTGAGATTATTGATTGTAAATCCAAAATCGGCACCTAAGGAATTTTCCAAATTTAATTTCATTACAATATCTTGAATGGATAGTATTCCAGATATCTTTTTTAAATCATTTAAATCTATAGTTTTATCTACATCAGAAAATGAGCTGGTTCCTAAAAATCCTTTTACATAATATGGTTTTAGGCCAATAAAAGTAGATGAGTAATTTAACAACTCTTGACCAGCTATTACATTTGTGCCATTCCCTGAGGGATTTAATTTTGCATTTAAAGAAAAAGAAAGGCTATTGTATGAATTTCCATCAACTCCTGTTAAGTCTAAATTGTAACCACTCAAATTTGTTTCTTGGCTAAATAATGATGGATTTATACCATCAAAAGCTGCAATTTCCTGATTATTAAGTGAAAAAGGAGAAGCGTTGATAGTTGCTTTGGGTATTGAATAGTCGAAATAAAGTTTGTCAGTAACCGTACTATTTATAGTTAAAACAGAGCGTCCTTGCTCTAGAATAGCCTGAGTAAGCTGTACATCTTTGTAAACGAATCTCAACTGTTGATCTTCACTGTAAATATCTGTGCCTGCAGGAATCGTAAACGAAAAAGGTGTTGAATAACTCTCTTCAAAAGCAGTATCTGGGAATTGTAATACAGAATCTATTGGTATGAGATTGAATTCATCTATATACCTTATAAAAACTGGTTGTTCAGGATCACTTACAATAAGAGAATCTGCTATTAAATCGCTCACCCCAATATTGAAAGTTGCTAAAGGACCCAATAGGTTTGTGTCCCATTCAGTTCTATCTTCATTGTTGCAATTGCTGAGCATTAAACATACACAAAGATTTGCGAAAAATACAAATGTTTGTTTGAGTTTGGATGGATTCATCGACCGCTAAATTACAAGATTTATTCAAACGAAAAAGGTGACCGAAGCCACCTTTTAATTAATTAATATTTAATTTTTTTTATTGAACTATTATTGTGTAAGTGTTACCATTAATAGTAACAGAAATTTGATTGTCACAATTTCCGCTGCCGAAATCAATGTTTCTAGCGGGTTTGTCTGAAGGGGTAACTGTCATAGTTCCGCTTACAATTTGACGACAGCTGCGTTTATAAACTAATGGTGTATTAATTACACTTGTCCATGTTGCACCACTTACTTTTGTGCCATTTGAACCACCTGTAACACTTAGAACATCATCATTAAAAATTCCAGGTGTGTTAAATCCTTCTAGCCATGTTCTGGTTCTGTTTGCTGTCCAGTTAATTGTTCCTCCTCCATCTGCTAAAACAATTGTACCGTTAACTTCAATTTGGAAAGTAGGTTGGTTACTAGCATTAGGGCCAGAATTAGTTACTCTTCTGTATCCGCTAACAGCATTCCCATTAACAGTGTAGTTAACAGGAGTAATTGTAATGATAGTTCCTACATCTCTGTATCTTCCTGTAGCGCTAACAATGATTTTACCTGTTCTGTTTTTACCATCATTTCCTACACATCCAGTTCCGAAATCAATTATAACAGTGTCTGGATTTGCAGCAGAAACAGACGAAGAAGTGTCAATTGTAATAATTGCGCAGTCTGAAGATAAAATTCCATCAGTTCCTTCTACTTTAAATCCATTAAGATTTCCATTTTTTGCAGCCTGGTCTGCAATATCGTTTACTTCATTGAAAGTTTTTTCTGCTGTACTTTCATTTTTTGCTGAAGCAGTATCATTATCGATATCATCTTTTTTATTACAAGAATTTAAAACTAACGAAAATGCAGTTGCTAAAAGCAAAGTGTATTTTAAATTGTTTCTTAAGGTTTTCATAAATTTTTTGTTTTGTTTAGCCCATTGACCATTTGTTTTTATAATGGTTTAAATTAGGTGAAAAATTAATCTTTCAATAATGCAAAAATTGCTGGAATCTTATGAATATCAGGTATTTCCTTTTTCCAATTGGCGATAGATTTCGTTTTCACCCAACCTTTTTCTACCGTAATGTTAGCACCAATTGCTAAAGATGTTTGTGGATTGCAATGCAAGAGTATATCTTCTAATAAAGACTTATTGCGATAAGGGGTTTCAATGAATATTTGTGTAGCGCCAGATTTGTGAGAAAGGCTTTCTAATTCTTTAATGGCTTTAATTCTCAAAGATTTTTCAACTGGTAAGTAACCGTTGAAAGTAAAATTCTGCCCATTTAAACCAGATGCCATCAATAACAATAAAATAGAGGAGGGGCCAGGCACAGGAACAACAGGTATGTTAAAGTCATGTGCTAAACGAATTAATGAAGAACCTGGGTCAGCAATTGCGGGGCAACCTGCTTCAGATAATATTCCAACATCATTTCCTTGCTTTAGTAGTTGCAGCAACTCTATTTGCTCTTCCAATTTTGTTTCCTTGTCAACGCGATGCAATTGAATGCTATTTAAATCACCGGTAAAACCAGCTTTACGTAAAAATCTCCTAGCTGATTTCTCGTTTTCTGTGAAGTAAATATTAAGCTGTTGAATCAATTCTAATTCCCAGTTACTAAGTGTGTTTGGATTAGCATTATCTCCAAGAAAGGTTGGCAAAAGGAAAATAGTGCCAGAATTAGGATTCATAATTTTTCTGCAATTTTTATTGCAGCTTCATCAAGCATATCAAAGACTTCTTCAAATCCTTCTAAACCTCCATAAAATGGGTCTGGAACAGAACGGTTGTTTCCCGGAGAAACTACATCCATAATCATAGCCACTTTAGCTTTATCATCTTCATTTCTAGCTTTTGAAATAATGTTCATAAAATTAGAAAAGTCCATGGCATATATGTAATCAAAATCATCAAAATCTCTGACAGTAAAATTTCTGGCAGCAAGACCTGAAATATCAATACCTTTCTGAGCCAGGGTCTTTACAGCCCTTAAATCAGGAGCATCGCCATTGTGATAATCTGAAGTTCCGGCAGAGTCTACTATAGCTTTTTTTCCAGCAGTAAGGATTCTATTTCTTAGAATTCCTTCAGCCATTGGAGAACGGCAAATGTTTCCCAAGCAAACAACCAAAATTTTCTTTAACGGCAATTTTAAATTTTAGAAATTAAGATTATTGATTTCCAATTTTCTTCTCAATTTCATCGATATAAACTCTAAACTTTTTATCGGTTTCCATTAAGTTATTTACAGTACGGCAAGCATGTAAAACAGTTGCATGGTCTTTACCACCACATTGAAGTCCAATACTAGCAAGTGAAGACTTTGTCATGCTTTTAGCAAAAAACATTGCTATTTGGCGTGCTTGTACAACTTCTCTTTTTCTTGTTTTAGATTTTAATAATTCAAGTGGAAGGCTAAAATAATCAGAAACTACTTTTTGTATGAAGTCAATTGAAATTTCACGAGTCGTATTTTTTACAAATTTGTCAATCATTTGTCGGGCAAGTTCCATGGTGATTGCCTTTCTGTTTAAAGTTGACTGGGCTACTAAAGAAATTAACGCTCCTTCTAATTCTCTAACATTTGAGGTAATATTGTATGCCAAGTATTCGATTACATCTTTTGGCATTTCGATACCATCTGCATAAATTTTCTTTTCTAGAATGGCAATTCTCGTTTCCAAATTAGGAATTTGTAAATCAGCAGAAAGTCCCCATTTAAATCTTGATAACAATCTCTGCTCTAAGCCAATTAGTTCTATAGGAGATTTATCTGAAGTTAAGACTAATTGTTTACCAGTTTGGTGTAAGTGATTGAAAATCTGGAAAAATACATCTTGAGTTTTTTCTTTTCCAGCGAAAAATTGAACATCATCAATTATTAATACATCTATCATTTGATAAAAATGTATGAAATCATTGTGAGAATTACTTTTTACAGCATCAACAAATTGGTGACAAAACTTCTCTGATTGCACATATAATACAGTTTTATTTGGGAAATTCTTTTTTATTTCAATACCAATAGCGTTGGCAAGATGCGTTTTACCTAAACCTACACCTCCATATATAAGTAATGGATTGAATGCGGTTCCGCCTGGCTTGTTTGCTACTGCAAATCCTGCAGAGCGAGCAAGTCTATTGCAATCTCCTTCTACTAAATTGTCAAAACAATAATTTGGGTTTAGCTGAGATTCAACATTCATCTTTTTAAGTCCAGGTAAGATGAATGGATTTTTAATGCTATTTCCGTTCAAATCAATTGGCATTGAAACTGGAGGGTTTTTCAATGAGCGAGAATTAACAGCAGGAATATTAATAGTGTATGGATTCGCATTTCTATAATTATTTTCCATAATGATAGAATACTCTAATCTACCATCAGCACCTAATTCTTTATTGATAGTTTTTTTTAATAAGTCAATATAATGTTCTTCAAGCCATTCATAGAAAAACTGACTTGGTACTTGAATAGTTAAAACGCTTCCAGCAAGTTTCACAGGTTTTATAGGTTCAAACCAAGTTTTAAAACTCTGTTGATTTACATTATCCTTGATTATGTCAAGACATTTTTCCCAAACCTTATCAAAAGTTTTCTCCATACCGTATCTAAAATATTAATGTTGTGTTGTTTAACGATTTTTCTGTCTGTTTTCTCGAT
>Ga0247831_1006515_pt1 | contig 13743 bp, 9 predicted proteins | sample LaCruzMarch2015__9_FD_192406 | JGI IMG/M metagenome (GOLD analysis project Ga0247831, IMG submission 192406) | Freshwater microbial communities from meromictic Lake La Cruz, Castile-La Mancha, Spain - LaCruzMarch2015_1m | ecosystem: Environmental > Aquatic > Freshwater > Lake | place: Spain...
TTCGAACATGGGGGGACCACCCTCCAAGCCTAAGTACTCCTTACCGACCGATAGCGCACCAGTACCGTGAGGGAAAGGTGAAAAGCACCCCGACGAGGGGAGTGAAATAGAACCTGAAACCGGATGCTTACAAACAGTCGGAGCTCGCAAGGGTGACGACGTACCTTTTGTATAATGGGTCTGCGACTTAGTCTGACGAGCAAGCTTAAGGCGATAGCTGTAGGCGCAGCGAAAGCGAGTCTGAACAGGGCGTTCAGTTCGTCGGACTAGACCCGAAACCAGTCGATCTTGCCATGGCCAGGTTGAAAGCAGGGTAACACCTGCTGGAGGACCGAACCGGTGCCTGTTGAAAAAGTCTCGGATGAGCTGTGGCAAGGGGTGAAAGGCCAATCAAGGCTGGAAATAGCTGGTTCTCCGCGAAATCTATTTAGGTAGAGCCTCGGACGAACACTCCAGGGGGTAGAGCACTGGATGGGCTAGGGGTCCCCACAGGATTACCAAACCTAACCAAACTCCGAATACCTGGAAGTGCTATCCGGGAGACACACGGCGGGTGCTAACGTCCGTCGTGAAAAGGGAAACAACCCTGATCGCCAGTTAAGGTCCCCAAGTTGTGGCTAAGTGGGAAAGGATGTGAGAATCCCATAACAACCAGGATGTTGGCTTAGAAGCAGCCATCATTTAAAGAAAGCGTAACAGCTCACTGGTCTAAATAAGGGTTCTTGCGCCGAAAATGTAACGGGGCTAAAGCCACACACCGAAACTGCGAGCTCGAAAGAGCGGTAGCGGAGCGTTCCGTAAGCCTGCGAAGGGTGATCCGTGAGGACGCCTGGAGGTATCGGAAGTGCGAATGCTGACATGAGTAACGAGAGGAGAGTGAGAATCTCTCCCGCCGAAAGTCCAAGGGTTCCTGCGTAAAGTTAATCTGCGCAGGGTTAGCCGGCCCCTAAGGCGAGGGCGAAAGCCGTAGTCGATGGGAACCACGTTAATATTCGTGGGCCAGTGGATGAGTGACGGATGCCGTATGTTGTCAGATCTTACTGGATTGATCTGGCTGCGAAGGTGTTCCAGGAAATAGCCTCCACATAGACCGTACCCTAAACCGACACAGGTGGACAGGTAGAGTATACCAAGGCGCTTGAGCGAAGTGTGCTGAAGGAACTCGGCAAATTACCTGCGTAACTTCGGGATAAGCAGGCCATCCGGTTGGGCAACCAGCCGGGTGGGGCACAGACCAGGGGGTGGCGACTGTTTACCTAAAACACAGGGCTATGCTAAGTCGTACGACGACGTATATGGCCTGACGCCTGCCCGGTGCCGGAAGGTTAAGAGGAGATGTGCAAGCATTGAATCGAAGCCCCGGTAAACGGCGGCCGTAACTATAACGGTCCTAAGGTAGCGAAATTCCTTGTCGGGTAAGTTCCGACCTGCACGAATGGCGTAACGATTTCCCCACTGTCTCCAGCACATCCTCAGTGAAATTGAATTCCCCGTGAAGATGCGGGGTTCCTGCGGTCAGACGGAAAGACCCCGTGCACCTTTACTCTAGCTTTGCACTGGCAAACGTGTTCGCATGTGTAGGATAGGTGGTAGGCTTTGAAGCGGGAGCGCCAGCTTTCGTGGAGCCGCAAGATGAAATACCACCCTTGGGAACATGTTTGTCTAACCGCGAACCGTCATCCGGTTCCGGGACATTGCATGGTGGGGAGTTTGACTGGGGCGGTCGCCTCCTAAATAGTAACGGAGGCGTGCGAAGGTGGGCTCAGGTTGGTCGGAAATCAACCGTCGAGTGCAATGGCATAAGCCTGCCTGACTGCGAGACTGACAAGTCGAGCAGAGTCGAAAGACGGCCATAGTGATCCGGTGGTTCTTCGTGGAAGGGCCATCGCTCAACGGATAAAAGGTACGCCGGGGATAACAGGCTGATGATGCCCAAGAGTCCATATCGACGGCATCGTTTGGCACCTCGATGTCGGCTCATCTCATCCTGGGGCTGGAGCAGGTCCCAAGGGTATGGCTGTTCGCCATTTAAAGAGGTACGTGAGCTGGGTTCAGAACGTCGTGAGACAGTTCGGTCCCTATCTGCCGTGGGTGTCGGAGTATTGAGAGGATCTGTCCCTAGTACGAGAGGACCGGGATGGACGCACCTCTGGTGGACCTGTTGTCGTGCCAACGGCACAGCAGGGTAGCTATGTGCGGACGGGATAACCGCTGAAGGCATCTAAGCGGGAAACCCACCTTAAAACGAGTACTCCCTATCAGGGCCGTGGAAGACCACCACGTTGATAGGCCGGGTGTGGAAGTGCGGCAACGCATGCAGCTTACCGGTACTAATAGCTCGATCGGCTTGAACGCTCTCATTAAGCAATGCCCGTCATTCGGTTGACGGTGCTTGTCCCTGCGGGGACACGGGAAGACCAGAAATTTCAACAAACACACTGCTTCGCCGACCTGGTGATTATTGCGGGGTGGCTGCACCCGATCCCATTCCGAACTCGGCCGTGAAACGCCCCAGCGCCGATGGTACTTCGTCTTAAGACGCGGGAGAGTAGGTCGTTGCCAGGTCTGCAAAGCAGTGTGTTCTATCCCCTCTATACGTTCGATACCTAAAAACCCGGCACGCTTTCGCGTGTCGGGTTTTTGCGTTGTTCGGCTGGCAACAGCGGGTCGTGTGCGTCATGTCGCCATCATTGTCGCACCCTGCTATGAATTCAAGACGATGCAGCGCTATTGCGTTCCGCGGTACCGACTTGAACGGTCCGATGCCGTGAACATCGACTCAACGAGGCGCGTTCCTTCCCAGAAACTATACGGCGGGAGAGCAGCGTATGTCAGTGATCAGCTTCAGCCGGACTGGGCCGAGCCGCAGCGCGTCGCCGACGGAGGCGACCACTCCTGCAATCGTGTTCGTGCACGGCTTCGGTTGCGCGCGAAGCGACTGGGCAGCACAGGTCGCGGCTTTATCATCCGGGCATGATGTTATCGCCGTCGATCTCGCGGCGCACGGAGAAAGTCCGGGCAGTGCCGCAGATTGCACGATCGAGCGCTTCGGCGCCGATGTCGCGGAGCTGCTTCGCACGATTGGTCTCGCACAAGCTGTGCTCGTAGGTCATTCGATGGGCTGTCGCGTTGTTGTCGAGGCAGCACTGCAGGCGCCGGCGAAGGTCGCCGGGCTTGTACTGGTCGATGGCAGTCAATTCGTCGCAGATGCCAGCGCTGTGCTTGACGCAGCGTTTGCGACGCCGGGAGGTTATGCCTCCATCGTATCCGGCATGTTCGCGCAGATGTTCAACGAGCGAAGCGATCGCGAAGCTGCGGACGCGATCATCGCCAGGGCCCGCAGGTTGCCGCCTGTGGTAGGCATGCATGCTCTACGCGATATGGCGCGATATGACGTAACGCGGCTCGATGCGTCGTTGTCGTGCCTCGATAGTCCCGTGCTTGCGCTTCAATCGACCTACACCAATGCACGACGCGAGCGCCAGTCCCTCGAACCTGGCGCGACTAGCCCTTACCTCGAGATGCTGGGTCGGACAGTGCGACACCTCCAAATCGAGATCATTCCGGGCATCGGGCATTTCCCGCAGATCGACGCCGAAGACACGATAAATTCGGCTATCTCCCGGTTCCTCGGTTCGATCCGGGCGCAGCCTGTTCGCGACTGATCGCGCTCTCGGCGCTGAATTCCACGAAACGAGCGGAGCACTGCCTCCTGGTTGCGATATCGCGCGCCGGCTGTTGCCAATCCAGCGTCGACAGCGCAGGACATCTCGCGACAGCCCGCTGATCGCGCCACGCTCGAGGAGCAGCACATGACCTCCCCCCGCATCCATCTCCACAAAGGCGACCTGCCCGATGGGCTCGACCTCGGTCCCGTGGTCGCGGTCGATACCGAGACGCTCGGTCTCAAGCCCCACCGCGATCGGCTGTGCCTCGTGCAGTTATCGGCTGGCGACAACACAGCACATCTCGTACAAATCCCGCGCGGCGCGCTGGCGGCACCGCGCCTGACCGCACTCTTCTCCAACCCGACCGTCTTGAAGATTTTCCATTTTGCGCGCTTCGACGTTGCGGTGTTGAAGCGCCATCTCGGCGTCGACGTGGCGCCGCTCTATTGTACCAAGATCGCCTCCAAGCTGGTTCGCACCTACACCGACCGGCACGGTCTCAAGGATTTGTGCGCCGAACTCGCCGGCATCGATCTCTCTAAACAGCAGCAGAGTTCCGACTGGGCGGCCGAAACCCTGAGCGAACAACAACTCGCCTACGCTGCCTCGGACGTGCTTCATCTGCATGTTCTGAAGGCAAGGCTCGATGCCATGCTCGCCCGGGAAGGCCGCAGCGATGCAGCCGAAGCGGCCTTCCGCTTCCTGCCGACACGCGCCGCACTCGATCTCGCCGGCTTCGACGACATCGATCTTTTTGCGCACTGAACGCGTGTGCACACAGCAGGCCGAACAGGCTATTGTCGCGCGCTGAGACCTGCCGCAAATTCGATGTCATCGGCAGGCAGACTGCGATGATAGGCCGACACACCATGCTGCTTCGGGGCTTTCATTGCAGCCGGACCGCAGAAGGTTGACGACAAGGCGGGGGAATGACGCGTCAGATGGCGAGTGGTGCGGCGATTTCCGGCGCCCCGGGCAACACGGCTAGCCGCATCGTGCTCGCCTCGATCACGGACCGCCAACGTGAATTGCGGCGGGCGCGCCGTCACACCATCGCCGTCAAGCTGGCGCGAGTCGTCCTGCCCGCCACCGTCGTTGCCTGCGGAGGCATCTATCTGGCGGCGATGCTCGGCATGGGGCGGCAACTTCCGGCCGAGCCGGGTAGCGGACGCATCGAGATCGGCTCCCTGCAATCGATCTCGCGCGAAGGCATCGGTATGGCCAACCCGCGCTACCAGGGGTTTGGCCAGGATGGCAGCCGGTATCACGTGACGGCAGCGCGCGCTGTCACCGATATTTCGCGCAAAGCGCCCCTCAAGCTCGAGACGATCAAGGGTGAACTGGTGCAGGCCGATGGTGGCATCACGCACCTCGATGCGACTCGCGGCACCATGGATACCCTGACCAGCGTGCTGGTGCTGACAGACGGCATCCGCATCGACACCGATCGTGGCATGTCGGCGCGGCTGGACCGTGCAACCGTCGAGACGAAGCTCGGGCGCATCACCTCCGATCGCCCGGTACTGGTCACCCTGCCGGCCGGAGAAGTGCGAGCAAACTCTCTGGTTTTGCTGCAAAAAACGCGAGAGGTCGCGTTCGATAACGGGGTTGCCACGCGGCTCACCCCGCGTCCCGCCACGGAAAAAGCGGCGCCGGGTGACAACGCTGCCAGCTCCTCATCGGCGCCTGTCACGAGTCCGGCCAAGGGGCGCGGCGCCGGCGCGACCCCAAGCCTTTTTTCAGCGTCGGGCGCACCTGTCGACATCACCTCGGTGCGACTCGTGGTCAAAGACACGGAAAAGACTGCGGAGTTCCTCGGCAATGTGAAGGCTGCTCAGGGCGATGCGGTGCTCGCCGCCGATACGCTGCACGTCACCTATTCTGGTTCCGAGTTGCCCGGTACAATGGCGACATCGAAGCAGCCTGCCTCTGCCGACGCCGCGGCGCCTACGGCGGACGCCGCCGCTCCCGGTGTATCGAAACGCAGCTCCTCGGAGGCTGGCCGCATCAAGCTGATCACCGCGCGCGACAACGTCATCCTGACGCGCGGCATCGAGCGCGTGACGAGTCCGCTCGCCGTGTTCGATGCGGAATCCGAGCGCGCGACGCTCTCCGGCGGTGTCACGATCACTGCCGGCGCCGAACGTCGCGTCGTCAGCCAGCAGGCCGATCTCGATAGCAGGGCGGACACGGCACTGCTGACCGGGGATGTCGTGCTGACGCAAGGCCAGAACGAATTGCGCGGCGCACGGTTGTTCTTCAATCGCAAGGCACAGACGCTGGAAGTGACACCAGCGAGTTCAGCGGGACGCATCAGCGCGCGTCTGCAACCGCCACCGGGCAGCACTAAATCGCGACAAAAGCCGGCAGACGCTGCGGCACCAGCGTTGCCCGGGGGGATCGCCTTCCGCCCGACGCCGGGCGCGCCGATCGCCATCGATGCGACGCGGCTCGATGTCGACGACAAGGCGCACACCGCCATCTTCCGTGGTGACGTGGTCGCCGTGCAAGGCGAGTTCAGGCTGACCAGCGCCGAGCTGATCGCCACCTACCTCGGCGGCGGCCAAGGACTCGGCCTCGGCGCCGCCGTTACCCCGCCAGCGGGCACGACTTCAGGCGCTGCTCCGCAGGCGCGGCTCAAGCGCATTCAAGCGAGGACCAACGTCGTCGTGCGCACCGGAGAAAATCGTTCGGCGACGGGCGATTGGGCGGATTTCGACGTCGCCGCCAACACCGTCACGCTCGGCGGTAAGGTGGTGCTCAAGGAAGGCCGTCAGATCCTCAATGGAGATAGCCTCGTCATCGACCTTGCGACCGGGCTCAGCCAACTGAAGCGCACGCCGGGCGCGGCGACCGCAGCGGGCGCCGTCCGCCCGGACCCGGCGACAGGACAGTGCGGTGGGCGCATGTGTGCGGTATTCTATCCGAAGGACATCGAGGAGGCGCAGAAGCGGGCCGCGGCCGAGCGGCGCGCCAGCGCAGCGACCCCACCATCGACCGAGCGTGCTCCGACGACGAGCGGCTGGTCGACAGACACTCGTCAGCCACGCAAGAGTGAGTGACCACGAACTGATTGAGTTGAATTGCCCGTTCTCGTTATGACTTGTGGCTCGCTCCGGACCTTCTCCGAGCTCGAACATGTGAGACCCGCCCCGTGAAGCTGTTCGGTTTTGGAAGCAGTCGCCAAGCGGACAGGCCGGAGCCGCGTGCGGGAACGACCGGACGGGCAGCGGCCGGCGCCCGCGGTGGCTCCGTCGCTGCGGATGCCGGCGCACCGAGCCCGTACGATGCGGCAGCGACCAACTGGCGCGACGCAGGTGGCCATCGTCACTACGATCAGATCCATGAGGCGCCCACGCATGATCCGGGGCAAGGGTATGGCTACGATGCAGGCTACGCCCCGGGTATCGGCCATCCACAAGGCTTCCCCGCAGCCGCTGCCCACCATCAGAGCTCCGTTGAAGCCAACGACCCGGCCGAAGGCTGGCTGACCGTCGACGGTATCAAAAAAGCCTATCGAAAGCGCACGGTGGTGCGCGGCGTGAGCCTTGCGCTTGCACGTGGCGAATCCGTCGGCCTGCTCGGCCCGAACGGAGCCGGCAAGACGACGGTCTTCTACATGATCACTGGCCTCGTACCCGCCGATGCCGGCCGCATCACCATCGACGGTTACGACGTTACCCGCCTGCCGATGTATCGGCGGGCGCGCCTCGGTATCGGCTATCTGCCGCAGGAAGCGTCGATCTTCCGTGGCCTCACGGTCGAACAGAATATCATGGCTGTGCTCGAACTGGTCGAGCCGATCCGCAAGCGGCGCAAGGAGCAACTCGACAGCCTGCTCGAGGAGTTCAAGATCACACGCCTGCGCAAATCGCCGTCGATTGCGCTGTCGGGCGGCGAGCGCCGACGCTGCGAAATCGCACGGGCATTGGCCAGCCGGCCGTCGTTCATGTTGCTCGACGAGCCGTTCGCCGGCATCGATCCGATCGCCGTCGGTGACATCCAGGAACTGGTCCGCCACTTGACGCGGCGCGGCATCGGCGTGCTGATTACCGACCACAACGTGCGCGAGACCCTGAGCCTCATCGATCGCGCCTACATCATCTACGACGGTCAGGTGCTGACACAAGGTAAGCCTTCGGAAATCATAAACAATGAGGACGTTCGTCGGGTTTATCTCGGGGATATGTTTGGTTAAGCTCGCTTCAGTAGTTTTAGGGCTGGACGTAGACAGGGGACGTACAGGCGGGGCGTAGTCCACATGGCGTTGTCGGCCAGGATAGAACTGAGGCAAGGCCAGCAGCTGGTGATGACGCCACAGCTGCAGCAGGCTATACGATTGCTGCAGCTGTCGAACGTTGAACTAACCGCCTTCGTCGAAGCCGAACTCGAGCGCAATCCGCTGCTCGAGCGCGACGAGAGCGACGGCCACGGCGAGCCCGAGCGCACCATCGATACGCACGCCGCAGCCGATGTCCCGACAGTGGCTATCGAAACGGCGCCTTCCGTCAGCGAACTGGATCTCGCCACCCCATCGTCAGTGGCCGACGCCGCGCTCGACGTCGACCGCGAGGCAATAGATCCCGAAGCCAGCGGCAGCGACTTCGAAGGTCCGAAGATCGACTGGTCGCAGGCCAGCTCGGCGTCGCGGCCACTCGGCGACGACGACGACTACAACCTCGAGCAGTTCGCCACCGCCGACGTGTCGCTGCGCGATCACCTCGCCGCCCAGCTCAACGTCGCAATCGCCGATCCGATCGACCGTATCATCGCCCAGTACCTGATCGACGCCGTCGACGACGCCGGTTACCTGACCGCCGATATCGCCGCCGCCGCTGTCGATCTCGGGGCTCCGCTGACACGCGTCGAAGCCGTGCTTGCGCGCCTGCAGACGTTCGATCCCGCAGGCGTGATGGCGCGGTCGCTCGCCGAATGCCTGGCACTGCAGCTCGGCGAGCAGAACCGGCTCGACCCGCTGATGCAAGCGCTGCTCGACAACCTGCCGTTGCTCGCTCAGCGCAATCTCGCTGCACTCCGTCGCGCCGTCGAGTGCGACATGGACGATCTGGTCGAGATGATCGGCGAGCTGAAGCGGCTCGATCCCAAGCCCGGTTTGCGCTTCGGCGCGGCAAGCATGCAGGTCGTGGTGCCGGACGTGCTGGTGCGCGCGACATCGAACGGCGCCTGGATCGTGGAGTTGAACAGCGAGACGCTGCCGCGCGTCCTCGTCAATCGCACGTACTATGCACGCGTGACGAAAACGGTCTCGGCCGTTGGCGACAAGGACTACATGCTCGACTGCCTGCAGACGGCCAACTGGCTGGTCAAAAGTCTGGACCAGCGGGCCCGCACCATTTTGCGAGTCTCACAGGAGATCGTGCGCCAGCAGGATGCCTTCTTCATGTACGGCGTGCAGCATCTGCGGCCGTTGAACCTCAAGGCTATCGCCGAGGCTGTGTCGATGCACGAATCGACGATCAGCCGGGTGACCTCGAACAAGTACATGGCGACGCCGCGCGGCATCTTCGAGCTGAAGTATTTCTTCACCTCCGCCATCCAGTCGTCGGAGGACGGCGAGGCGCACTCGTCTGAAGCCGTGCGCCATCGCATCAAGGTGCTGATCGACCAGGAATCGCCTGCCGCTGTGCTGTCTGACGACATGATCGTCGCGCGCCTGAAATCGGACGGTGTCGACATCGCCCGCCGCACGGTCGCCAAGTATCGTGAGGCGATGCGAATCCCCTCGTCTGTCCAGCGTCGCCGCGAAAAGGCGATGGACGAGCGCGCGCAGCGCGTCGGCTAAGCGGCCTTCTAGGCGGATCGCTCGCCCCGACTCGCGCCGTCTGCGAACATTTGACACACGCGAGCGAACTACATACCGTCATGTTCCGGTTCGCGCGTGTCGAACTGCCTGACGTGGCTTTTCGTGTGTCACAGCGAACCAGGAGCGTAAAGTCTGAACCAGCGATCAGCAGGACGCAGTGCATGTCAATCCAGGTAACTGGCAAGAATATCGACACCGGCGACGCGTTGCAGATCTATGTGCAGGACAAGATCGCGGATGTCCTGGAGAAGTATATCGGCCCCGAAATCTCAGGCCATGTGCGGGTCGAGAAAATCCGCGGCATCTTCACGACCAACTGCTCTATCCGCCTCCGTACTGGTTTACTTGTCGAAGCCGAGGGCAGCGGCGGCGACGCCTACGCCAGCGCCGATGCCGCGATCGCACGGCTCGACAAGCGCGTTCGCCGCTACAAGCGGCGCCTGAAGGATCACCACCACGGCACCAATGGCCATGCAACCGCCATTGCGGCACGGGCATTTCAGGATGTCGATGCGCTCGACTACACCGTCAAACTGCACGAGGACGAGGCCACCGAGCCGCACGTCGACGATGCGCCGGTCGTCGTCGCCGAAACGACGCGCATCATTCGCGAGTTACCTGTCAGCGCGGCCGTCATGCAACTTGACTTGACTGACCATGCCTTTCTGGTGTTTCGCAATGCAGCAAACGGTGAGTTGAACGTGGTATACCGGCGCGATGATGGCAACATCGGCTGGATCGCACCAACTGCGACGCCCTGAGGGAGGGCGATCTAAGGGGGACGTAAACTGTGCGCGCAAGTTGGGGTCTCGCGAGCGGGCGGGACGCTGGTACGCTTGCGAGGCTTGTAATAGTTACGACGAGAGACGACGTCTGGGCGTTCGCTTTGGTGCCGCGGCAAGCTGCAACGGCACGACGAGTGCATGATATCGCCGCGTGAGCGGTGGTCCACGCCCTGGACCGTTAAGGAACACATTGAAATGGATCTTGGTGATCTTGTCACGCCCGAAGGGATCATTCCTTCGCTCAAGGCCAAGAGCAAGAAGCAGGCGCTTCAGGATCTGGCCGCGAAAGCTGCTCAGATGACAGGCCTGCCGGCCCGCGACATCTTCGATACGCTGCTGCAGCGCGAGCGGCTCGGTTCGACCGGGCTCGGCCGCGGCATCGCCATTCCGCACGTCAAGTTCAAGGCGCTCGACAGCATCGTCTGCCTGTTCGCCCGCCTGGACGTGCCGATCGATTTCGACGCGCTCGACAACGAGCCGGTCGACCTCATCTTCCTGCTACTTGCCCCCGAGCACGCGAGTGGCGATCATCTCAAGGCGCTCGCCCGCATATCGCGACTGCTGCGTGAGCCGTCGACGCTGGAGCGCCTGCGCAAGTCGAGCGATCGCGATGCATTGTTCGCGGTGCTATCCGATACGCAGACGTCGCACGCGGCGTAACCGGCTCAGCCGCCTGCCAACAGCGCGCCGAGCCCCAATCCACCGATGATGATCCGCCACCAGGCGAACAGCGCGAAGCCGTGCCGGCTGACGTAACCGAGCAGATAGCGCACCACGATCGCGCCGGCGATGAAAGACACGGCGAACCCGATGCCGATCTGCGTGACCGCATTGGTGTCGAGCAAGCCATAATTCTTGTAGAGGTCGTAGGCGAACGCGCCAGCCATCGTCGGCATGGCGAGGAAAAAGCTGAACTCCGCAGCAGTCCTCTTGTCGGTGCCGAGCAGCATGGCGCCGACGATGGTGGCGCCGGAGCGCGAGACGCCCGGTATCATCGCCAGGCACTGGCAGCAGCCGATCATCAGGGCCGTCAGCGGCGGCAGATCCATCACGTCGCGGTAGCGCGTCTGGAGCTTCAGCCCGTCGACCCAGAGCAGCACGAAACCGCCGAGGATCAGCGAAACGCAGATCAGCATCGGGCTCTCGAACAGGATAGTTTTGATGATCTTGTGGGCGAGCACGCCGACCACCGCCGCCGGCAGGAACGCCAGCAGGATCGCCAAAACGAACAATCGCACCCGCGCATCGCTGAAAAAGCCGACTGCGATATGCAGCAACTTGCCCGCATAAACCGTCAGGATCGCCAGGATGGCGCCGAGCTGGATCAGCACTTCGAAGGTCTTGCCCGGCGAATCGAACCCGAGGAAATGTCCGGCCAGCAGGATGTGCCCAGTCGAAGAAACCGGCAGGAACTCCGTAATCCCCTCGATCAGGCCGAGGAGAATGACTTGCCACGTCGCCATAGGGATCTCCTGCTTGCGCTGCACCGCACCACAACCCGAGCGGATGAGCTGGCGAGGCCATAGCAGAGTTCGCCGGCCGGGCGTGCCGCCAGGATGCCACAGCCACTGCAGATGAATCGCCGACGAACGCAGTCGCAGCCGGCCGCCACCTTGACGAATCATCTGACGCCCCCGCGCATGGAAAGCTGAACCTGGGCGCCGCCCTGGCCGGAGACCCGCCCCGATGCTGAAGCTGACGCATTTCCGGCTCTGCCCGCACTCGCGGTCGGTCCGGCTTGTGCTCGGCGAGTTGCAGCTCGAGGCGGAGTTGGTCGAGGAACGCCCCTGGGAATGGCGGGCGCAGTTCCTCGCGCTCAATCCGGCGGGCTCCCTGCCGGTGCTGGAACGCCGGCCGGGTGGGCTCGTGTTATGCGGCGCCTACGCGATTTCCGAGTTCCTCGCCGACGAAGTGACCCGCCACCCGATCGACGGGCGCAGCGTGCCGCTCTTTCCGGGCACCAACGAAGACCGCGCGGAGGTGCGCCGGTTGGTGGATTGGTTTCATGTGAAGTGCCACGCGGAGGTCACCTCCGAACTCGCCGTCGAGCGTATCAACCCTGCGCTGGAGGCGAAGTCCGGCCGCCCGCCGAGCGTCGAGACACTGCGCGCGGTGCGTTCCAACCTGCGCTATCATCTGAGCTACATCGACTATCTCGCCGACAGCCGCCGCTGGCTCGCTGGCGAGGAACTGAGCTTTGCCGATTTTGCCGCCGCCGCCCATATCTCGGTGGCAGATTACCTGGGCGAGGTGCCATGGGACGAGCATGCTTCGGCGAAGACGTGGTACGCGCGGCTGAAATCGCGGCGGTCGTTCCGTCCATTGCTGGCCGATCGGTTGCCCGGCCTGCCGCCGCCGCTCGCCTACACCGATCTCGATTTCTGATTACCGCCGCCGCCCGCGACGCTGGTCCGCTGGGCTTGCCATGACGGTTGCGCCGTCAATAACGGACGACGATCCGGCCAGCCTGCGTTCGCTGATCATCCGAGAGGCAGCTGCACTCGGCTTCGACGACGTCGGTTTCACGACCCCCGACGCGATCCCCGAGGCAGCCGGGCGCCTCAGGGCATTCCTCGCTGACGGCCGCCATGGCGACATGTCTTGGATGGCCGAGCACGCAGAACGGCGCGCCAATCCCGCAGCGCTCTGGCCCGCCGTACGTTCGATCGTCATGCTCGGCCTCGACTACGGCCCCGACGAAGACCCGTTGGCAGCTCTCGCCCGCCGCTCACATGCGACGATTTCTTGCTACGCCAAGCGGCGTGACTACCACGATGTCATCAAGCCGCGCCTGAAAGCGCTGGCCCGCCTGGTCGCCCGCCACGCCGGCTGCGAGGCCAAGGTGTTCGTCGATACCGCCCCGCTCATGGAAAAGCCGCTCGCCGCCGCAGCCGGGCTCGGCTGGCAGGGCAAGCACACCAACCTCGTCTCGCGCCGCCACGGCTCGTGGCTGTTCCTCGGCGCCATCCTGCTGCCGATCCCGCTCGCCCCCGACACGCCCGAAGCCGACCACTGCGGCTCCTGCCGACGCTGCCTCGACGTCTGCCCGACCGATGCGTTTCCAGCCCCCTACCAGCTCGACGCGCGCCGCTGCATCGCCTACCTGACGATCGAACACCGGGGCCATATTCCGCGAGAATTCCGGGTGGCGATCGCCAACCGCGTGTTCGGCTGCGACGATTGTCTCGCGGTCTGCCCATGGAACAAATTCGCCGCGACGGCTCGCGAGACGGCACTCGTCGTGCGCGAAGCGGCCGACGATCCCCCGCTCGGCGACCTGCTCGCGCTCGACGACGCAGGGTTCCGCCAGCGGTTCGCCGGCACGCCGGTCAAGCGCACCGGTCGCGATCGAGTTGTGCGCAACGCCCTGATCGCCGCCGGCAATTCCGGCGATCGTGCTCTGTTGCCAGCCATCGCTGCATTGATAGCTGACGGGTCACCGCTCGTAAGGGCGATGGCGGTATGG
>Ga0247831_1006516_pt1 | contig 13742 bp, 4 predicted proteins | sample LaCruzMarch2015__9_FD_192406 | JGI IMG/M metagenome (GOLD analysis project Ga0247831, IMG submission 192406) | Freshwater microbial communities from meromictic Lake La Cruz, Castile-La Mancha, Spain - LaCruzMarch2015_1m | ecosystem: Environmental > Aquatic > Freshwater > Lake | place: Spain...
GCGTGAGAGAACGGCTGTGTCGTGTTCGTTGTGCATGGTGGGACTTGTTTGACTTCACCACAAACAGACCACACAGGCATGCGGTCTGTCTTCTCGTCCTATGTCAAAAAGTGATCGTTTTTTGTCCGTGTGCCACAGAATCGCGAGTTCTTCGGCTTTCGCGCCATTCTGAAGCGGCTGGTTTTTCAAATTCCTGGCCATCGAATCATGGCGTCCTGAACATTAAAAATGGCCGAATGGCCAGAATGACAGAATGTGTCGATGGGCCTAGGAATTCTCTCAAACCTCCCGATCGACGATCTGTTTCACCTTCCTCTGGCCCATGACTAAAATCCACATCCCGAAAATTCCGCTTCTCAGTTTTTTGTCTTCCGTCACGCTCTGCCTGAGCATTCCGGCTCATGCTGCTGAAAAAGGCTCCGCAGACAAAAAGCCCGCCACGCTGGAATCCGGCTTCACCACGCCCTCGAACGATGCGCGGCCCCGGACTTGGTGGCATTGGATTAATGAAAATGTCACGGAATACGGGATCACCAAGGACCTCGAAGCCATGAAGCGCATCGGCCTCAAGGGCGCGCAGATCACGAATATTTACCAAGGTGGACCACCCGAGGCGCAGGGCGAGGATGTGATTTTATCTCCCGCCTGGATCAAGGCGGTCGAGCATGCCGCCAAGGAATGCGAGCGCCTGGGATTGACGCTCGGCGCGTCCAGCGCTGCCGGATGCTCGGGGTCGGGCGGGCCATGGATCACTCCCGAACTTTCGATGCAGGAGATCGTCTGGAGACACAAATTTGTGAAGGGCCCAGTGAACGGAAAAGTGACGCTCCCGCAGCCGCAGACCAATCACGGATACTATCGCGATATCGCCGTCCTGGCGTTTCCCACCTTGCCGGGAGATGCGGTGCCGTTGTCAGCCCTGAACCCCGCGATCACCTCGAACATTCCCGATGTCGATTGGTCGGCGGCCATCGATGGGAATGACGAAACCTTTGTCACTCTTCCCAAGCCGAAAGATCCCAAGGAAAGCTCCTATGTGATCTTCAAATTCCCCGCTCCCGTTCCGATGGGATCGATCACGCTGCAAATCGAGGAGCACAGCAAAAATCGAATGGTCAAACTCGCTGCAAGCGATGATGGGGTGAACTGGGGCCACTCAGGCACGATGAACCGGTGGAGAAGCGAATTTGTGCCTGACAGGGAGGAACTCATCGAAGGCGTGCCGCTCCGGACGGCGAAATTTGTGAAAGTCGAGTTCATGCCGGCGGCTCCAAGCGTCCCGATGAAGCTCTATGAACTCAACTTCCAATCGGCGCGCTTGAACAAAATCCACACCAAGGCCGCCCGCATGAGGACGCAGCCGGAGGTGTCCGACCACTCGAAACAAGTCATCCCCGAGGCGCAGCAAATTCCCTTGGACAAAATTGTCGATCTCACAGACCGCTTGCAGCCGAACGGGGAGTTGGATTGCAACTTGCCCGAAGGAGAGTGGACCATCCTGCGATTTGGCCACACCACCAACGGCAATGAGGTCAAGCCGGCCTCTGAGCGCGCCAAAGGTTTGGAAGTCGATAAAATGGACGCCGAGGCGATCGAGTATCATGTCAAAAACGGCATGCTCGGCAAAATGTGTGATTTTCTAGGGCCTTTGACTGGTAAAGTCTTCGTCGATATCAATGTGGATAGCTGGGAGGCCAGTTGCCAGACTTGGACGAGAAAGTTCCCAGAGGAGTTTGCGCAGCGCCGGGGCTATGATGGTCGGAAATGGCTGATCACGCTTACCGGCCGGATCGTGGGAGATGTCAATAAGACCGAGCGGTTTTTGTGGGACTACCGTCGCACCGTGGGCGATCTCATTGCGGAGAATTTCTACGGCAAACTCCGTGAGTTGTTAAACCAGCGTGGCATTCGTTTGGAGGCCGAAGCCCCGGGCATCGGGATGCCTGTCCAGGTGGACCAAATTCAGTGCCTGGGCAAAATTGATATTCCCCAAGGCGAATTCTGGCTCAGTGGCGAAGCGGATCCCCAGCACGGATGGAAGGGCGGGCAGGACAATACCAAGGAACCCGCCGTCGCGGCTCATGTCTACGGAAAGAAGATCGTTTCTTGTGAATCCTTTACATCCTTCGGCCACCACGATGGGTGGACACAGGATCCGTATCGCCTCAAGCCCGTGGGTGATCGCCAGTTTTGCAATGGCATGAACGAGATCGTCTTTCACAGATACACTCACCAGCCCGATGACCGCTTTCCCGGCATGTCACTCGGCCAGTTTGGCTTGAACTTCGAACGCACCTTAACTTGGTGGGAACAGGGGCGGGATTGGATGGATTACCTGACCCGCACCTCCTACATGCTGCGCGAAGGCCGGTTCTTTGCCGATGTGTGCTACTACTACGGCGAGGATGTGCCCAACAGCGCATGGTATTTTGCTCCGGGAGCCATCGACCCGCGCCAGCGCATGAAGCCGATCTTGCCGGAAGGCTATGATTACGATGTCTGTGACCGCACGATTTTGGACCGGATGCGTGTCGAGGATGGCTTTGTCGTTCTGCCCAGCGGGATGCGCTATGAATATCTCGTCCTTCCTGATAGCGCTCGCTTCACCCCGGGCGCGCTGCAAAAAGTGTATGAACTCGTCATGGCCGGAGCGACCGTGATTGGCCCCAAGCCATCCACCTCGCCCTCGCTGACCGATTACCCGAACGCCGACAAAACCATTCAAGAATTGGCCGCTAAACTCTGGCTGACCCCTGCGGACTCCGCAGAGCATCGTGTCGAGAAAGGACGCGTGATCACGGAGAAATCCTTCGAAAAGATTTTGGCCAAAGACGGCTTGCGGCCGGATTTTAAGGCGGAATCGCAGAACAAGGATTTTGAAGTGAGATACATCCACCGCGTATTGCCAGATGGGCATATGTATTTTGTCTCCAACCAAAAAGATCGCCCCGAGGAAGTGGTGCTCGATTGCCGCGTCACAGGCCTGGTGCCCGAACTCTGGAATCCCGCCACGGGAACAACCTCGGATGTGGCCATGTATGATGATAATGGAATCTCCACCCGAGTCGCTTTGCGCATGGACAACTATGATTCCCAATTTCTTGTCTTTAAAAAGGCATCTCCAAAGACGGGGCCGGTGGTGGACCTCTTAAAGGATGGCCAATCCCTCCGCAATGTGAAGATCGGCGCCGTAGTGCTCCCAGAGAATAGCCCCTCGATCTCCGTCACCCCAAAAGGCGGCCTTCGAGTGAGCGCTTGGGAGCCAGGGCGCTATGAGTTGGTTTTTGCAAACGGCTCCAAGGCCGATGTGGATCTCAAAGACATCCCCAAGCCGGAAACCCTGCCAGAGAAGTGGATGGTCAGCTTCCAGAAAGAACGCAGCGCACCTGCAGGGCAGGTTCCATTTGATAAGCTCGAATCCTGGACACTGCGCCCGGAGGATGGAATCCGCCATTTTTCAGGCACAGCGAGTTATGAGCAAGCCGTGAATCTGGGCACTGACCGCTTCAAAACCGGGAACCGAATCTATCTCGATCTGGGCGATGTGCGCCACCTCGCGGAGGTCGTGGTGAACGACAAGCCAGTCGGTGTCGCCTGGAAACCGCCTTTCCGCGTCGATATCACCGACGCGGCCAAGCCAGGGGCCAACAAGGTCGAAGTGAGGGTCACCAATGTCTGGAAGAACCGATTGATCGGCGATCAAAAACTCCCCCAAAAGGACAGGATCACCTGGACTTTCTATCCCTTCTACAAAGCAGATGCGCCGCTTGTTGAATCTGGTTTGCTTGGCCCAGTGCGCGTTCTGAGCACTGGAGGTAATAAGGTCCCGACTCCTGTTTTCCAAAAGGACTCGGTGGGCAAAGATTCCGCCGCTCTTCAAAAAACCAACCCCAAACCGCTGGCGGCTACCACGGTCCATTAGTGAAAAAATGGCCAAATGGCCAGGTTGTCAATCTGCGCGTGTCATTTAGAAAGATATATCCCTTTAACTATCTCTGAGTCCTTGACTGGACAAAAACCCCTAAAATCCCACCCCTATGCAGTCCCTCACTCTCCCCAAATTCCCTCGCATCTGCGCAACTTCAATTCTGGCGGCGACGCTCTCGCTCTGCGCTTCTGCCCGAGCCCAGACCACTTATTATTGGGATTCCAACGACTCCATATCCGGCTTTGGCACGGCTGGAGGCACTTGGGCCTCGCCAACTACGAATAACTCCACCCAAGGCTGGAGCACCTCCTCAGCGGGCACCAATGTCCTGTCCGGCACGACCAATACCACCACCTCCGATGCCTTGAATTTCGGCACGGGCTCGGCAGGCCTCGCGGCAGGCACGATCACCGTCTCGGGCACCGTGAGCGCGAATTCGCTCACCTTCGGCTCGGCTTCAGGAGCGATCGTTCTTTCCGGCGGCACCATTTCCCTTGGCGGCACGACACCGACCATCACCGTAAGCAACACTTCCGACACGATTTCTTCGGCAATCATAGGCTCCGCCGGTCTCACCAAAAATGGCACCGGCAATCTCACCCTCTCCGGGAACAATACCTACTCCGGCAACACGACGGTCAACGCCGGCAGACTCAAGGCGGGGAGCACGACAGCTTTGAGCAGCAGCAGTGCGATGAGTGTCGCGGCGGGGGCCACTTTGGACCTGGGAGGCTTCAACAACACTATCAGCAGTCTCTCCACAGCCACCGGCACAATCACAGATAGTTCCAGTGCGGGCAGCGGGGGCATACTGAAAATCGCCACCGCGATGCCCGGCACCGCATCAGCACAGCTCTTCACTGGTAGTCTGGGACTTCAATTTTACGGAGGAGGCACTGTAAACACGGTCCTCACAAACACAGCCAATACCTACTCCGGGGGCACGATATTGGGCTTGGGCAGCGGATCCACGGTGACCCGCATTCTGACAGCCTCGAATATCGGCTCGGGCACTGGTGGAAATGTCACCAGTGGCATCTTCGGAACCGGGGCCATCACGATTGGCGCGTCCGCCACAGATAATTCCCAGCTCTATTTGTTCAACGGGGTCACTATTAACAACAATATCGTAGTGAATACATCCCGGGGAAACAGCGGCGTGGAGTTGGGGGCATTTCGGTTTGATGGAGTGGGAACGATGGCGGGCTCGGTTAATGCAAACCTGGCGGATGCCGTCTTCAATTCCTACGGCACCGGAAACGTCAGTGTCACAGGTGCGATCACTGGGAATTCCGGACTGACGGTGATGTCCGCCAGCACGGGCAGAAACAATGTGACCCTCAACAACGCAGGCACCGCCAACAGCTATGCGGGAAATACAACGATCAACACCGCCAATGCCACGCTGACTCTGGGGCGAGCCGATCAGATTTCCAATGGGGCAGGGAAGGGGAACCTCATCATCAACTCTGGCACCTTCAACATGGCTGGCTACAGCGAAACCATCAACGGACTCTCGGGCAACGGCACTTTGGACGGATTCAGCGGAACACCCATTTTGACGATTGGTGACAACAACGCGACAAGCACCTTCTCGGGCATTGTCAAAAATACCGCCGGCACGCTTGCATTAACGAAGACAGGCACGGGCATTTTGACTCTCTCAGGCAATAACACCTACAGCGGAGCCACGACTGTGAGCGGAGGCACCTTGGAGATTGGAGCCGCTGGTCGCCTTGGAGGTGGGAACTACTCTGCGAACATCGCCAACAGCGGCACCTTCCTTTACTCCGGCACAAATGACCAAATTCTATCGGGTCAAATCAGCGGAGTGGGAGCGCTGACCAAAAACGGCACTGGCGTCCTGACGCTGAATGGCGTGAATTCCTACAACGGAACGACAACAGTCAACGCAGGCACCTTGAAAATCGGGAACTCCTCCGGTCTGGGCAACGGCAGCACTTTGACAGTGAGCGGAGGTGTGTTGGACCTCAATGGCTTCAATGCCTCTGTGGCCAGCTTGGGGGCAGGTAGTTCGCTGGGGACGATCACGAATTCGGCGGCCGGGTCCGGGACGAGCACGGTAACAGTCACTAATTTCACTACGAACCTCGCCACTTTGATCACAGACGGCGCAACTGCGAAGACCGGATTGCTTTTCAACAACAACAATGGAGTTCCTTGGCTCTCGAACGCGAACAACACCTTCTCGGGAGGAATCACGATTGCCAATGGCGTAGCCAACACGCGGATGTATCAACTCAGCGCCGTCACAAACACTCTGGCCGGAAACGGAACTCTGCTGAAAAGCAATTTCGGAACCGGCAACATCCTCATCGGGGCCAACGGGAGCACAGCAGCGGCCCAGTTTGCACTCACCACGGCCAACACGGAGATCTACAACGGAATTGTTTTTAACGCGGGCAGCACATTTGGTGATGGAGGCAAAGCAGCGGTTCGCGTGGACCAGTCTGGAATTAAACTTTACGGCACGCTCACAGCAGGAGCTTCGGATATCAGTTTTTCGAGTGCTAGCACAGGCTCGGTAACCGCTTTCGGACAACTCACCGGGACAAACGGCCTGACATTAAAAACCAGCAACATCACTCTCACGCTGACAAACAACAGCTTGGTCACGCCCAACGATTACAGCGGATCGACGACCATTGAGACTTCAGGCACCCTTGTTCTTGGTGCGGCCAACCAGATTTCCAACGGAGCGGGTAAGGGCAACTTGACAATGAACGGCACCTTCAACATGGGCGGCTTCAGCGAAACAATCAACGGTCTCTCCGGCAACGGAGCGATCGATGGTGTGAGCGGCACACCCACTTTAACAGTTGGAGACAATAATGCGACGAGCACCTTCTCGGGCATCGTCAAAAACACCGCCGGCACGCTTGCATTGACGAAGACTGGCACGGGCACACTCACGCTATCGGGTAACAACAGCTACGGCGGCACAACCACCTTAACTGCTGGCACGATCTCCATGGGGCATGCCAATGCGCTTGGCACCACCGGCAACATCACCTTCTCGGGCGGCGCGTTACAATACGGCAGCGGAATCACAACAGACATTTCCTCGCGTTTGAAAAACGGCAGTTCCGCAATTCTCGTCGATACCAATGGAAACAATATTGTCTTCGCCAGTGCCGTGGACTCCACGAACTCCGGCGGCCTCACCAAAAACGGCACTGGTATCCTGACTTTAAGCGGTGCGAATTCCTACACGGGCACGACCACACTCAATGCTGGCACCTTGAGAATCGGCAACAACTCTGCGCTCGGCACGGGCAATCTTGTGGTGAATTCCGCAACAGCCGTAATCGATTCAGCCGCCGGGACGACTTACACTCTGTCGAACAACATCACCCTGGCCACAGATGGTAAAATCGGAGCCGGAACAACAATCGGCAACCTGACTTTCAGCGGCATCATCAGCGGCTCTGGGAATTTGGCTCTAAACACTCCAAACAGTGTCACCACCCTCAACGGAACCAATTCCTTCTCGGGGAACCTCTCGATGGTTCTGGGACAGCTGAATGTCAACTCCGTCGCCGACAAGCTCGCCAACAGCGCCCTCGGGGCGGGTTCCAAAATCATCGTTGGTGCTGGCGGAGGGCAGGGGCCTGTCTTGAATTATACCTCCAGCTCAAATGGTTCCTCGAATCGTGATCTTGAATTAAATGTATTAGGGGGAGGTAGCTTGACCATCATTTCCCAAAACGCGGTGCTCACCTTGTTAGGCACGGCTATGAACACCGCTAATGGAAATGGAATTCTTAACCTTTCCGGCGATGCGGGCGGAGGTGCCAATATCAACCACTTCTCGGGAGCGATCCAGGACAATGGCACTTCGACCATGAGTGTCCAACTCCTTTCAGTAACCCCTACCGGCGGATCGGGGGAAAATGGATTCTGGAAGCTGTTGGGAAACAACACCTATAGCGGCACGACATCGGTTACCAACGCTGGCACCCTCATCGTAGCCCACTCCAATGCCTTGGGAACGACTGCCAACGGCATAAGTATATCGGCCAACGGCCAACTTCTCTTGGAAGGGGGCGTCTCGGTGGGAGGCGAAGCCCTTTCACTTAATTCTTTGGCTGGATCAAATTGGAACGGCCAGACCTTAGCCGCGCTGCGAAGCTACACCGGCAACAACTCTTGGGCAGGTGCCATCACACTTGGCCAAGCCACCACAATCGCCACAAATTCGGGTGCGGGGCTCACTCTCTCTGGAGGCATCAGCGGAAACTACAACCTGACATTCAACTCAATAGGTGATACAACTTCCGCAGGCATTGTCGCCATTGGAACCGGCACTCTCACTAAAAACGGAACCGGCACACTCACCCTTTCAGGCAACAATACCTACACCGGAGCCACCACGGTTAATGCCGGCACACTCGTTGTCTCTGGCACAAACACCGGAAGTGCGATTACCATCAACTCTGGTGGTTCATTATTGAGCGCCACATCGATCGGTTCCACGACCGTCAACAGTGGCGGCAAAATCGCCCCCGGGGCTTCTGCAAACTCGGTGGGGAGCCTCACAGTCGCCGGACTCACGCTCAACGGTGGCGGCACTTACACCTGGGACATGGCGAATGCCACTGGCGCGGCGGGCACGGGTTGGGATCAAATGGCCTCCAGCGGCCTCCTGTCGGTCGGGGCCACCTCCGGTTCGAAATTCACTATTGCCATCACCTCCAGCGGGATTCCCTCGAATTGGGACTACACCACAACTGGCCAGACTTGGGATATCATCAACTACGGAAGCTTGAGCGGATTCGCCGCAGACAAGTTTGCATTTGATACTTTGGCCTTCGGCGGCACCCTAACGGCTGATTCCTCCTGGGCACTTTCCGATACGGGTAGTGCTCTCAGGCTTACCTATACCTACACAGCTTCTACTCCGACTTGGACAGGTGCTTCGGGAAATTGGTCTACCGGTTTCAGCCCGGCCCTCACTGCCGGAGCCAATGCTACCTTTGCCGGCCTGGGAGGCACGGCAACGAACAATATTGCCTCTGGAAACCTGACCTCTATTGGCTCGATTACCTTTGGAGGCACCGGCGCCTACACGCTGCAAGCCAACTCGGGTTCGGCTGGCTTCGATGCAGCCAGTTCCCTGCAACTCAACGGCAACATCGTCAATAATTCCGCCGCCACGCAAACTATCAACCTCGCCCTCACCAGTAACACCACCCGGGTCTATGACGCCGCCGTTGGAAATCTTACACTTGGCAGTTCGATCGCGGGCACCGGTGGGTTAACAAAAAACGGCACAGGCACCCTCACTCTTTCCGGGAACAGTTCCTACTCGGGGGCAACAACAGTAAACGCCGGCACGCTCAAAGCAGGCAGCAGCACGGGACTCAGCAGCGTCAGCGCAATGAGTATTGGTGCAGGCGCGGTTGTTGATTTAGGTGGGTTTAACAGCACCATCAGCAGCCTCTCTTCGGCCACTGGCACGATTACAAACTCCGGCAGCACGGCCAATCTGACGCTCACCTCTGTGGGCTCGGGAGCCGCCCAATTATTCGCCGGAAACCTGAGTCTCGTTCTGAACACAAGCACAGTCTTTACAAACGCCAACAGCACCTACTCCGGCGGCACCTATTTGAACAGCGGTCGGCTCATATTGGGTAGCGGTGCAATCGGAGTGGGAACGCCCGGGGCCCTTACGAATGGCCAGTATGGCACCGGGGCGATCACCATAGGCAATTCCACCGCCTCGCTGGCTCAACTTTATCTGGCAGGAGACAGCACGGGTGTCATCAACAACGCCATTGTCGTAAATAGCGCCCAAGGAAACGGGCCGACGGAAATGGGGTCATTCCGCATCGCCGGTGTGGGCCCTTCCATTGCAGGGGCTATCAATGCAAATCTGGCCGATGCCACATTCAATTCCTTGAACTCCGGCCAAACAGTCACTGTGACCGGTGTGATATCTGGCATCGCGGGATTGACGGTTATGACGCAATCCTCCGGAACTCTCAATGTGACCCTCAACAACTCTGGCACCGCCAATAGCTACGCTGGGAATACAACCATTAGCACGGCAAATGCCACACTCACCCTCGGCCGCTCGGACCAAATCGCCAACGGAGCAGCAAATGGGAATTTGGTCATCAACTCCGGCACCTTCAAAATGGGCGGTTTCAATGAAACGATCAACGGACTCTCCGGCAATGGAACAATCGATGGCGTGAGCGGGACTCCGACACTGACCATCGGCGATAGCGATGCCACGAGCACCTTCTCCGGCGTCATCAAGAACACAGCAGGCACGCTGGCACTCACCAAAACCGGCAACGGCACGCTCTCCCTCGCTGGCGCGAACACCTTCAGCGGAAGCACAGCCATCAGCGCTGGAAACCTTTCGATCAGCAGCGTGTCGTCCCTGGGTTCTACCTCTGGCATCAACCTCTCCAATGCCACCGCTCTCATCTACACGGGCGGCGCTGCGGCGCTTGACCGCTCCATCAACATTACCACCGGCACTGGCACGATCCGCAACTCCGGCAGCGGTCTACTGACTCTCTCCGGCGGCCTCACTAAAAACGGCACCACGCTCACACTCGCAGGCGGTAGCAGTGGGATCACGGTCTCAGGCGTTATCAGCGGCTCCAGCGCGAACTCCGACCTCACTGTTGACGGCGGCACGGTCAACCTAACCAACACGAACACCTACAACGGCCCAACTACTATCATTAATAGCGGCACACTGAACGCCAATGCCGCCGGAGCCCTGCCGACCAGCACGCTCAGTGCCGTGACGATCAACGGCTCTTCCACGCTCGCTCTGGGCGCCAGTCAATCCGTGGCATCCCTCAGCGGCACAGCCGGTTCGAGTGTTACCCTCGGATCGAATACGCTTACGATCAACGGTAGCTCCACCACCACTTACAGCGGCGCCATTTCCGGCACCGGCAATCTTGTAAAAAACGGCAGCGGAACGCAAACCCTCGCCGGGGCAACCACCTACACAGGCGCCACCACTGTCAACAGCGGCACGCTCACCGCCACCGCCGCCAACGCCCTCGGCAACAGCACGGTCATCAATGTGGACGGTGGATCATTCCTGGTCACTGCGGCCAATGCTGTGAACGATAACGCTGCAGTCAACCTCGGCGGCGGAAGAATGGCTGTGAGTGGAAACTTCGACGAAACGGTGGGTCTTCTGACCCTCAGCGCCAACTCCACCATCGACTTCTCTGGCTTCGCCGGAACTCTGCGTTTCGGCGGCATAGGCTCCTGGGCGAGCGGCGCGACTTTGGCAATCTGGAATTGGAGCGGGACCACCCAATACGGAACACAAATCAACAATTACGCAACCCCCAGCAATCTTGTCTTCACCGACAATTCCAACCTCAATTCCAACCTCGCTCTCATGAGTTTCTACAGCGATTCCGGCAGCAGTTTCGTCGGAAATGGCTTCGAACAAGGCTTCTCTCCCGGCGGCGGCACCGAAATCATAGCTGTCCCCGAACCTGAAGCCTTCTTCTATGCCGCTGCCCTACTTGCCGGCATCGTTGTTCAATTCGTCCGCCGCAGAGCCAAGCGAAAATCTTTGGAACTTTGTCCTCAAACCTGATCCGAATGCGCACTTAAAGGCAGGAGTGGGTAGGCAATGTTCAATCACTCCTCCAAACGAACGATCCCTCTTTGAAAGGCAGCTGCCGCGGCTTGGGTTCGGTCCTGCGCTCCCAGTTTCGAGAAGATATTTTGCAGATGCAGTTTTACTGTGGAGAGGGATACATGCAGGGTTGCGACAATTTCCTTGTTGCTGTGGCCGGTGGCCACAAGCTCAAGGACGGCCAATTCGCGAGGTGTCAGATTTTCCTGCTCCCGGCGGGCAGCGAGTTTTTCCTCCAGGCCATCGCTGAAGTAGGGCTTGCCAATGGCAATATGGCGGATGGCCTTGATGACCTCTGCAACCTTGGCACCCTTGCTCACGTAGCCAAGCACTCCAGCCTGGGTCGCCCTCCAAATGCTTTCCGAGTTTTCAAAGATGGAAAGCAGGACGATGCGGGCATCGGGGAATTCCGCACGAATTTCGGCAACGACTTCGTCACCATCCCGATCCGGTAGCTTGAAGTCCATTGTCACCACATCCGGTCGGAGCTTGCGGTAGAGGGTCACAGCTGAGTGGCCATTTTCCGCTTCGCCCGCGAGGATCAAGTCGGGGTGGCGCTGGATGGCTTCGGACAGGGCAAAGCGGACCATGGCATGGTCATCAACGATCAGAATACGGATAGGTGGTTTCATGGAGATTTTCGCTCGCGTAGGCCGGCCTCGGGAGATGTGTAGGGCATGTGAACTTCGATTGTTGTTCCGTGGCCAGGTGTTGAACTCAGGGAGAAACGGGCATGGATTTTATTGGCTCGCTCCCGCATGCCAATCAGGCCGAAATGCCCTGCTGGCGTTAGGAGGCCCGCGTCAAAACCACTTCCATTGTCCTCGAGTTTCAGGGTGAAGCCCTCTTCACTGTAGGCCAAATGGCAATGCACACGGGAGGCTTTGCCATGGCAGTGGGCGTTGTTCAGCGCCTCACGGGCTATGCGAAGAAGATGATTTTGTGTCGTCGAGCGGAGGATGCGAGGGGCGCCCTGGACTGAGAAATCCAACGAGACACCAGTCTCCTGGGCCTTCTCTTCCAAAGACTCCTGCATTGCTTCGGCCAGTGGCCGCATGAGCAGCTTGGGATTGCGGAGATCGCTCACGGAGGCATGGGCCTCCAAACGGCTGTGCTGAAGCATTCTGTGCGCCAGTGTGAGGCTTCGGTTGGCTACGCCATTCACCGTTCCGATTTCGTCGAGGGCATTTTCCAACTGCATTGAGAGACCCGTGAGATCCTGCTCCAAGGTGTCGTGGAGTTCCCTCGCGATCCGCTGGCGCTCGTCCTTGATGGCTGAGCGTTCGACTTGGCGGGAAATGATTTTCGTTTGAATAGCCACTCTCCTCCTCAGAAGGTTCGTCCACACCAAAATGAGTAAAATTGCAGCCACGGCGATTCCCAAGGCCCACAGCAAGCGGTCTAATGACCACCAAGGTGCTCGCTTCAAAATGGTGATCGCATCCGGGCCATCGAGATTCATGCGGAATCCATTTGCCCATTCGATTCTCGGTATCGGATGGGTCGTGGTGACTTCATAGATTCCCGTCAGCCTCAGAATGTCGCGTGATTTTATCTCGCTCAGAATGGGATCAGATTTCGGAAGCCAAGCTTCAAAGTAGGCATCTCCACTGCGGCATTGCAGGATCGTCTCACGGGGGCTCTCACGCATGGTAAGGAACTCGCAATCAATCGTCACAAGTTCATTGTGGAGATTGGGTCGAGCCTCCAAACCTCCTTTTAGAGGTTGGGCGGCAGGATGTTCGCCTTTCTCAATTAACTTGACTCTCGAGGCCCTCAGAATGGGACGAAATGCCGAAACGTTTGCGAATCCCTCCACCTCTACCTGGCTGCCTGCGGGATAAATATCACCACCCGAAGCATAGACAAAAGTGCTGGCCGTTTCATCACGAAGGTAGAACCCACCCTTCTGCAACTGGGTGACAGTTCCTATCACTCGAGAGACATCTTTGAGGGAGTGGTCGCTTTGAAGCAGGTTTGCAATTTTTCGAGAAGGTGGCAGGGCCTCGCGCGTTTTCGCTTCGATCGGGATGATTTGATCAAAGGATGGAATCAGAAAATGCCGATCTGTCATTTGCCGACTCTCATTCACAACTGTGTCTGCGATGCCTGTGAATAAGACCCGTCGCTGCATCAATACCGCCGCGCGCTGCGCTGCGTCTGGCT
>Ga0247831_1006517_pt1 | contig 13742 bp, 9 predicted proteins | sample LaCruzMarch2015__9_FD_192406 | JGI IMG/M metagenome (GOLD analysis project Ga0247831, IMG submission 192406) | Freshwater microbial communities from meromictic Lake La Cruz, Castile-La Mancha, Spain - LaCruzMarch2015_1m | ecosystem: Environmental > Aquatic > Freshwater > Lake | place: Spain...
CTACAGAACCTGTGTCGCGTCGCAAGCGTCTTGCATCAGCACGAAACCAAACGAAAATCACCCCACCATCCGCATGATGGTTTTAACGAATCAGCGGACATCCCCATCGAGCGGACGCACATGCCTTTCGGCAAGTATGGCCCGCAGTTCTGCCCTCCTGACGGCATGCCCATTTACGATCTGCCTGCGGAATACCTGATGTGGCTCGCCAACAAAGGCGGCTTCCCCAAGGGCAAGCTTGGCCGCCTGCTCGAAATCGTTTACCACATGAAGGCCGACGGTTCGGAAAGCGCCTTCGATGGCATGAGGCGGCGCAATGGCGGCCGCACGCCATTGCGCCAGGAACGTCCGCGCAGCTACGTAACGGATGAGAGTGGAAAGTTAAGGGCTGAGAGTTGAGAGAAAGACCCAGCCTTCCTGGCTGCTCAGCCACGTATTCAACCACGATTCAGTCCTTTCTCACGCCGAACCCTAACTCCAAGTCTCTCAACTTTAAGCTTTGAAAGACTCGCTGACCTCCCCCATTTACCTGACCATGCCTGACGCCCCCAAGTATACCAATGCTCTGATCCACGAGAAGTCGCCTTACTTGCTGCAGCACGCTCACAATCCCGTGAACTGGCTGCCCTGGGGCGAGGCCGCGTTTGAAAAGGCGCGCGCCGAAGACAAGCCCATCCTTCTCTCCAGCGGCTACTCCACATGCCACTGGTGCCACGTCATGGAGCATGAGTCCTTCGAGAATGAGGACATCGCCACCGTGATGAACGAGCACTTCATTTGCATCAAGCTTGACCGCGAAGAGCGGCCCGATGTGGACCTCGTTTACATGACCTACGTGCAGGCCGCGACCGGCCACGGCGGATGGCCAATGAATATCTTCCTCACACCCGAACTGAAGCCCTTCTACGGAGGCACTTACTATCCGCCAGTGACGCGCGGACGCATTGGTTGGAAGGATTTACTCGGCGAGATCAACAAGATCTGGTTAGAAGACAAGGCCGGTGTGCTGGAGCGGGCCAGCACCTCCATCGCCAAGCTTCAAGATCACATCGAGCGCGAGCTGGCCGAGAAAGGCGACCCCGATCACAAGCAGGTTCTGGACAAGGCCTACAACGACCTCAGCGGCAGCTTCGACTATCATGAAGGCGGCTTCAGCGGTGCGCCGAAATTCCCCCGCCCTACCGCGCTGGATCTGCTCTATCGCCTGCACATGAACTACAAGACCAGCGACGAAAGCCAGTCCTCCTGGGCGCTGGAGATGGCGCTCAAGACCCTGCGCGCCATGGCCAATGGCGGCCTGCGCGACCATCTCGGTGGCGGCTTCCATCGCTACTCCGTCGATGGCTACTGGCACATCCCGCACTACGAGAAGATGCTCTACGATCAGGCACAGTTGCTCCCGGCCTATGTGGAGGGCTACCAGCTCAGTGGCGGTGTGGATTTCTATGCGCAGATCGCGCGGCAAATCGTTACTTATGTGAAGAAGGATCTCACGCATCCCGAAGGCGGTTTTTACTCCGCCGAAGATGCCGACAGCTACGCCACCGCCGAATCCGACCACAAGACCGAAGGCGCGTTTTATGTCTGGAAAGCCAGTGAGATCGACCAACTGCTCGGCACCCGCGAAGGCAGCATCTTCCGCTATGCCTATGGTGCCCGCAAGGATGGCAACGCCAGGCCAGAAAGCGATCCACAGGGCGAACTCAAGGGCTTGAACACTCTGTTCCGCGCCTTCACAGCCAAGAAGACCGCCGAGTATTTTAAGATGTCCCCCGAGGAGGTGGACGACATCCTCAAGAAGGGCCGTGAGGTCCTGCTCGAAACTCGCAACCAACGCCCGCGCCCACACCTGGACGACAAGGTCATCACCGCCTGGAATGGCCTCATGATTGCGGGGCTCGCCAAAGCCGGAGCCGTGCTGCACGAGGCCGACTTCATCACGCTCGCCACCCAGGCCGCGAACTTCCTGCACGACAAGCTATGCGCCACCCCAGGCAAGGGCTTGCGCCGCAGTTGGCGCGAGGGCGAAGCCAAGGTGGACGCCTTTGCTATCGACTACGCCTGCCTCATCCACGGCCTCATCGAACTGCACCAGGCCACGCTCGATGAGCGCTGGCTCAAGTGGACCGAGCAGCTACAAGCCGAGATGGACACTCGCTTCGAGGACAAGGAGCACGGTGGCTACTTCAGCACCCACACCGACATGCCCAACACCATCATGCGCGTGAAGGAAGACTACGATGGTGCTGAGCCATCGCCAAATTCGCTCAGCGCCTTGAACTTGGTCCGCCTCGCGTCGCTCACAGCGAACAAGTCTTTCCAGACCAAAGCCGACACCCTGCTGAAGCTCTTCCACGGCACCCTCACCAACAGCGCCTCATCCGTGCCCATGATGGTCATAGCCCTCGACCTGCTGAAGCACGACCACCAGCAGATCGTCCTCGCTGGCGACCGCGCTGACAGCGACTATCAAGCACTGCTCCGCGCCGCCCACAAGCGCTTGCTGCCCTACGCGACCTTGCTCAACGCCAGCGATGGACGCGATGACTTCGTCAAGGCCATGCAACCCGTGCAAGGCAAGCCCGCCGCCTATGTCTGCCAGAACCAGACATGCCAAGCACCGGTGACGACGGCGGAGGCCCTTTGGAAGCTGCTCGATTGATCACTTAGCCCAGCGAATCCGCGCGGCGAACACACTGTTGTCAGCGCCATATGGGTTGTCCACGGGCACGATCAGGGGTGGGCTGAAGGTCTGCATCCACTCGGCGACGGTGACCCAGGTCTCGTTCTCGCTGACCTCGGTCACGGCGAAGTTGCCCAACCGCGCCCCGCGTTCGGGCACGATCAGTTGCTCGGTCTCGCGCAGGACCTGCAGCTTATCCTTGTCCACCTTCGCCATGAATAGCGGTGCGCGGTGACGAATGATGTGATCGTTGTTCGCGCCCTTGCGGTTGTAGACCAGATACAAGTCGTCGCCATGCGTGACCCAGTGCTGCTGGGTATTGTAGTTGCCGATCTCCTCGCCATTCGCCCAGGTCCATTTTTTCGGCGCGGTGAAGTTCAAGCCATCGTCGCTGCTGCTGACGTAGCCAGCGTTGTCATTGCGCAGCGTCAGGTAGAAGCGATCACCACAGCGCACCAATGATGGCTCGTAAAGGCCACGGCCATCGGCGAGTTCCAGTTCGTTGCCCTGGCCGAGCATCTTCAATTCCTTGCCATCGAAGGAACAGCGCAGCACGGTCACGCGATAGTATTTGTCGGCCTCGCCCTTGAAGTAAATGGGCAGCAGGATGTCGCCATTGTCCAAGTCCACCCGCTGCACGCAGCCAGCACCGGAGTTGTGAAACTTCGGCACGTCCGGCATCTTCAGCGTGGTCCACGGCGACCAAGTGCGCGTCTGGTCGTCATAGACCGCGTAGCTAGCCTCGCGCTTGCGATTGTGAATCACCGCATTGTTCTTGTAGCGCACGGTATGGCCGATGCCTAGCAGCTTGCCGGACTTCGCATGCCACTTCGGCGTGAAGTCGCAGGCCGCCACGACAATGCCATCGCCTTCGTCGCGGCGGCCAAGAGTGTCACCGTGCTCGGTGATAGGGCTCCACGTTTTGAGGTCGTCGGTCCGCACATCATTCAACGCGAAGAACACATCGCTGCCCGTGAGCAAGAGCTTCTGCATGGTCATCACCACGCTCGGCTTCGCACCGGGAATCGCTCCGGCTCGCGGATGCACCCAGCACATCTTCGCATCGTAGCCGTTGGCGGCGGTGTCGAGCTGCACGGTGTAAGGCGCACCCGGCAGCCAGCTTTGTTTTTGATCCGCCAATCGCTGCGCCAGCGGCAACACGACTTGGGTAACTCGGTGCGCCATTTCGGCATGACCCGCTGGATTCGGATGGCAGCCATCGGTGGTCCAGGCTTGCAGTTTGACCTTTCGCTTCTGCACTGCTGCCCAGTGACCGAAATGATCGACTAGCGGCGTGCTCGTGTCCTTGGCGATCTTGCGACACGCGTCCATGTAACGAGCGATTCGCAGGTTCGGCTCCTCGCCCGCACCGTTCTTGCGATGCTCCTCACCGAACATCGGCTCCGTCATCAACACGATCAGAATGCCCGCCTTCTGCAAGCGCGTGACGATCTCGCGCAGGTTCGCTTCATAGGCCTGTGCGGTGATGCGACTCTCAGTCTTGCCAATGTCCACCCAGCTGTCGTTTGTGCCATACATCACGGTCACCAAGTCGGGCTTCTGTGTGATGACGTCACGCTCCAGCCGCTTCAGTGCTTGGTCAGTGCGCTCGCCGCCAATGCCGATGTTCTGCACCGTGGCATCAATCTGATTTTGCTTTAGCGTGGCTTGCAGCAGCGAGGCAAATGTTTGCTCCGCGGTGACTCCCGAACGCACTCCTTTGGTGATCGAATCGCCCAGAGTAATGATCTTGACCGGCTGTGCCGCGAGAGGCAACGCCAGCATGCAAGCGAGCAGCAGTGGTCTCATAGCTTGGTCAGCGGGTTGACACGATCCTTCAGCGGCAAGGCGACACGTTGGCCGTTCAGCCGGTGTGATTCGAAGATGCCCGAGACCATTTCTAGAATGACGCGGCCATCTTCAGCGCTGCACAACGGCTCGCGATTCTCCTTCATAGCGGCGATCAAGTCGCGACCGCCGAAGACATGGTTCATGACCGACTTGATGTCCGAGATAGGCTCCGGCTTGCCAATGCCAGCGCTCGTGATCGGCACCCAGGTGCGAGGCTCCTTCACCGGATCGAACGGACTGCCTTTCAAATACTGCGCCAGTGGCTCTTCGTCGATGCGCAGGTCGATGATGCCCTGCGTGCCGATGATCTGCACACCGAAGCCAGTCGTCTTCACGCCGGCATTCTGCACGCTGTCGAAGAAGGTAGGCACGCCACTCTGCATCTCGAAGCGCGCGTGCACTTCATTGCCCGCCAATGGGCCGACGCCTTCCGCGCCTTCAGTCAAGTCCGCCTTAGTCACCGGCTTGGCCTTCAGCAGCACGCTAGCGGAACAACTGAGCGGCTCGCCCGCAAAGAAGTGAATCAGGTTGAACAAGTGCCCGCCGAGCACCCAGAGATCGAGCGCTCCGCCGCGCGCGTCCTCCTTGCCACGAGCGCGGAACTCCAGCACCTGACCAACCGCGCCGTCTTTGATAAGCTGCGTGATGCGCGGCAAGACGGGGTGATAGCGATTGCGGTGCGCGATCGCGAGCTTCACGCCCTTGGCCTTGCACGCGGCGATAACTTCATCCGCTTCCGCCAGCGACCGGCAGAACGGCTTCTCCATGTAGATCCCCTTTACCCCGGCATCGATCGCGGCCAGGATCATTTCGCGGTGCTGGTCGATGTGACGCGGCCCGATGGCGGCGATGTCCGGCTTCAATGCCTTAAGCATCTGCACATAGTCAGCGAAGCCCTTCTTCACCTTCAGCTTCTTCTGCGCGGCGGCGAGGCCCGTGGCATTAGCATCCGCGACACCCACGATCTCGGTCTCCAGCATGTCCAGCCACATCGTGTCAATGCCATGGCCGTAATTGCCGCGTCCCGTATGTCCAATGACAGCCACACGAAGCTTTGATTCAGCAGCAAAGGAAGAGTGAGCCGCCAGAGAAGCAGCAAACGTGTTGGTGACAAAGGCGCGGCGTTTCATGAAGGCACAAGAAACGCCGCTGAAACACGGTTCTACTCAGAGCTTTGGCATCAGCGCTGAATGGGGGGCAGTTTCGCCGCTAGCAGCGCGCGCAGTTCCTTCAGCACATCTGCATGCTCTGTGTCATTGGCCAGATTGGTGTATTCGTGCGGATCAGCATCGTGATCGTAAAGCTCGATGCCATCGCGGCCTTCGTTCCACTCGTTGCAGCGCCAGCGAGCGGTGCGCACGCTGCGACCCCAATGCTCAGCGTTCTGCCCCCGACGCGCCTGGGTGAAGGCGTGGTCCTGAACCTGGGTCGAGAGATCGATCAGTATCGGTGCCAGACTTTTGCCTTCCAGCTTCGGCGGAGCCGTCACGCCGGTCAGCTCGCAGAGCGTGGGAAACACATCGACGAGTCCTGCAAAGCTAGGAGTCACACCACGGGCCTTCGTTCCCGGTGCGCGAATGATCAGCGGCACACGCGCGCTTTCTTCGAACAAGCTGCGCTTGTGCCACAGGCCGTGCTCACCCAGATGCCAGCCGTGATCACTGGCGAAGACGATGATCGTATTGTCGCTCAGCCCACACTCCTTCAGTGCGCCCAGCAGCTTGCCCGCCTGCGCATCGACATAGCTGACGCAGGCCAGATAGGCGCGAATGGCGGCGCGACGTTGATCGGGCGTGGCGGTCAGCGCGTAACCGGGCACGGCACCGTTGCGTGCTGGCAGCGGAATGTCCGCCTCGTCATCCGCAGGCGCTTCAGGCAGCGGGATGCTGTCGAAGGGATACAGATCAAAATACTTCGCGGGGGCGACCAACGGCAGATGCGGACGATGAAAGCCCACCGCCAGAAAGAAGGGCTTCGACTTGTCCCGCTCGTCCAGCCATTCGATGGCCGTCTTGGCAAACGCACCATCGACTAGGGCTTCATCGTCCTGTGGAATCTCTTGCCAAGTCAGTCCCTGCTTCTTGCCGCTCTTGATCTTCACCGCGCTCTCGCGCTTCTTCGGATACGGTAGCTCGCTCTTGAATTCGGTGCCGAAATCCCAGCCTTGCGGGTCATCCATGCTCTCCAGACCCGAGGGCACGCCGAGATGGAAGATCTTGCCGCAGCGTGCAGTCGCGTAGCCATTCTGCCGGAACCAATGCGGCATTGTCATGACGCCCGGTAGGTTGTGATACAGATTGTCCTCGTTGTTGGTCACGCGCGTCGTGTTCGGGCGCAGGCCGGTCATCATTGACGAGCGCGAGGGATTGCAGTGGGGGAACTGGCAGTAAGCGCGCGAGAAGACCACGCCCTCCTTCGCCAGCGCATCCAGATGCGGCGTCTTCGCTTGCGGATGCCCGTAGCTGCCCAGCATGGCCGCGAGATCGTCGGACATGATGAGCAGCACGTTCGGACGGTCTGCGGCGCTCAAGACGACGCTGAATCCGAGGCATAGCCAGATCCAACGCATCACGGCTGGAAGCCCTCCCGGATCGTGCCGTCCAGGCCCATCAACGGCTGTGGATTCGTGACACGGCCCAGCTCACGAACGCCAGGTCCGAGCTTCGTCACACCCAGGTCATCTTCCATCTTCTGCACGAACGCCTGCAAGCGCTTCACTTCCTCGGGATGCGCTGCCGCGACATTCTTGGACTCACCAATGTCGTCCTTGAGGTTGTAGAGTCGTGGGAAGCCTTCCTGCTTAGCACCAGGTTGCTTCTTCTTCCCATTCTTCGGCGCATCGCCTCCTGCAATCTGCAATTTCCAATCGCCGGAGCGCACGGCTTGCAGGTTGAAGCCGTGGTAATAATAGAAGGCCTCATGGGGCCGAGCACCAGCTTCACCCGACAGCAGCGGCCAGAGATTTGCGCCATCGATCTTGCGCTTCGGCAACGATGCACCCGCCTGCGATGCACAGGTAGGCAGCACATCCATCATGCTGGTGATTTCAGCCGTGCTGCTGCCCGCTGCGATTTTGCCCGGCCACCAGGCCAGCGTGGGCACCCTCATGCCACCTTCCCAAGTGCTGCCTTTGTTGCCACGCAGCGGCGTGTTCACCGAGCGCGGCGTGCCGCCATTGTCGGAGGTGAAGATGACCAGCGTGCTCGTGTCCAGCTTCAGCTCGCGCAACGCATTCAGCACCTCGCCAACGCTCCAGTCCACCTCCTCGATCCAGTCACCGATGAGCCCGTTCTTTGATTTCGTGTGGAAAGCCTTGCTCGGATACAAGGGGAAGTGAATCGCATTGTGTGGCAGATAGAGGAAGAAAGGGTTGGTCTGGTTGTTTTTGATAAACTTTACCGCCTGCTCCGTGTAGCGCTGCACGATGGACTGCTGGCCTTCAGGCCCGACCCGCTCGATCACCTTGCCATCCTGCACCAAGGGCAGTGGCGGCTGGCGACTTCCAACGACTCCAGTCTCAGGCTCCACGACCGCAGGTTTTGAGGGCTTGGCCTCCGGCAAAGGCTCGCCCAGGTCGCTTTTTGATCCCTCGCTTCCCGGCCCCATGTCGTTGGAATACGGAATGCCATAGTAGTGATCAAACCCCTGGGCCGTGGGCAGGAACTCCGGCTGATCGCCCAGATGCCACTTACCCACGCAGGCGGTGGCATAGCCCGCGCCTTTCAACACATCGGCCACCGTTTCCTCCTGCGGATGCAAGCCCACTGCCGCTGCGGGGAACAGCACGCCAGGAATCGGCAGCACACGCTTCGGATAGCATCCCGTCATCAGCGCCGAGCGCGAGGGCGAGCACACGGGGGCCGCGTAGTGACTGGTCAGCTTCATGCCTTCCGCCGCCATGCGATCCAGGTTCGGCGTGCGGTTCAAGGTCGAGCCAAATGGCCCAATGTCCGCATACCCCATGTCGTCGATATTGATGACAATGAAGTTGGGCTTCGGGTCCGCCGCGTGAGCGACCACGGAGACAAGGCAAAGCAAAGCGAGCAGCGTTCTCATGAGGGACGTTGAGAACGCAACAAGCCCCGCTGTCTTGCGGCGCGCTTAGCCATGTTTAAAAACATCGCGGACCCATCATCGGAATGCGGCGCGGTAAGCGCCTCCCTCAAAGGTAGCAGCCGACGTCAGGAGGCTCTTGCCATACTCCCAGTGCTGGGAAATAAATCAGAGCCTCGTTGCCTCGGCTGTTACATCCGGCTCGGGCGCTTCCGCGCCATGCTCCAAAGAAGTCGGCTTGCAGCTTCAAATGAGTTTCCAAGCGTCACCCTACCGCCCCAGCTCCTTCGCCGTCCAAAACGTCGAGCGGCCTTCATTCGCGGCGCGCACGGCCTTGACGTCATCAGGCTTCACCGCAGGCCCTTGGTTGCCGAACTGGCTTCGCACGTAGGTCAGCACGTCGGCGAGTTGCTGATCGTTCAAGCCCATGGGCGGCATGGGGATGGGCGCTGCTTGTGTGAAGGGCTCGCCATTGACGGCGATCGGACCGATCAGTCCATGCATCGTGATCTTGATCAGCGTGGCGGGATCGCCATGGACCCAGTCGCTCTTCGCAATGGAAGGATACACACCGGGTAGACCGAGACCCGTGGGTTGGTGGCAGTTCAGGCAGAGCGAATCATAGACCAGCTTGCCGGGGTGCTCAGCAACGGGGGCAGCACTGGCGAGTTTCTTCACGAAGGCCGCGTGCTCGGGTTTGCCATCGAACTTCAAGCTCGCAAGCACGGGCTGGAACTGCGGCTTCAGCGCCTTCACGACCTGCGTGAGAGCATAGTCGATGAACTTGTCGCGCGGCAGATCGAGCGCACGGGTGGCGACTTCGATAGCTTCCGGCTTGGCCACACGAGCCAGGGCGACGATGCTTTCCAAGCGCACGCGCGGATGCTCGTCAGTGATGCTGTTGCCCAGCAGCGCGAGCACCTCTGGCAAGCGATTCGCCCAGTAGCCAGCAACACGTGCAGCATAGGCACGCACTCGCGCATCCTTGGCCGCGAGCAACTTCTGGAGCAACGCCTTGCGGGGTGATTCTTGCGCCTCAAACACGCCGCACACTTCCAGCAGTGTGTGTTCGTCGGTTGTCTTGGCGACGAAAGCATCGGCAGCGGCGAGCACATCGTTCGTGGGCGCATCGAAGAGCAAGCGCTTCGCTTGATAGCGCGTCCAGCGCTCTGGCGAGCTCAACTGCGCCAACAACTGCGCTGGCTTCATCGCACCGAGGTCAGGCTGACGCACCGGCTTGTAGCCCTTGGCCGAAATGCGCCAGATGCGGCCATGCGTGCGGTCGCGTTGCGGGTCGGCATAGCTCGCTTGGTAATGGCCGATGACAGGGTTGAACCAGTCGGCGAGATACATGCCGCCATCGGGACCCACGCTGACATCCACAGGGCGGAAGGCCTTGCTGGTGGAGGTCATCAGTTTGGGCAATTGCTCGCTCTTGAAGCCCGCCCCGTCATCCAGGATGCGGTGCAGCTCGACCACGTTGCCAAAGTAACCGCCGATCAAAGCGCAGCCTTGGATGTCCTTCGGCAGCGCGGAGGTGCCGATGATGTCGATGCTATTTGTCTTCGGGTTGCTGAAGAACAGATTGCCCACGCCGTGGTATTCATCAGGATCAGGAATGTTCACCATGCCTGGCACGCTGTAGTAGCCATCGGGGCGGTCGCCGCTTTTGTGGAAGAGCTGATGGTAATCATCGAAGACCACGCCCCAGCAGTTGTGCCCGGCCTTGCCGCCGTTGAAGTAGGCTTCCAGTTTTTCCGTGCGCGGGTTCAAACGCCACACACCCGCCTTATCAAGTCTGGCAAGACCATGTGCTGTCTCGACTCGAGAAAACGCATGAAGGCCCTGCGTGAACCACAGGCTGCCATCGGGGCCATGCGAAATCGAATTCGCAAGTTGATGCGTATCACCAATGCCGAAGCCGCCGAACAGCACCTTCTTCGTGTCGGCCTTGCCATCGCCATCGGTGTCCCGCAGATGAACGATCTGATCAAAGTCGCACACATACAGTCCACCCGCACCCAACTCGACGCCTTGGACCATGGTCAAGCCTTCAGCAAAGCGATGCGACTTGTCGGCCTTGCCATCATGATTCGTGTCTTCCAGCACCAAGATGAAATCCGAGGGGCGCACGCCGGGCACGGTTTGCGGATATGTCGGTGAGCACGCCACCCATAGACGACCGCGCTCGTCCCAAGTGAACTGCGTGGGCTTGGCAACGCCGAGTTCTTCGGAGGCGAAGAGATTCACCTCATAGCCCTCTGCCACCTGAAAGCTAACCATCTGATCCGCCACGCTGACAACGGCTGGCGTCGGATCAGGTTTGGGGTCTTCTGAGATCAAGGGCTTCACGTTCTCACCACGTGCGATGGCTTGGATGTTCGCATCCAGCTTGGCCACCATCGGCCTGCGGTTCTCGAAGCTTTCCTTCAACGACGGCGCGATCTCAGACGGCTGGCCAAACTTCTGACTGATGCGGTCGCCATACACAAACGACCAGTTCGCCGGACGCCAGCAGTCGAACCAGAGGCGGTTCTTTTCCACAATCGCGGTGCGCAGGGCGGATAGATCGTCGGCTTCGCTGAACGATGCGCCGAGCTGTTGCGCGATAAGTTTGCTCACCTCTCGCAAACCCAACTCATTGAGGTGCAAGCCATTGTCGGTTAGCCGTGGCAGAGACGCATCGCGCTTCGACAGCGGCGTGAACAGATCGACATACACCGCGCCGCGTTGCTTCGCGATGTCGCGCACAGCATCGGCATACGCCTTCACATCCGCATTGCGCTGGGTGAGGTCGGGCGCATGGGAAGCCACAGGCTTTTCAAACGGCATGGGCGACAGGAGCACCAAGCGCGGCGTGCGAGCGGCAAACTGATCCAGCAAGCGATGATAGTTGGAAGCAAACTGCGATACCTTGGCCACGCCATCGAAGGCTTCGACTTGGCCGAACTGCGCCACTAATGCGGTCGCGCCAGCGGCGTCGAGCTGATCCTTCCAGGCACCAAAGTTCAGGTCGCGCCACTGTTCGTAAACGGTGTCGCCTTCCCAGGACATGTGGCGAAAGGCGGGCGATTGCTTCGCATACGCGTTGGCCAGGATGGACTCCAATTCGCCGGACTTCTGCTCCCGCACGAGATTCGTCTGGCCGGTAAAGACCAGCACCTCGTTGTTCTCCAGGCTGAACTTGCCATCCTTAAACGCAGGCTGTTTGACGCTGGCGTTGTCCGGGTTGCCAAAGCGACTGAGCACTTCTTTCTCATCAGGCACGAGGTTGTCCGCCAGCGCTTCGATGGTGATGTTGCGGTAGGCGATGACGGCCTTGCACTTGCCGTGGATTTGCAAGGCAATGACGCCTTCCTTGTCTATTCCAGGTTCGCGCTCGGTGTAGTCCACCGTGCGCACGCCATTGACGAAAAGCTGAATGCGAGAGTCCTCGGCGCGGATCTCGTAGCGGTTCCAGTCGCCAGGCTTCTCGGCCTTGGCGATCACGTCCTTGTTAGCCTCCAACAGCATCTTTTTGCGGCGCGACTCATCGTAGAGACAGCCTGAATAACCCGCACCGATGTCGGCCTGGAAGCCACTCATTTCATTCCGCGGCTGCGGGATACGCAGGCTGCGAAACTGCACGCCGCCATTCACGAAGCCTTCGGTGCCGGTCAGCTTGTATTCGAGCTTCAGGATGAAGTTCTTATAGCGCTTCTTCGACGCAAGGAACTCATTCTGTGGATTGCCCTCCATCGAACCACCAACGATGACGCCATCCTCGATTCGCCAGACCTTGGCGGTCTCGCCCTCCCAGCCATCGAAGGTCTTGCCATCGAACAAGGAAATCGGGGCCGCGTGGGCGGATAAAGAGAGCAGGAGGAGGAAGGCGAGGCGCTTCATGGGGCGCGAAACTACGTCGCCAAACCGGCAAAGCATTCGCAAAGTTGAAGTCACGCGGAGCTGCTTAGCATGATCGGTGCTTGGCTGTGGACCCACTCGCCACATGACCCCAGTATCCCACTTCGGCGCTTTGGCCACGCTCCGCCACGCCATCAGCTACATCATGGATGAGATGCCAGCCCTTTTTGGACCGGAGGATGATTTAGTTAGCGAGAGCGATTTCTGACTCGAAGAGGGAGGGTGACTTGTAGCTGAGGGATGAGTGCAAGCGGCGGGTATTGTAGTAGCCGTCGATGAAGGCAAAGAATTCGTGAGCGGCGTCCTGCTGGCTGGCGAAGTAGCCATCGCACAGCATCTCGGCCTTAAGGGAGCCGATGAATTCCTGGTCGATCTACCGCCGTCCCGAAATTCATTGGGCTACCATCAGTCGTTACCGGGCCGAGAAAGCCTGGCTGGCGGCCAAATTCTTCATCCGACTCGACGAAGAATCGGGAACCTTTGGCTACTACATCGAGCGCTCCAATGAAAAGGCAGACTCCAGGGTCGATTGGCTGAACTTTCTCAACTGGCTGGCTGACGAGAACCATGTGACGTGGCTGCATAAGACCATGCAAAGCCAGGTAATGAGCATCTCCGATCCCTACGGCGGATCGGAGCAGGCTCTCAGGCGAACCACATTGACCCGGATGGTAAAAAATGGCGTGTCCCTGAAGCGCTCGTCGATGAAGCGGATTGCGTGGAGCCTGTGCTGGTGAACGATCCCAAAGACCGCAATCTGCTAGCGACAGCCATCCGGGCCGGAGCCGCGACTGTCGTCACATTCAATCTTCGTGACTACAGCCCGGAGTCACTGCGCCCCTGGGATATTCATGCGGTGCATCCCGCAGACTATCGGATCACCCTGCACACGATCAGGCCCGACATTGTCGTCGCCAAACTCAGCGACATGGCCCGCGACCGAAAGATGAGCACGGCAGCTTTCCTTTCCAAGCTGGCCCGCAGCATCCCTGATTTTGCCTCCCCTGTGGCCCAGGCGGTCGGGTGGAGCCTGGACGAACCGAACGGGCATTGATCATGAACACCCTCGAACGCACCCTCATCGAAAAGGCCGGCTACGCTCACGGCTGGGAGAACGTGAGGCAGAGCACGCCGGAGCGTGTGATGATGTATTCCGCCCGCCACAAGGCCGAGGTCCACGTCACTCCAACAGACACGGCCATGATCTGGCAGGTGAACTTCCCTAAAGGCCCACCGACCGCCGAACTCGCCC
>Ga0247831_1006519_pt1 | contig 13739 bp, 14 predicted proteins | sample LaCruzMarch2015__9_FD_192406 | JGI IMG/M metagenome (GOLD analysis project Ga0247831, IMG submission 192406) | Freshwater microbial communities from meromictic Lake La Cruz, Castile-La Mancha, Spain - LaCruzMarch2015_1m | ecosystem: Environmental > Aquatic > Freshwater > Lake | place: Spain...
GAACGTGAATGCAGTCTGCCTCTTGCCCCAGCCACCAGAGCCCGAGCCGCCGCGGCCCAACCAACGTACGGCCCAACCAACGTACGGCCCAGCCAGCGGCCTACTTCAATGAACGCATGAATTCGATCACGTCGAGGAACTCATTCGGTGACATGGTGCCCGCGAGGCCCTCGGGCATGCTGCTCTGCTTGAGCTTCACCCGTTCGTCGATCTCTGCCACGGGAATCTTCTTTTGTTCCTTGCCATCGAAGATCACGACCTCTTCGGGCGTGTCGCTGACGAGCAGACCGGTGATGGTGCGGCCGTCGTTGGTGATCACCGAGGTCGAGAGATACTTATCCTCCACGGCGGCGTTGGGATCGATGATCGATTCGACGAGCTTGTAGCTGTCGAGCCGTTTGCCGACGCCGGTCATGTCAGGGCCGAGATTCGCCCCCTCGCCATACACCTTGTGGCAGGCGACGCACATGCGGCGGAAGACCCGCTTGCCATTGTCGACGCTGCCCCCCTTTGTGTCGGCCATCGCCTGCATCGCCTTGTTGCGAACCTCGTCGGGCTGTGGATCCTTGCTCAGGAGCACCTGCAGGTGGGGAAGAATCTGGGCTGCCTGCTTGTCGAGCCCCAGAACGCTGTCGAGCACCCGGGCCGCAGGCGAACCCTTGGTGACAAACACTCCCTCGTCGTGGGCGGTCCGCCAGACGGCCAGGTTGGCGCCGAGAGCGGCATCGCAGGTGTAGTCGACCCAGCGGTCGGCGGGCTCGATGTTGACCGCTGCTGCCACGGCCTGCATCGCGGTCATCGTCGGGAAAAAGCTCAGGCCCCGCACGGCCTCGGCCCGAACCCGTGGCTGGGGATCGGCCGCCTGCTTGCAGAGCCGCTGTTCGACTGACTCGAGCCGCTCGCGCTCGTCGGCGAGCACGCGGGTGGCCGCGGCGCGGGCATCGGGCGTGGGAGACTCGAGCAGTTCGTCGAGCAGCCCCGCGTCTACCGCATGAAAGCTCTGCTGCAGCCAGAGCACCTCCGTGCGGAGTCGATCGGCATCGGGATCGGCACCGAGCGTCGTCAGCCATTCCTTGGCAGCGGCGAGCACCTCGTTGCCGGGGCGGGACTGAAGGTCGGCGCGGGCACGGTAGTGGGTCCGCCACTCGGGCGATCTGAGCTGCCCGAGCACCTCGGCGATCGACCGCCCGGCCTGTGTCTCGGGGGCGACAAGCGGGCGGTCTTTGCAGACGAGCCGATAGATCCGGCCGTGAGTGTGGTCACGATTGGGGTCGCGCTGGCTGTATTGCATGTGGCCGATCAGCGGGTTGGCCCAGTCGCCAAACCAGAGCGCGCCGTCGGGGCCGATCTGCGGATCGACCGGTCGAAAATGCTTGTCGGTGCTCTTGATCAGGTCGAAGGCCGTCTTCTTGTCGCTGGGGTCATGCCGCACCCGGGTGCCCACAAAGCCCGCGCCGTCGTTGGCGAAGGTCCACCGGGGCATGCCGTTGGTATTGATGACGCAGGCATAGATGAATTGATCCTGCACATCGTCGGGAAACTGTCGCGTGCGGAGAAACTCGCTCCCCACGACCGGCCGCATGCCCTCGGTGTCGAAGACCGGATTGAGGCCCTTGCGGCCGCGGTACTGCGCCCCGGAAAGCGGCGTGTCCCAGTGCTGGGAGGCTCCCGTGCCGTCACCGCAGAAGCCCTGCCCCCACTGGTCGAAGACGTAGCACCAGGGATTGCCGTAGCCGGGGGTGACGAAGTGCCGCAGCTTCCACGTGCGGGGATCGAGCACATAGCTTCCCGAGGAGCCGTAATTGCGGAACGGACCCCAGGGCGTTTCCACGGCCGTGCTCATTGCGACACCCTCGAGCATGTGCAGCAGGCCCGCAGGGCTCGCCTCGAAAGCGCCCACGGTGTGGTGCGTGTCTTCGGTGGCCCAACCATCGAGGACGTGGACGGTCTGGTCGGCCTTGTCGTCGCCATCAGTATCTTTCAGCCAGAGCAACCGCGGCTGGTCGACTACGAGAACACCGCCGGCAAAAAACTGGAAGCCTGTCGGACAATGGAGGGTGTCGCAGAACACGGTGCTCTTGTCAGCCGTGCCGTCGGAGTCGGTATCCTCGAGGATCACGAGTTTGTCGGCCGGCTTGGGACTGCCCGGCTGCCACTGGGGATAGCTGGGCATGGTCGAGACCCAGAGCCTGCCCTTGGCGTCGAACGCTATCTGCACGGGGTTGGCGATCTCGGGAAACCGGCTCTCGTCGGCGAAGAGCCTGATCTCGAAACCGGGCGGCACGGTGCAACTGGCGATCAGGTCGGCGGGAGACTTGATGACGGGACCGCCCTCGGCATTTTCGCTGTAGGCCTGTCGCGGTTCACCGAACCGGGTCTGCGGCACGAACAGTTCGCCTGTGCCCGAGTCGTCGGGGACCGCGGGCACCGACTTCCCGGCGGCGATGTCCCAGACGTATCGGTCGCGAACCGCGGCCATCTTCCGCAACTTGGCGTACTCGCGGGGGAAGGTCTCCGTATCCCAGGTACGGCGGCCTCCATAGACATACCAGCCGTTGACCATCCGATAGTCCTGCAGATGCACCCACGACTTGTCGTTGACGGCGGATCGCAACCGCGCGAACGCCGCGGAGTCGAGACGCCCAGCCGGCGTGGGGCCGAACAGCAGCGTGTCGAGTTGCTCTCCCACGAGCCGGTCGCCCGCCTCATTCAGATGGCAGCCATTGATCGTGAACTGCAGGCCGGGCTGGGCCGTGAAGGCCGCCAGCGACTGAGGAAGAAGGTCGACAAAGGCGAGGCCACGGGCGGCGGCCACATCCCGTGCGGCGGCTGCGTAAAGGCTGAGCTCGGCATTCTGCGCCGCTGCATCTGGCATGAGCGGGTCGCCGGAGGGCTCGACGGCGATCGGCGAGACGATCACAAACCTCGGCGTGGCCTTGGTGTCGTCGCGGGGATACTTCGCGGCCATGGAGTCGAGGAGCTTGGCGTAGTCGGCCTTGAACTTCTCGACGCCGCCGGGGCCGGCGAACGACTCGTTGAATCCAAAAAACATCAGGTAGGTATCGGCGCCGAAGGCGGCCAACGGATCATCGAGTTTCGTGTAATCGCCGGCCCGCTGCTGGTTGGCCACTTCGTCGGTGGGCCGGGCAAAGTTGCGGACGACAATCTGCTTGCCGGGAAAACGCTGGTGGAGCAATGTCTCGAAGTGTCCAAACAGGTTCATTCGTTCCGCGGTCGAGTTGCCAACCAGTGCGATCTGCTCTCCATCGAGGAGTTCGAGCGGCAGCCGGCTGGCGGGCAGCGGCGGCCTAGCAGGGCGGGCCGCCGGCGCGAGGATTTCACGGGCCACCTTGAAGGCATCGTTCGCCGCCGATTCCTCAGCACAGGCATGCATCCCGAAGCCGCCGAAGAAGCATCCCGAGACGAGCATCAGGGATGTCGCGGCAGAACGACTCAAAGCCTGCGAACGGATAGACCGAGTCGCAGAGGCAGGCATGGGAGATGTCATTGGGCAATCCTCACAGAATGTCGGGGCAAACGGCCGTTTTTAGCCACATTACTATAGCAGACAGGGGGCCCAGTGGCAGGCCGATCCATCGGCCAAAACGGCGGCTCGAATCCTTTTCTCTGCCGTTGCAATGGCCGTTGTGCTGGCCGGTCGGCAGCATTTCCGAAAGGTCTCTGCTGCCACGCGTTGGCCCCGAGTCGCTATGATTTCCTTGATCGCTTTCGAGCCCACGAACGTTTTCGTTCTGGCGGCAATTTTGGCAATGGAGACGTGAGCATGCGTACCGGCAATCCCGCCCTCAACGATAAGACATTTGAAAATTTCGGCGTCTTTCGACGCGATATGGCCGCCGAGCAGTCGCAAGCCGGCACCATGTCCATCCAGGGCACAGCCCAGAAAACGATGTTTCTGTTGCTCCTGGCGATGGGAACGGCCTGCTTTACCTGGTCTAAGACGTTCGCTGGTCTGGAGGCCAATCCTGGGGCTGCCATGCCCTGGGCTTTCGGTGGAGCGATCATCGGGCTGATCGCCGCGTTCACGATCTGCTTTCGGCACACCTGGGCCCCTGCCCTGGCACCGGTCTACGCACTGGCCGAGGGCCTGTTTCTGGGCGGCGTGTCGGCAAGCCTCGAGGCCCAGTATCCCGGAATCGTCATTCAGGCGGTCGGCGGCACGTTCGGCACGCTTTTTGGCCTCTTGCTGGCCTACCAGTCGGGGCTGATCCGGGCGACTGAAAACTTCAAGCTCGGCATCGTGGCGGCAACCGGTGGGATCTGCGTGGTCTATCTGCTCTCGATGATTGGCGGCTTCTTCGGCTTCCCGGTGCCCTACATCCACGAGGCCGGCCCGATCGGCATCGGCTTCAGCCTTGTGGTCGTTGTGATCGCCGCCCTGAACCTCGTGCTCGATTTCGATTTCATCGAGCAGGCGGCGGAGCGTGGGGCACCGAAGTATCTGGAGTGGTATGGCGCGTTTGCCCTCATGGTGACGCTGGTCTGGCTTTACATGGAGATTCTGAGGCTCTTGGCAAAGATGCGGGGCCGGGACTGACCGGTCACGGCTTGGCTGGTTTCATCTCATCTCAAGGGCAGTCCTATCCAGGGCAGAGTGGCGACTCTGCCGTGCACCCAATGGCCAAAAAATCCTCCAAGCGGCGTCGCCGCAGGCCCGCTGCCAGCCTCGAGGCTACCTACATCTGCGACTCCTGTGGCGAGGAGATCGTGGTGCCGGTGGATATTTCGGCCGGATCGCATCAAGACTACGTCGAAGACTGCCCGGTCTGTTGCCATCCCATGACTCTGCACGTCGATATTGACCCCGATGGAGAGGCCCACGTGGAGGGCGAGCGGGAGTGAGGCTGCGGTGGGCTCGTGCGAAGGCCCGGGATCGACCGGGCAGCGTCTGCAGGGCATGAAGAACGCACCATGCAATCGGAACAAAGAAAGATGGCAATGGAAACACAGATGAACTCAACAGGATATGTTTTGGCGGTCTTGGCATCGGTGCTCTGGGGCTTGACCTACTGCCTCGATGAACGAGTGCTTTCGAGCATGTCCGTCTTCAAGCTTTATTTCTTGCACTGCGTCTGCGGCATGCTGGTGGCCGGGGTGATTCTTCTGCTCCAGGGCTCTCCGGTGGCGTCGTTGCTTACGATCGACACCGCCAAGTCGGGGCCTCTCTTGGTAGGGCTGACACTCGTAACAGCAACCGCGGCGGCGCTCTCAATCCTTGGCTCGATACAGCTTCTGGGGGCGAGCAAGTCGGCAGTGCTCGAAATTTCCTATCCGTTGTTCGTGGCCCTGTTTTCGACCCTCTTGTTTCGGGGCCAGCTGCAGCTGCCGGTTGTGATTGGTGGAGTCTGTATTTTTCTCGGGGCCGCCATCATCGTGCTCGCCGATTGAATGATCGGAATGCCATGCCTTCTCCAACGCCCAACAGAGACGAGCCGCCGCGCCGGCAGCCGCTGGATGCCTGCCAGCAGCCGCTGGACGCTTACCAGCAGCAGCCGGAGACCTATCTGGAAAACGGCCTGCTTGTATTCACCGCAGCGCATCACCTCAAACGCGGGTCCTGCTGCGGCTCAGGCTGCCGTCACTGCCCCTACGAGCCGAGGCATGTCGAGGGGAGCCGCAAGGTGGGCTGAGCGATGTGGCGGAGAGCGACGAGTTGCGAGTTGCGATTCGTCGGACACATTCAAGCGACTCTTGTGAGCCGTGCTGCTTAGAACGTGCTGCCGATCAGCCGGAGAATATTTCGGGCCAAACTGGCGCCGCCGACCGTTCGGCCGTCCGTGTAATCGTCGATCCCAAAGCCACCTTTTTTACTCTGCTCAACCTGCTTCGAGATGGCCGCCTGGCACATCTTGATGATCTCTTCGATCTTCTTTGAGTTCTTGTCGGTTTTGATCATGTGCGGTCCTGCATTTTTTGGAGGTTCTGCCGGCGGCCAAGGGCCGCCGTCGCTCTCTCCGCCTCTCAAATAGTAGTCCGAGGATCGAGGCACACCACCGGGTGGGGAGCCCAATTCAGGGCTGCGGTCGCAGGCTCGGAAAAACTGCGACGAAGCGGCCGTTTGAATCGTCTGGAGCGATTGTGCGTGCCGTTTGATGGGGCAGGTGGCGAGTGTGGGCCGGGCAATATGCCCGGCGAACCGGGGCTTTGCTGTAAGCTACGCTCCCACTGGGGCCAATGACTCGATACCCTTTTATTGCCCAGGGCGTATATTCTCGGGGCAGGTCGACAACGTTTCGTATGGCCTCAGATATTTCGAAGACACTTCATCTGGACACTCAATCCGGACACTCAATCTGATAAACAGGGGATAGCAGAAGTCACACCATGAAGAGCAAATACTTTTTTATCACGGCCGCGTTTTTGAGCTTTGTGTTGAGCGTCACTTTGTGGTTCGCATTCAAGAGCGAAATGCAAGCGATCTACGTGGGGCTCTGGGTTCCCAGCATCCTGTGCCTCGGGAGATACTTCGATGGATAATTTCGTGCTTTTTATCCTGGGAATCTCCATAACGCTCATCGCCGGGCTCGGCGTGGTGGTTTACTGCGTGTCGCTGGGGTACCAACGACCATCCAAGTTTCCAGCCGATCCAGAGGCGGGGCAGCGTTGACCGTATCCCACTGAGCGTGGCCGCACGCCGGGATTCCCTTCTCGCCTCAGCCAGCGTTTCGCCTCAGAACTTCCGTGAAGCGCCCAACTGCACTGATGTCGGGATTGCCCGATTGTCGTTGCCGTTCACGACCCGGCCATACACAGAGAGCGTGTCGCCAAAATACCGCACGAACCCGCTGCCTTTGTCGTGCAGGTAGACGAAAAACCTGTCGCCGATGGCCGTTTTGATCGACCACAAAGAGGCTTCGGATAATTCGGCAGCTTCCACCGTCTGTGGGGTGGCTGCCACGCCGATTCGCCATTCGGTCTGGAGTCCCCAGGGCAGCATCTGGCTTTTTTGCAGAACGATTCCGGGCCTGGCTGGCGTGTTGTAGGCAGGGGCTTTCCATGGAGTCTGCACGATCGAGTCGATCGGCTTGGCCACGGGCTCGATGCGAAGTTGGCCGGATGGTTCGGTGGATCTGTGATCAAACGGGAAGAGAGCGCCGAGATTCTTGGGCAGGGCGAGTTGCTCATCGCTGGGCAATTGGGGAATCCCGAGCATGTGGTCTTCCGCGAAGCCTGTCAGGGGGAGGAGTATGGCGAGCCCGACAAGCCCAATAAGCCCGACAAGCCCATTCAGCCCAGCGCGGCATGCACCGCAATAAAGTATGTGTGTGCGAAGCATGGGGCGGGTGTCTTTCTTGAGCGTGGGCTTCGCGCGTGATAGCCGCGGATGTGCTGCGTGATGAACGCAGGCTTGATGCGGGGAAACTCCCAGAAAACACCCAGGGCCTCAAGCCGAAAAGTGGCCGTAGAAACCGGTATTGGAGTGCCCCAGAGCGAAATCCAGAGCGACACCCAGAGCGACACCCAGAGCGACACCCAGAGCGACACCCAGAGCGACACCCAGAGCGACACCAGAGCGACACCAGAGCGACAGTGGCATCCAGAACCCAGGCATACGGTGGGCCCCCACCCTGCCGTTGATCCAGTTCAGCAATCGGCCCACCGCCGCACGCACTGGTTCATCTTCGGGCACTTCCACGAAGAATCCGTTTCTCGCTCTCGGAGCGTCAGCGCGGACGGAGCCAGCGTGCCTTGCTTGCCGTTACGATCCGACAGCCTGCCTCGTCGTCGTCTTCTGAATGTCTTTCTCGGCCCAGTCGAGGTGCCGCCGCATGGCGGCCTCAGCGGCCTGGGTGTCGCGCCGTTCGACGGCGGCGAGGATCTCGCGGTGTCCGACGATCGCCGGCTCCGGTCCGGCCGCCTTGATCGTGCGGCGCCGCGATGCCACGAGCAGCCCGCCGAGGGTCTGCAGCAGCACGGAGAACACAGGATTGCCGGTTGCCTCGGCGAGGAGATCGTGGAAGCGGATGTCGGCATCGACCCGGTCCGCGAGTGTCGTCGCCCGCTCGAGATCGTCGATCGTAGCCTGCAGGGCCGCGATCTGGGTGTCGCTTGCCCGCTCCGCTGCCAGCCTCGCGATCATTGACTCAAGCGGCCGGCGAACCTCCGTGAGTTGCAGGAGCGTGGTCCGCGAACGCTTGAGGAGCAGTTCAAGGGATTCCACGGTGGGTCGGAGATCGACCTCCGCCACCCGTGGCCGGGCCCCCTGGCTCATGACGATCAGCCCCTGTGACCGCAGACTCCGCATCGCCTCGCGGATGACGGTCCGCGAGACGGCCAGCGATTCGGCCATGCTGCCCTCGCTCGGCAGCGACATGCCCGCGGCGCAGGAGCCCGAGACGATTTCCTTCCGGAGGTGATCGATCACCTGGGCGACGAGATCCCCTTCCGGCTCAGTCTTGCCGGCCACCGCGAGGCGGGCCTTCCCAGGACGACGGCCTGGGCGGCGGGATGAGGGCGTGCGGGGCATCGTGCGGTTCATACAGATTTTCTCATTCGAAGCTTTGTGGCGTCTTAAACTTATATGATAGGCTGCAGTCGCAATCAGTTTCAATCGACGCTCTTCTTATTGCAGACATTCTTGCAGGCATTCTTGCAGGCATTCTTGCAGTCGGAGGCGTCCAGTATGAAAGCCGCACGGACAGATCGCGATCGACGGCCTCGAGATTGCCTGAAACGGTCAGGTCGCGCCGCCGCTGCCGCCCGAGGGTTCGGCAACTGATCCCGGTGCCGTCGCCGCTACGACCAGTGAGAAGTCGATCCCAAAACGCTACCGATCTCCGGCCACGAGTCCGGTGGCCGTCGAGATCCGCAAGGGTGAGAAACATACCTTCACGTTCGATCTTACGCCCTGACCCCCCGGTGCTGCTCCGACACGGAGTTCCGCCGGGATTTCGTCACCGCCCATCGCTCACCGAGGGGCGGGCTGCCCGGCGGGCTCGCTGGCAGCAGCATGATTTCGCAGCCAGATGCCTCTGCCCGTGCCACCTTGCGGAGTGGTCTGGGGGTAGTCGGGATTGGGTTTCAGTTCGACGACCTTCACGAGCCGGTCGATCGGCAGATCTTCCGCGGCCCCAGCCTGCCGCACGCCGCTGATTTCGACGTTGCGGACCACGCAGTCGCGGTCGGACGAGAAGATCTCCCGCCAGGTGGCCGGATCGGTCTGGTGGCCCTTGTAGGTCATCGACTTGGGTCCGATCGCCAGGAGGTGCCAATCCGGTGGCGGCTCGAAGGCCAGCGAGACGCCGTCGATCACGAGGCCGTCGGTGTCGGCATGCAGCTCGATTGTGCCGGGCCGATTGAACGTGAGCTGCTCGAAGCGAATGTTTTCCAGCCGGCCGATCGGGTCGCTGCGATCGGTGCCGACGGGAACCTCGAGGTTTGGCTGGTCGTAGCACTTGAACTCGGCGATGTCGGTAATCCGTCGCAAGGTGATGTCGCGGATTGGGCAGGGAAGCACGCTACCGTTTGCAAAGCGTTTCGTTCCGGACAGCAGGCGGATCGCGTTATTGGTAGAGGCCCCGGGCGGCGAGCCGGTCACGTCCTCGATCACGATCCGCTCGATCGTGCCGTAGCTGGGGGCGTACTGCCGCCAGTCCCAGGCGGTGAGGGCGACGGGATCGTCCTTCGACACGCCGCGGACATTGCGGATCAGGCCGTCGCTCGCCGGGCCCGACACATGCACGCCGTCGCGGTGGGTGTGATCGAGCCTGAGGCCATCGACTTCGAAATCCTTCACGTTGCCGAGATGGATGGCGAACGGCCGGCTTTCGCGGATGGTGATGTCGCGGATCCGCACGCCGCGGACGTTGTGCAGCAGGATCACGCCATGGGTGCCGGCTACAGGCTTGGCCGACGCGGACCGGCCGCGGACGTTGCCCTGCGGGGCCTCGGGCGTGGTGGCGAGTGTGGTCGTCCAGATGCCGCCCTCGATGGTGATCTCGGTGTCGGGCTGGAGGTCGGCGGGCGCAGGGCCGTCGGCGAAGCCGACGAGATTCGCGTTGCGGACGATGCAGGTGTTGACGCCGGGCGTGAGTCGAATTTCGGCCTTTGGATCGGCGACGATCGTCGCGCCTGACGGCAGTACGAGCGGCCCATCGACGTAATACGGCTCGGCGCGAACGGGAATCTCCAGCCGCTTCGTCTCGTCGAGGTGTCGCTGAAAAGCCTTTGTCCAGATCTCGGCCGTGACCTCCCGCGACCGCACGACGCCCGACTCATCCGGCCCCTGCTCCGTCCAGGTTTTTTGGGTGACCAGCGACCGCACGTCATCGAGCGCTGCGGCCCCGGCGACGCCGCCGATGCCACAAACCATTACAACCGGCCAGATCAGCAGACGCGGCAGGCGGCCGTTTTCGAATCGCATGGACTGACATCTCATGGCTTGATATCTCATGGACTGATGTTGCACGCGGATAGATCTGCGCCGCCCGCCGCACGTCTGGTAGCGATCACTTATAGGATAAGTATTGATGGTAGGATCTCAATGTTTCTGGCGGTTGTTGGCAGTGTTGTACTCGTCTTCTGTCCCGAAGGAATTTCACGGATGAACGCCAGCGGATTGCTTGCACATCGTGTCGTGATCGTGACGGGCGCCGCCCGCGGGCTGGGGCGGGCGATCGCCATGGGGTGTGCGGCGGCTGGCGGTCGCGTGGTTCTCGCCGACCGTGAGGCGGCCGAGAGTGAGGCGGTGGTAGCCGAGATCGTCGCCGCCGGCGGTGAGGCCGTTGCCGTGGCGACCGACGTGTCGCGGCTGGCCGATCTCCAGCGGCTCTGCGAGACGGCGGTGGCCCGCTTGGGCCGGATCGACGGCCTCGTCAACAATGCCGGCGTGAATTTCGTGAAGCCGTTTCTGGAGGTGACCGAAGCGGAATGGGACCGCGTGCTCGACATCGACCTCAAGGGAGCGTTCTTTCTGACCCAGTTGGCTGCCCGGCAGATGGTCTCCCAGCAACCGGCCGGCGGAGCGATCGTGCAGATCGCCAGCACCCACACGCTCGCCGCCGTCGCGGGGGCGTCCCCGTACGACGCGGCCAAGCATGGCATGGTCGGCTTCACGAAGGCCGCGGCGGTGGAACTCGCTCCGCATGGCGTGCGGGTGAACCTGCTCTCCCCCGGCCTCTGCCGGACGACGATCTGGGATGGCCTCGTCGCCGCCGCACCGAGTGAGCAGGCCTGTCTCGCCTATTGGCGGTCGCAGATTCCCGGCGGGCGGCCGATCGAGCCGGAAGAGATTGCCGATGCGGCCGTCTTCCTGCTTTCCGACGCGTCGCGGGCGATCACCGGCGTCAACCTCGTGGCCGACCTCGGGATGACGAGCCTGCTTGTCGGCCGTGAGCCCTACGAGTCAAAGCCGATTACCGGAACCTGCCCCCCGAGCCCAACAGGATCTTCGCCATGCCACTTGTCGATCTCTCCCATCCGCTTGTCCACGGCCAGCAGACCTTTCCGATGGATCCGAAGCTGTCGATCGTGCCTCACGGCACGACGGCCACGCTCCGTTACAACATCACGCAGCTCTCGATGTCGAGCCACCAGGGCACCCACCTCGACGCGATGTATCACTTCCTCGACGACGGCAAGACGCTCGACCAGATGCCGCTCGACTGGTTCTACGGTCCGGCGACGGTGCTGCGGATTCCGAAGCAGCCGCGGGAGGAGATCACCCCCGAGGATTTCCGGCGCCACGAGGCGGTGCTCACGCCGGGCGCGAAAATCATCTATGAGACCGGCTGGCACCGGCAGTTTGGGGCGGAGAATTTCTTCAGCGACTTTCCGTCGCTGACCCAGGAGGCCGCCCGCTATCTCGTCAGCCGTGGCATCCGAATGCTCGGCATGGACACGCCGACGCCGAGCCGCGACTGGTACGAAGTGCACCATATTCTGCTGGCCAAAGAGGCCGAGATCGTGGTGGTCGAGTCGCTGGCCAATCTTGATCAGGTGCCCGATGCGATCACCTTCATCGGCTTTCCGCTCAATATCGCCGGCCGCGACGGCTCACCAATCCGGGCCGTGGCGGTGGTGTGACAAAGCTCTCTCTCACACCCACTCCCCAAACGTAGCTCGGGGAAGCTATGCCGGGTGTGTCGTCTGCTCAGTGTCCCGGCCAGTGATTCACGGCAGGCTCTAGTACTGCCTGACCATGGTCCGGAACGTGTCAATGACTTTGAGACACCTGCGGAGTGAATTTACTGTCGCGGGGTCGTTCAAGCGTGCGGTCTGTTGGCCGATTTTCGGGCGGGTTAATCCAGACCTCTGCTGCCGGCGTCAGTAGCTGCGACCGGGCCACGCTCGACGAGTATCTCACGGGCGTCCGCGAGCTCGAGCAGCCCGGTCCGGGGATCCCGGCCGGGCCGTTCGGGGTGCTGCGATGTTTCCTCACCAATACATGTCCGTGCCAAACTGCTTGAACGCCGAATCTCGTGTAACGAGCTTCATGCCCTCGAGCGCGCTTTGGGCGGCCAGCATCCGATCGAACGGATCACGGTGGGGGACTCGGTAGCTGCCTGCCTTGAGCGCGTGGCAGGCGTCGATCGGCATGAGCGAGAAGCCGTCGGCCGCTACCAATTCGGTGAACCGATCGCAGGCCCCTGCGGCCTCATCGAGTTTGCCGAGACGAAGCTTTGTGGCAATCTCCCATGCGGTAGCCGCACTGACAAAAATGATGTTCGACTCGTCAGCAATGGCCGTCCGGGCGGTACCAGAAAGCGCTTGATCATCGGTCACCCACCACAGAAAAGCGTGCGTGTCGAGCAGAAGTCTCACGCGTCAGCCTCCCAGGCAGCCAATTCCTCGTCGGGGAGCGGCTCGAAGAACTCTTCGGTCACGCGCCCGCGGAGGCGGCCGGGTTGACGCTGTCCCTTGCCCGGAGCCAAAGGCACCAGTCGGGCGTACGGCTTCCCTGCCTTGGCGACGATGATCTCCTGGCCGGCATGAGCCTGTTCCAGCAGGCGAGAGAAGTGGGTTTTGGCTTCGTGGACGTTCACAATCACGCTCATGAGTCGGGTCCGGGAGTGGGGAGAATGAAAGACCGGCCAATTCATTTATAGCCAAGTCACTTGACTAAGTCCACGGCCGATGGGAGCATTTCGACCTACAGTTTTCCCGGCGGCAACGCCGCAGAAGGAGGCCCCTCGTGGCAAATATAGTGGCGAATATCTTGAAGATGGCGATGCTGAAGGCGCGCCATTGTTAACGGCTGGCCCGCGATCTCCACGAAGAGATCGGCGCGAGCCTGACCGAGCTGGCCATCCAGAGCGACCTGGCGCGGCTCTTCTTGACCGCCTCCCGGACGGTCTTGCCACTACCGACCTCAACCTCGACCTCTCGAAGCTCAGGTGTGATCTGCTCAGCCTATTCCTTCTTTTCGTGTGGCATTGGTTGCCTCCCTTGGGTTACTCCACCCCCAGATTATCGCTCTGGAAGTGATGCCGTTTAGGGGGCAGTCTCGTCACGCGTAAAGCGATATCACCGCACCAGCTGCCACCCCGACCGCCATCGCGAAAAGGAATCGGCTCCGTGGACGCTCGAAGCCGCCCCAGGCCCAGCCGACTGGCCCCGCACTGGCACCGGACACGAGGGCCACGAGCGACTCCGCCCTCTGTGCCAATGATAGGTGAGACACCTGCCTTTCCCCTATTAGAGTAGAGGGCCAGGAGGACAGGCGATGGAGAACCAGAGGATGTTGAGTACCCAAGAAGCGGTGGTGGGCGGAACGGAAG
>Ga0247831_1006522_pt1 | contig 13738 bp, 12 predicted proteins | sample LaCruzMarch2015__9_FD_192406 | JGI IMG/M metagenome (GOLD analysis project Ga0247831, IMG submission 192406) | Freshwater microbial communities from meromictic Lake La Cruz, Castile-La Mancha, Spain - LaCruzMarch2015_1m | ecosystem: Environmental > Aquatic > Freshwater > Lake | place: Spain...
CACGACGGCATCCCCCGGCAGCACGCGGTTGAGGGCTGCCACCACGCGCTCGGGCTTGATCGGGCGCTCATCGGACGCAGCCAATACGCCGAACGCCTCGAACTTGGCGGCCTTCGCGCGAGCGATGCGGGCGGCGCCACCGAATGAGCGCCTCGCGCCGTCCGCATCGAGCGCGGCGTTGAGCGCCTTCAACGCGAGGCGGGCGTCGGCGACCACGGCGACATCGGTGCGGTAACTCGCCGAGATCGCCATCGGGTTGGTGTCGATATGTACGATTTTGGCGCCGGCCTTCGGATAACGCCAGCGCTCGGTGGTCACCGAGCCCGCACGGCAGCCGACGAACACCACGAGGTCCGCCTCCTCGACGACGGCCCGTGTCTCGACGACACCGCCGTTGGAGCCGACCACGCCGAGGCAGTTGGGATGGCTGTCGGCGAGGCTGCCCTGGCCGGAAATGGTGGTTGCGACCACCAGGTCGAGGCGGGCGGCGAGGCGGGCGAGTTCGGCTTCGGCACCGGCGATGACGGCGCCGCCGCCGCAGATTACCACCGGGTTCCTGGCGGCCAGGATGGCCGACATCGCCTCGGCGATCGCCTGCGGCTCGGGTGCCGGGGGCCAGGCCGGAAAGGTGCCGAGCCCCTGCTGCGCCCACACGTCGTCGGCGTCGACGGCCGCCTTCTGCACATCGAACGGCAGGCCGAGGTGAGCCGCGCCCGGCGTGCCCGTCGTCATCGCGCGAAACGCGGCGCGCACCATGTTCGGCAGCCGCTCTGCGGTGTCGATCAGACCGTTGTATTTAGTGAGCGGGCGAAACAGCGCCTGCTGGTCGAGTTCGGTCAGCGGGAAGCGGCCGGCCGATGTCACCGAGACGTCGCTGGTGATGGCGAGCACGGGAATCGAACTCTCGTTGGCCTCGACGACGCCCGGCAGGATGTAGGTCGCTCCGCCGCCGCTCGGCCCCTCGCAGACACCGACGCGGCCGGTGACGCGCGCGTAGCCATCGGCCATGTAGGCGGCATGGCGTTCGTCGCGCGTCAGAATGTGCTGCATGCCGTGGTCGAGGCGGTAAAGCGCGTCATAGAACGGCAGCGAGGTGTCCCCGCACAGGCCGAAGATGTGCTTGACGCCATTCAGGCGCAGCAGTTCGACCATCGCTTCTGCGCCGGTCATGGTGTTGGTGCGATCGGTGCTCATCGGGCGATCCTGGGAGACGTGAGGTATGCCTGACCTCTAACCTCCCCGCCGCGCCGAGGGTAGAGGCTCTCTGCACGTCACCGTCACACGAATGCAGCAAAAGCCATGCGACGCTTGATGAATTTATGGACTTGACGCATGCGACATCCTTGACATGGAGCGCTGGCCGGGTAGGTTGCTGTTGTCGACATTCGACGGGGTTTGAAGACCGCTCAAGCGGCCCAAGTCTAGGGAGAATACGAGCCGGAGGCCCGCGAGATGCGGTGTCTCCGGTTGTCGTTTTTGGCCAGCTGAAGTCTCGGTCGACCACCTCGGTGACCTACGCCGATTTTTCCCCATTGCAATTTGATCACCATCGGAACGGACAGCAGCCAAGCCCGCCTCATTTTTTCAAGTTCTCATTCCGTCTGCCGATCAACGACCGGACTGGCACCATGGCCCACTACGCCGTCTACGCCTTCGATGCTTACGGCACGCTGTTCGACGTGCATTCGGCGGCGCAGCGCCATCGCGACGCAATCGGCGACAAGTGGGACCGCCTCTCCCGGATTTGGCGGATGAAGCACCTGGAATACACCTGGATCTGGGCGTTGAGCGGCCGCCATACGACGTTCTGGCGTCTCGCCGAGGAAAGCCTCGACTTCGCGATCGCCTCCGTCGGCGGCATACGGCCTGAGCTACGCGCCGCGTTGCTCGATGCCTATCGCGCGCTCTCAGCCTACCCAGAGGTCGCTGGTGTGCTCGCAGGGCTCAGGGCCAAGGGCGCCAAGCTCGCCATTCTCACCAACGGCGATGCCGACCTGATCGCGCAGTCCGTCCACGCAACCGGCCTCGACGGCGCCTTCGACGCTCTGATCACCGTGCACGAAGCCGGCGTCTTCAAGCCCGACATGCGTGTCTACAAGCTCGTCACCGATCGCTTCGGCGTGTCACCGGGCGAGGTTTCATTCCAGTCGTCGAACCGCTGGGATGCATCCGGTGCCAAGGTCGCCGGCTTCCGCACGGTCTGGGTGAACAGGATAGGGGCGCCGCCGGAGTATCCCGAAACGGCGCCCGACCTGACGATCAGCGAGCTGACGCCGTTGCTCGCCGATTGAACGGCACCAGCTCGGGGCTGCATCGGGTGCACCGTCCGGTCGCAACTACTGAACCAACTGATAGGCCTCGCTGGCAAACCCTAGCACCTGATCAGAAATCTCGATCGGCATGTCCTTCTGATCGTAGGCGACACGACGGCAGTGCAGCAGCGTCGCGCCAATCGTTTCGGCGAACCCGGAATGAGCGACATCGGCCGCTGCGATCGGCCTGAAGCTCCAAACCGACCGCCCGACGCTGACACGGAAAGTGTCGGCATAGAGCGCAAAAAGCGTCTCGCCTGAGCCCCCTGCGATCCCGGCGAGCCCCGGGAAGCGCGCCTCGTCGACTGTGATCGTCTCGAGGCAGATCAGACGATCGCCGCTGCGCCATTCGCGGCGAAGGCGCAGAACGCTCGCAATGATCGAGGACTGGCGCGGAATGCGCAGTGTCGCGACCTCGCCAGCAGTGGGTCGGCCCGAAACGATCGAGACGGTGCGGATTTCGGGGACGACTGACTGCCCATCGGCGTCACAGAGGCGGAACGCCTGCGGTGTGCCGGGCCAGCGATCGGAAGCTTCCTTGACGAAAGTGCCGCGGCCGCGCTCTCGCACGACTAAGCGATCGCGCGCGAGTTGATCGAGCGCCTTTCTGACCGTGCCGACGCTGACGCCGAGCTCGCGCGACAGATCGGTTTCGCCCGGAATTGGCGCGCCGCTGCGCCACTCTCCGGATATGATACGGCCGAGCAGAAGCGCATGTACCTGCTGATACAACGGGCCCGAGAAATTAGGCTGTGCCCCCACGTCTACCCTCCTCGATTGACAGATTTCCGCTACCGCTCGACGTGTGGAGCAAGAATATCTCCACTCTGAGTAGGTAAGATTCGCTTACTGTATATGTCAAGCATAACTTCGTTCTATACTGATCGTAATACGACACATGGGTGCGCCCGAGGCGCGGCGATCGGTAGGAGCAGATGATCAACGATACGGGTCTCGGGCCGAGATTGAAGGAGTTGCGCGAAGCGGCCGGCATGTCGCAGACCGAGCTGGCCAAGATCGCCGGCGTTTCGCGTAACGCCGTTTCGCAATGGGAGGCCGGGCGCACGCAGCCTAATTCACGCCGATTGGCTCTGATCTCCCGCGCGCTCAAGGTGTCACTCGACCGTATGATGGCGCCCTCGACCGACACACGCGACCGCGTCGTCGAACTGGCGCTGCGCTTGATCGACAGGCAAGGCTTCGAGGCGACCACCCTCGAGGATGTCGCCGCCGAAGCCGAAATGAGCGCCACCGAACTCGCTGCGATCTATCGTTCGAAGGAAGCACTGCTTCACGACGTGCTCAGATTGTTTCTAGATCGCGCGTTCGCCGAGGTGCGCCGCATGCCCCCGAAATACGGCTCGTTGCTCGCGCGCCTGAAGTATCTGCTGCGTACCCTGGCAACTCGCGACCTTGCCCACCTCAATCTCGCAGTGGCGTTTCACGCTGGCGCCTGGCGCTGGAGCGAAGTGCAGGAGCGCGAGCACGCGCGCCAATTTTCGGAGTTTCACGAGACGGTCGTCGGCCTGTTCGACGAGGCCGTCGCCCAGCGTCAGATCAAGCCGGGTCAGTTCCGCGCCGCCTCGGGCCTGATCCTGGCCGCTTACGTGGCTGCACTGCGCCGCGCCGTGTTCGAGCGGATCGACGCTGAACGGTTGATCACGCTGATCGAGCCGCAACTCGCGATCGTACTTTCGGGCTTTGGCTATTCCGACGCCTATGGGTTCGCCGAGGATGCCGACGACCAAGGCTGAGTCGCGTCGCCACGGTCGACAGGCTCGGCTTGGCGCACGGGCTTCACTCGGCTATCACACGCGCTCCCTGTCACAATGTCCATCCAGACCGCCCATCGTCCCGTCGAAAGCTCCGTCATGTTCACCACCGCCCCGCAACCGAACCCCGGCATCCTCGACATCGCCGCCTATGTGCCGGGCGAGAGCACGCTCGCGAGCGGCCTAAAGCCGATCAAGCTCTCGTCCAACGAGACGCCGCTCGGCGCCAGCCCAGCCGCGATCGCCGCCTTCAAGGCCGAGGCCGATCACTTGGCGCTCTATCCGGACGGCAACTCGACGGCGCTGCGAAAGGCGATCGGCCGTGTCTACGGGCTCGATGCCGATCGCATCGTCTGTGGCGCAGGCTCCGACGAAATCCTCAACCTGATCGCCAACGCCTATCTCGGGCCGGGAGACGAGGGCATCATCACCGCGCATGGCTTCCTGGTCTACAAGATCGCCATCATGGGCAATGGCGCAACGCCGGTGGTCGCGCCCGAGCGCGACCTGACAGCCGACGTCGATGCGATCCTCGCGCGCGTCACGCCCAAGACGCGCGTCGTGTTCATCGCCAATCCGAACAACCCGACCGGCACCTACATCCCGATCGACGAGGTGCGCCGCTTGCGCGCCGGGCTGCCGGGACACGTGCTTCTCGTGCTCGACGCCGCATACTGCGAATACGTGCGCCGCAACGATTACGAGGCCGGTCTCGAACTGGTTGCCACCACCGAGAACACGGTTATGACGCGCACGTTCTCCAAGATCCACGGCCTTGCTGCCCTGCGTCTGGGTTGGGCCTATTGCCCGGCCACTGTCGCTGACGCGCTCAACCGTATCCGCGGCCCTTTCAACGTCTCGGCACCTGCCATCGCCGCAGGCGTCGCCGCCATCGAGGACCGCGCGCATCAGGAGAAGGCGCAGGCCCATAACGATCGCTGGCTGCCCTGGCTCACCAACGAGATCGAGAAGGCGGGCATCAAGGTGACGCCGAGCGTCGGCAATTTCGTGCTCGTCCACTTCGCCGATGCGCCCGGCCGCGACGTCGCTGCCGCCGACGCAGCGCTGAAGGCCGCCGGCATCATCGTTCGTCGCATGGCCAGCTATGGCCTGCCCAACGCCCTGCGCATCACGATCGGCACCGAAGACGAGAACCGCGCCGTCGCCAAGGCACTGACGGGCTTCGCGGCGGCCTCGTCATGACAGCTGGCGACGACGACACGGCGCGCGGCGATGGCGGCCAGCCGCGGCCGTTCGACACCGTCGCGCTGATCGGCATCGGCCTGATCGGCTCCTCGATCAGCCACGCGGTGCGGCGCCGCGGTCTCGCCCGACGCATCGTCGGCTCGGCACGCACCGATGCGACACGCGCAACGGCGCTGCGCCTCGGCATCGTCGACAAGGCGTTCCCGAGTGCGGCCGAGGCGGTCGGAAGCGCCGATCTCGTGGTTCTGTGCTCACCTGTCGGCACTTATGGCACCATCGCCGCCGAGATCGGCCCCTACCTCAGGGCTGGCGCGATCCTCACCGATGTCGGCTCGGTGAAGGCGGCAGTTGTCCGCGACGTCGGCCCGCACGTGCCCGAGGGCGTACATTTCGTGCCCGGCCACCCGATCGCCGGTACTGAAAGATCCGGGCCCGAGGCAGGCTTTGCGGAACTATTCGACAATCGCTGGTGCATCCTGACACCGCCCGCTGGCGCCGATGCCGAAGCGGTCGAGCGGCTCGCCGCCTTCTGGCGGGGGCTCGGCTCGAATGTCGAGATCATGGGCGCCGAGCATCATGACCGCGTGCTCGCAATCACCTCACACCTGCCGCACCTGATCGCCTTCAACATCGTCAATTCCGCCGCTCACCTCGAGCGGGTCACCGACTCGGAGGTGATCAAGTTTTCTGCCGGCGGCTTCCGCGACTTCACCCGCATCGCCGCCTCCGACCCGACGATGTGGCGCGACGTCTTCCTCAACAATCGCGAGGCTGTGCTCGAGATGCTCGGCCGCTTCACCGAAGACCTGTTCCATCTGCAGCGCGCCATCCGCTACGGCGAGGCCGACACGCTGCATCGCTTGTTCAGCGAGGCACGCGCGATCCGCTCCGGCATTATACAAGCTGGCCAGGATACGGCTGCTGCCGATTTCGGCCGCAAGGTGCCGAGCGAGCCACGTAAGGACTGAGGGCCGTGGCAAGGGCTGCGCAACCGGGCTGCCGCCCGGGCCCGCACAGGGGACGGGGCCCCAGAAGCCCCCTCTTTTTGGGTATCGAAAATCGGGGTCGCCCGAGGTGTAGCCTGGCGCGGGTGCAGGACAGCAGCCCGGTTCGCGAAGCGAAGGGACTTGAACCTTGAGCGGCGACCTGTGGATCTTCGCCTATGGCTCACTGATGTGGCGGCCGGGCTTTGCCTACGTCGACGTCGTTCCCGCGACGCTCGCCGGGTTCAACCGTGCGTTCTGCATCTATTCGACGCACCATCGCGGCTCGCCGGAGCGACCGGGCCTCGTGCTCGGGCTCGATCGAGGCGGCAGTTGCACTGGCCTCGCCTATCGCGTCAGGTCGGACCTTGCGCGGGCGACGCTCGCGTATCTGAGAGCGCGAGAGCAGATCAACGGCGTCTACCGCGAGGCGCACGTGACGCTGCGGCTGAAGGCGATGCCGCATCGCGAGGTGCAGGCCACAGCTTTCATCGTCGAGCGCGCACACCCGAGCTACACCGGGCCGCTGGCGATCGCGCATCAAGCCCGCCTCATTCGCGGAGCGCGGGGCATCTCGGGCGCCAACGTCGACTATCTCGTCAACACCCTCGACCACCTCGCAGCGCTCGCGATCCGAGAACCCCGCCTAGAACGTTTGGCGGTCACGGTCGGCGCGTTTTTCGGCAAGGGCGCATGCGCCGACTTTGCCGCCGGCCGGGCACGCTCGGCGGCTCTGCTGCGCCATTGCCGTGACGACGGGTGCTGCCCGCGTCGCCTCCGCCAGGGCGAGCGGCGACGCTTCACGCACCGCCTGCAGATGGATGCTCAGCGCGGCGCTATCGGCTGATACTTCGGTCAGTGCCGCAGTGAACGGTGCTCAGCGCGCCGGCTTGAACGAGCACGGCAGGCCGTCGTGCGGAGTCAGGCCGGCGCCGAGGTCGATACGCACCGCTGCCCGCGCCGACGGCTTGTCGGCGAGCAGATGAAGGTGGATCTCGTTGGCACCGAGGCGGGCGGCGCGATGGCGCAGTTCGGCCCGGTTGAGCGACGGCGCGTAATGCTCGACGACGCCGACCTTGATCACGCTCGGCTCGCCGCCGTGCGTGCGGCGCACCAGCACGTAATTGGCTGACGGCAACTCGGGGCAAGAGATGGGATCGAAGACCGAGTGCACGTAGCGGCGGCCAGATGCGCCGGTCCAAAACGCGACGCTGTCCATGCCTTCGCCGGAATGACGCGTCGGGGCGGGCGGTTCGTAAGTCCGCAGCCGCAGCGCGGCCATCTCGGAAAGATCGAAGACCTGGGCACTCATGTTACGCTCCCCACTCGACGCCTGCGGCCGCTGACGGCTGTCATTACCCTGTTTGCGGTTCAGGCATCCTCGGCCCGCCACGCAATCACAATCGCCGATCGCGCTTACAGTGGCGTTCGTTTGAAGCTTCAATTTGTCAGCATCTCGAAGTTTTGCCGGCTGTTACAGTTGCAGCAGCAGCATTTTACTACTCATTGCGGCGAAGCACTTCCCTCATCCACACCGGGAGTGGCCACAACTGCGGCACACCCAGCACCCCTCGATGCGCACCAGCGCGCGCTCGCCGCAGCGCGGGCAGCCCCGTGTCTGCGCACGGGACGCCGCAAAGTCCTCCAATGGTAGGTCGTCCGTGGCGGCGACCATGAAGCCTATCCGCACCAGATGGCGCTCGATGACGCCACCGATCGCCGCCTGGATCGAGGGCACGTAGGCGCCGTCGATGAACTGGCCACCCTGCGGATCGTAGACCGCCTTCAGTTCCTCGACCACGAACGAGACGTCGCCGCCACGGCGGAACACGGCGCTGATCATGCGGGTCAGCGCGACCATCCAGGCGCTGTGTTCGAGGCTCTTGGTATTGATGAAGATCTCGAACGGGCGGCGCCGGCCGTCACGCTCGATGTCGTTGATGGTGACATAAATGGCGTGCTCGCTGCCCGGCCAGCGCAATTTGTAGGTGTAGCCGGCGAGGGCCTCCTCGCGCGCGAGCGGCTCGGACATGTAGACGACGCCGTCCGTCGGACGCCGCTCGCTCACGCCAGTACGCGCCGGGACGCTGGCGGCGGTCGGGCTTGCCGTCGAAGCAGGCGACGGCTCACCCCCTGGAGACGGCGCAGCCGTCAACACCGCGCCCGTCACCGCGTTCGGCCGATAGGTGGTGCAGCCCTTGAGACCAAGATCGTAGGCGTCGAGGTAGATGCTCTTGAAAGCCTCGAAGCTCGTCGCCTCCGGAATGTTGATGGTCTTCGAGATCGAACTGTCGACGTGGCGCTGAAGTGCCGCCTGCATCGCCAGATGCTCATGTGGAGCAAGTTCCTCGGCCGTGACGAAGACGCCAGCAGCCTGCCCCGCTGTCACATCGTAGCCGAGCCGCCGGGCCAGCGCATGCGCGTAATCCTCCACCACCTCCGGCTGGCGCGTGCCGTCCGCCGCGAGCACCTGGCGTGTGTAGCGCGCCGCAAACACCGGCTCGATGCCGCTCGAGACGTTGCCGGCGACCAGCGAGATTGTGCCGGTCGGCGCGATCGACGTCAGGCAGCCGTTGCGCAGACCGTGACGGGCGATCCCGGCGCGCACGTCGTCGTCGAGCGCCCTGACGAACGGGCTGGCCAGCAACCGCTCTGTGTCACACAGCGGAAAGGCGCCTTTCTCGGCGGCGAGCCGGCTGGAGGCGAGGTAAGCCGCCCGCGTGATGCGGGCCATCCACTGCCCAGCGAGTGCTACCGCCTCGGGCGAGCCATAGCGCCGGCCCATTAGCGCCAGCGCATCGGCGAGGCCGGTGACGCCGAGGCCGATGCGGCGCTTGGCAAGCGCCTCGGCGCGCTGAGGCTCCAGCGGATAGCCCGAGACGTCGATGATGTTGTCGAGCAGGCGCACAGCGATGGCGACGCGCGCTTCGAGTGCCGTCTCGTCCAGGGTGGCGTCGCCGGTCAGCGGGCGATCGACGAGGCGGGCCAGATTGATCGAGCCGAGCAGGCAGGCGCCGTAGGGTGGCAACGGCTGCTCGCCACAGGGATTGGTCGCACTGATCGTCTCGCAATAGGCGAGGTTGCTCGCTGCATTGATGCGATCGATGAAGATTACGCCGGGCTCGGCGGTCTCGTAGGTGGCGCGCATCAGCCGGTCCCACAGAGCGCGGGCTGGCAGGCGCTTGTAAATTGTTCCGGCGAACGTCAACTCCCACTCGGCGTCCGCCTTCACCGCCGCGACGAAGGCATCGCTGACCAGCACCGACAGGTTGAAATTCCGAAGCCGCGCTGCGTTTCGCTTGGCGTCGATGAACGCCTCGATGTCGGGATGGTCACAGCGCAGCGTGCCCATCATGGCGCCGCGCCGGGCGCCTGCCGACATGATGGTGCGGCACATGGCATCCCACACGTCCATGAAGCTGACCGGCCCCGAGGCGCCCGCCCCGATCGAGGCGACCAGCGCACCGTTCGGTCGCAGCGTCGAAAAATCGTGGCCGATGCCGCCGCCCTGCTGCATGGTGAGGGCAGCTTCGCGCACGGCATCGAAGATGCCGGCGAGGTCGTCGGGGATCGTGCCGAGCACGAAGCAGTTGAACAGCGTGACGCCGCGCCCGCTTCCAGCACCGGCCAGAATGCGGCCGGCGGGCAGAAAGCCGAAGTCGGCCATGACGCCGTGAAAGCGCTCCTCCCAGGCAGCCTGGTCCGCTGGCTGCTCGACCGAGGCCGCCGTGCGCGCCACCCGGCGGAACGTGTCGTCCACCGTCGTGTCGAGGGGATGGCCGGCCGCGTCGCGCAGCCGATACTTGGCATCCCAGATCTGGCGCGCGATCGGCGCGATCTCGAAAGGATCGGGATGCTCGAATGGTCTCGGCGCGACTGACATGGGTGACCTTACGCGAACACTGGAACCCGGCGATGCTGCGTGGCACGGCAGACCATGCCGTTCCTGACTGCAATATCGGGCCACCAGACCGCCCTGTCAACAAAATGTTCTTGTTAAGTTCTCATTTGCTGTGGGCCGCCTCCGCCTCCTGACGCAGCGCCTCGCTGGCCGTCTCGATGCGCTCGATCAGCGCCGCCTTGAAGGCCGCGCGCGGCAGGCCGGGCGGGATCGGCTCCAGGATCTCGACGACGATGGTGCCCGGCCGGCGTAGCAGCGAGCGGCGCGGCCAGAAGCACCCGGAATTGAGCGCCAGCGGCACGCATGGCAAGCGGAGGCCGTCGTAGAGCAGCAGGATGCCCGGCTTGTAGTCGGGGGGCGCGCCGGGCGGGCGCCGCGTGCCTTCGGGGAACACGAGGATCTGGCGGCCTTCATCGGCCCGGGTGCGCGCAAGCCGAATCATCTCGCGTAGCGCCGAGGGGCCCGTCTCGCGCTTCACGGGGATCATTCCGAACTTGCGCGAGAACCAGCCGTAGACGGGGATGCTCATCAGTTCGGCCTTCATGACCACGGCCGGATCGCGGAACAGGGGGACCAGCGCGAAGGTATCCCAGGCCGACTGATGCTTTGCTGCAACGAGGAACGCGCCGTCGGGCAGCCGCTCGCGCCCGCGCACCTCCATGCGCGTGCCGACGATGACGCGGAGCAGCCAAACGCACGCCCGCGCGTGGGCCCTGAGGCCAGCCATCGCCCAGGATCGCGGCGCCAACAGCAGTGGCGCACCGAGAATCAGGAACAACGCCGTCACCACGTAGAATGCGACGGCATAGGCGAGAGAACGCAGCATGGGCGAGACGGCCTCGAAAGCGAGCGGAGCACGGCGGGCGCCTCCAAGTGCGGCGCGACGGGCAGTCCGTCAAGGCGCGAACGACAACGCCGCGCTGCCCGGTTGCCCGCTCAGTTGCCGGCGCCGACTCGCCCGGAGACGGAGCGGGTCGCTTCGCCATCGAAGGCCGGACCGCGCGGCGGCTTCAACGACGGCCTCGGGCTTGCCGTCGCCAAACTCGGGCGAGACAGCGCGAAACGGGCTGCGACCGGCAGCAGTTTCAGATACTCGCCGGCCAGTAGCCGCACGTTTGAGGGGCTGAGCCACCAGGTGCGGCGCAGGCTGCGCGGCAGTACCGCGTGCGCATGCAGCACGACGCCCGGCAGAGCGCGCTCAAGTTCGAGCCGCGAGCGCAACATGTGATAGCTGCCGGTCACCACGATCAAGCTGGTGAAGCCGTGCCGCTCAACCCAGTTGCGCGTCTCGATTGCGTTACCGTGGGTATCGAGCGCCATGCGGTCGAGATCGACACAGCAGGCAAACAGCGTCGGCGGCAAGTTCGCTAGCCGGCGCACGTCGGCCTCGCTGGTGCGCGCGTTTACTCCCGAGACCAGCAGACGCTGGCCGCGCCGCGCCGCCAGCAGTCGCCCGGCTTCAGCGATGCGCAGTTCACCGCCGGTCAGCACAACGATACCGTCTGCCAGGGGTGATTGGCCGGCGCTATCGCGCGTCGCGTGCGCTGCAAACAACACGAACCCGAACAGCAGCCCGGCCGATACGAGCGCTGCCATGGTGCCTGTGAGCACGCTCAGTCGCGATCTGGCCCGCATTCCGCCGTTGTGCCCTCGTGCGTTCTTGCCCTTTCAGAACAAATCAAATTCTACGCTTCGTTGAAGGGGCTCGGCAAGCAGTCCGGTCGCGCGGCTTCAATCGCAGTTGATAAACCGTGCACGCAACATGTGGCCAGCACAGCGGCAGGCCGCATCGTCACCGCGCCTTCATGAGCAGCTGCCGCCACCGAGCACGCAGAACTTGGCGCAGTGGGGGTGGCACAGCTTCACGGCGCCTCTGTCGAACATGCCGCCATCGGCGCGGGCTGCTTCGGCAAGTGTCGAGCCCATGTCGAACTCGGGAGAATAGGGCAGCAGCGTGCACGGCACCACAGTCGGCTTGTCGGCGCCTTTGCGCTTCACCACCATGCGGCTGGTCGCGCACATCATGTCGGCCGGCCGCTTGCCGAGGATCTTCCAGCAGCCGGTCGAGATCTCGGGCACTTCGAGCTTGCCGTCCATCTCGGGCAGCAGCATGAGCTGATCGTTGTCGGTGGGATCGACCGGCCAACGCCGCGTCGCGATCAGTGCGCCATAACCGGCCCGCGACAACGCCTCGGTCTCGTTCCAGCAAGTGCGCCCGGCAATGGCCATATTGAAGCCGTTGGCCGCCAGCCAGTCGAGCCCTGCCAGCGCCTTGGCCCAGGTCTTGGCGCCACGCTCGCTCTCGTGCAGTTGCTGCGTAAAGTGATCGAGGCTGACGCGCAGTTTCAGGCGTGCGCCAAAGCGCGCGCGCAGTGAGAGTAGCGCCTTTTTCACTCGCGGGCGCTGCATCGGCTGCATGGCGTTGGTGAGCACCAGCACCGCGAAGCCACGCGCCAGCGTCACATCGAGGATCTCCTCGAACGCCGGATTGAGGAACGGTTCGCCGCCGGTGAATGCAATCTCGCGGGTGGCGAGGCCCTGCGCCCCGATCTCGTCGAGATAGCCGATGGTCTCGGCTGCGGAAATGTAGACGAGGCGATCGTTGCTCGGACTCGATTCGATGTAGCAATTCTGACAGGTGATGTTGCAGAGCGTGCCCGTGTTGATCCAAAGCGTCTCGAGCCTCACGAGGCCGACGCGGGCGCGCGGTTCGCCGGTGGCCGTCACGTCCGGGTTCTCGAACTTCACCGTCGCGCGTTCAGCGACGGGCTCTTGCAGATCGATCTTCACGGTAGCCTCACCTCGACACTGCACTGCGCCACGATGACGACGATCATCGGTCCGTAATCACCATCGTCGACAATCGAGGCGCTAGCACGTCGATGTCGACAGCGGACAGTCACATTGACTTTATCCGCACGCCTGTAACGAAAGCGCGCTCGGGCCATTCGACCAGTTTTACTCAGCCAGCATAACGAAGGGCATTGGTCGGCTATGCCCTGTTCCTCCGATCCGAGCCATGCCAGAGTAAGGCTGGCTGCGGGCAACTCCGGTTCGGGCGCCCGGTGCAACTCGTCTTCCAGGATCGAACGGCAGAGAGCCATGTCGGCTGAAATCATCAATCTTCGAGCCTACCGCAAGCGCAAGGCGCGCGCCGATCGCGAAACCGAGGCGGAGGAGAACCGCCTGCGGTTCGGGCGCACGAAGGCCGAGCGCGATAAGCAAGCGGTTGAGCAAGCACGCGACAAGCGCACGCTCGATGGCGCCGAGCGCAGCGGACCGGTGTCGACGACCGGCGCGCGGCCCGACGGGACGAAGAGCGACACGTGAACAGCGACGCGACGTCGCCACCCGGCAAGCCAGTGGCAGATCGCGACGACGCCACGCCGCGCCAGCGGGCACGTCCGCGCAAGCACTCGTTCGCGATCGCTGGCCATCGCACGTCGATCTCGCTCGAGGCCGAGTTCTGGGATGCGCTGCGCGACATCGCGGCCACCGAGCACCGTTCGCTCGCGAGCCTCGTCGCCGACATCGACCGGACGCGCGGTGAAAGCGGCCTTTCCG
>Ga0247831_1006524_pt1 | contig 13733 bp, 11 predicted proteins | sample LaCruzMarch2015__9_FD_192406 | JGI IMG/M metagenome (GOLD analysis project Ga0247831, IMG submission 192406) | Freshwater microbial communities from meromictic Lake La Cruz, Castile-La Mancha, Spain - LaCruzMarch2015_1m | ecosystem: Environmental > Aquatic > Freshwater > Lake | place: Spain...
TGCACAGCCGCGCGTTGGTGGGCTTGGCGGCCATGCCCGTGATGGTCGAGGTCCACCTGGCCAACGGCTTGCCCAGCTTCACGCTGGTCGGTTTGGCTGAAACTGAGGTCAAAGAAGCCCGCGAGCGCGTGCGCTCGGCCATCCACCACAGCGGGCTGGACTTTCCGACCAACAAGCGCATCACCGTCAATTTGGCGCCGGCTGATTTGCCCAAAGACTCGGGCCGCTTTGACCTGCCCATTGCCCTGGGCATTTTGGCGGCCAGTGGGCAAATTGACGCCCGCAAACTGGCCGGCCACGAGTTTGCGGGCGAGCTCTCACTGGGCGGCGAGTTGCGGCCTGTGCGCGGCGCGCTGGCCATGGGGCTGGCCGTGTACGCCAGCGCGCAGGACGCGCCCCACCTGGTGCTGCCGCCCCAAAGCGCCGAAGAGGCCGCTTTGGTGCCCGGATCCTGTGTTTACCGCGCCGCCCACCTGATGGACGTGGCCCAGCACTTTCGCCCCGGCGACGAGGCGCCCGAGCACGGCGAGGGCTGGCAGCGCGTGGTGCCGGTGCCTCATGCCAGCCGCGCCCAGTATGCGGACATGGCCGACGTCAAAGGCCAGGCCAGTGCCAGGCGGGCGCTTGAAATTGCCGCCGCCGGTGGCCACAGCCTGCTGCTGATGGGCCCGCCCGGCTCGGGCAAGTCCATGCTGGCCCAGCGCTTTGCCGGCCTGCTGCCCGAGATGAGCGTGCAAGAAGCCCTGCAAAGCGCAGCCATTGCTTCGCTGGTCGGCCGCTTTGAGCTGGCGCGTTGGGGCCAGCGCCCCACTTGCGCGCCGCACCACACCGCCAGCGCCGTGGCCTTGGTCGGCGGCGGCTCGCCTCCGCGGCCGGGCGAGATTTCACTGGCCCATGGCGGCGTGTTGTTTCTAGACGAGTTGCCAGAGTTCCCGCGCGCGGCGCTGGAAGCCCTGCGCGAGCCGCTGGAGACCGGCCACATCACCATTGCCCGGGCTGCCCGCCGGGCTGAATTTCCTGCGCGCTTTCAATTGGTGGCGGCCATGAACCCTTGCCCCTGCGGCTACCTGGGCTCGACCCTCAGGGCCTGCCGCTGCTCGCCCGACCAGGTGGCGCGCTACCAAGGCAAGATCAGCGGCCCCTTGCTCGACCGAATTGACCTGCAGGTGGAGGTGGGCGCCATGGCCCCGCAAGAGCTGCTTGCTGCCACCCCCGGGGAGGCCAGCGCGCCTGTGCGAGAGCGCGTGCTGGCCGCGCGTGCCCTGGCCCAAGCCAGGCAAGGCACAGACAACCAAGCCTTGCAAGGCCGGCACATCGATGAGTGTTGCGCCCTCGATGCCGCCGCCTCTCAGTTCTTGAACACCGCAGCCACCCGCCTGGGCTGGTCGGGCCGCAGCATCCACCGCTGCCTGAAGGTGGCGCGCACCATTGCCGATTTGGCCGGGGCCGAGCGTTTGTCTGCGCTTCACCTGGCTGAGGCGGTGCAGTACCGCCGGGGCTTGCAGCGCCAGGGCTGAGGCGCAGGGTTTGTAGATCACTGTCTTTGTTTGATATCTTGAGTGCGTAATGAAATCAATTCAACGAATGACGCTTCGCTTGCCAGACGACTTGGCGCGGCGTTTGGCGGCCTGCATACCCAGTGGCCAGCGCCATCAGTTTGTGGTCGATCTGCTGCGCCGTGAGTTGGGCCGTGAAAGTTGGGAGCTGGAGGACGCGGCCATCCGCCTGTCACTGCTTGAAAAAACCTCGGACCTGGAGGACGTCGAGTGGCTTGCTTTGGACGACGAACAGTCCTGGGGCGAGTTTGACGAAAAGCGATTCTTGAAGGAGCTGGACGCCAAAGCCGCAATGCCTAGACAGGCCGGCACACCTTGAAGTCGATCTGGGTCAAGCAGACCCGCAACCTCAGTTGCAAGGTGCTGGCCCTCAAACCCGCAACCACAGCAGCCCAGCTGTCCTGAACAACTTCGCTTACAGTGGCAGTGGCTGAGCACAAGACATTTGCTCACACTTTGAGGCCCGCGCTTGCCAGCGCGGCAACAGGCTGAACCCTGGTCTGAAACCCGATGGACCCGTGCCGAAAAGCAAATTCATGGCTGCAAGGCAGCCCAACGTCAACAAAAAGAACGCACTTATGACACCCCGCTGGCTTCGCTGCACCTCTGCCCTCCTGCTCTCGCTCACCGCCCTGGGCGCCCAGGCCCAGACCGGCCCCTACCCCAACCGGCCGATCAAGTTGATCGTGACCGTGCCGCCCGGCGGCGCGGCCGACTTCATTGCGCGCCTGCTGGCCAACAAGCTGTCCACCTCCATGGGCCAGCCCGTGGTGGTGGAAAACAAGGCCGGCGCCAGTGGCTCGCTGGCCAGCGACTTTGTGGCCAAGTCCGCGCCCGACGGCTACACCCTGCTGCAAAGCTCCATCACCACGCACGGCATTGGCCCGCACCTGATGGCCAAGCTGCCCTACGACCCGGTGGCCTCGTTTGCCCCCGTCACCATGCTGGCCAGCCTGCCCTTGATCATGACGGTCAACGCCGATGTCAAGGCCGCTTCCCTGCCCGACTTTGTGGCCCTGGCCAAGGCGCAGCCGGGCAAGCTGGCTTTTGCCTCCTCGGGCAATGGTGGCGCGCCGCACATGGCCGGCGAGTTGCTCAAGATTGCCGCCTCGGTGGACATGCTGCACGCGCCTTACCGTGGCAGCGGCCCGGCCGTGGCCGACCTGGTGGGCGGGCAGGTGCAGGTCATGTTTGACGGTGCGCCTTCGCTGCTGCCGCACATCACCTCGGGCAAGCTGCGCCCACTGGCTGCGGCCAGCCCCAAGCGCAACCCGCTCTTGCCCAACCTGCCGACCTTTGCCGAGCTGGGTCTGCCTGCGGTCAACGTGGCCCTGTGGTACGGCCTGATGGCGCCCGCAGGCACACCGCCTGACATCATTGCCCGTATCAACCGCGAGGTGAACCAGGCGCTCAAGTCGCCCGACGTGCTCGAGCGCTTTGCAGCCCAGGGCACAGAGGCCCTGGGCGGCAGCCCCGAGCAGGCGTCCGCGTACGTCAAGCAGGAGCTCGATCGCTGGGGCCCGGTGATCAAGCGCGCCGGCATCAAGGCCGACTGAGCTGAATGGGTTCACAAGACACCTCGCCCACGCGGGCCCTGGCCCGCTGGGTGAGCGATTCGCACTGGCAAGACCTGCCCGAGTCTGTTCGCACGGCTGGCCGGCGCGCTTGGCTGAACTGGATGGCCTGCGCCCTGGGCGGCGCCACAGACCCCGAGGTCGAGCGCCTGCTTCAGGCGCTCCAAGCGTTGGCTGGCCAAGGCAGCGTGCCGCTGCTGGGCCGAGCCGAGCGCCTGGACATGGCCTCGGCCGCGCTGGTGCACGGCTTTGCGTCCAACATCTTGGACTATGACGACACGCACTGGGCCACCGGCATCCACCCGGCCGGGCCCGTGGCCTCGGCCCTGGTGGCCTGGTGCAGCCAGCACCCCACCACCGGCCAAGACCTGCTGCACGCCTTTGTGCTGGGCATGGAAGCCGAGTGCCGCATAGGCCTGGCGGTTTCGCCCGGGCATTACGAGGGCGGCTGGCACATCACCGCCACCTGCGGTGTGTTTGGCGCGGCCATGGCGGTGGGCCGCCTCATGCGGCTGGACGCTGCCCGCATGGCCTGGGCCTTAGGCCATGCTGCCACCCAGGCCAGCGGCCTGGTGGCCAGCCTGGGCTCGGCGGCCAAGGCGCTGAACATTGGCCATGCCGCACGCAATGGCCTGCTGGCAGCGCTTTACGCGCAGCAGGGCTTGAGCGCCTGCGACACGGCCTTGGAAGCGCGCTTCGGATTCGCAGACCTCATGGGCACGCGCGGCTTTCGGCCCGAGGCCTTGGCGGAGCCGCACTGGCAGGTGGAGGACAACTGCTTCAAGCCCTACCCCTGCGGCTTTGTGCTGCACCCGGCGCTGCAGGCCTGCCAGGCGCTGCTGGACGCGCACGGTGTGCTTGATGCTTCTGCGGTCAGCCGCATTCAATTGCAAGTCGCACCGCTGGCCCTTACCCGCGCCGACCGACCGCAACCGGCCGATGGCATGTCGTCCAAACTCAGCCTTCAGCACGCGCTGGCGGCCATGCTGTGCACGGGCGATGCCGGCGTGCAGCGCTTTACCGACGCGGCGCTCACGCACCCCGCCATGCAAGCCCTGCGCGCCAAGGTGCAGCTGCAGGCCGAGGCCAGCCTGAGCACCCACACCGCCTGTCTCACCGTGCACCTGCACACGGGCCAGACCTTGCACGCCGAACATGCGCCCGCCCCTGGCCAGGAACACCTGAGCCTGGACGATGCGGCCCTGGAAAAGAAATTTCGCCAGCTCCTGGCCCACGGCGCGCCGCATGTGGCGGCCGAAAGCCTCCTTTCCTCCTTGCACAGCCTGGACACATGGCCAGACGTGCGCCCCCTCATTGACCTTACCTTGAAGCCCGCACCATGAACCTGAACCTGAACGACAAACACATCCTGATTACCGGCGGCAGCAAAGGCATAGGTCTGGCCTGCGCCCTGGCCTTTTTGCAAGAAGGGGCACGCGTCACCCTGGTGGCGCGCCAAGCCGACACGCTGGCGGCCGCCAGCGCCAAGCTGCTGCAGGCCGTGCCCGGGGCCAGCGTGTACACCGTCTCGGCCGATTTGATGGACGCGGCCCGCGCCGCCGAGGCGCTGGCCCAAGCGCAAAGCCTGGGTGGGGCTGTGGACGTGCTGGTCAACTCGGCGGGTGCGGCCAAGCGCACGCCTGCGCCCGACCTCACGCCGCAGTCCTGGCACGACGCCATGCAGTCCAAGTTCTTCAGCTACGTGCACATGATGGACCCCACCATCAAGGCCATGGCCGCGCGCGGGCAGGGCGCCATCGTCAACGTGGTGGGCAACGGCGGCAAGGTGGCCAGCCCCATGCACCTGCCCGGAGGCTCGGCCAACGCAGCGCTGCTGCTGGCCAGCGCGGGCCTGGCCACGGCCTATGCCAAGCAGGGCATACGCGTGAACGCGGTGAGCCCCGGCCCCACGCTCACCGAGCGCTTAGACACGGGCATCACCAACGATGCCCGCCTGGCCAACATCTCCAAAGAAACCGCGCTGGCGCGCATGGTCGAGCGCATTCCCATGGGCCGCATCGCCAGCCCCGAGGAGGTGGCCGACGCCGTGGTTTTCTTGGCCTCCAGCCGGGCCAGCTACATCACCGGCGTGAACATCATGATGGACGGCTCGCTGGTGCCGTTGATCTAAAGTCGATCAAGTGCAGACGGGATTTTTCCCTTGTAGGAGCCAGCCTGCTGGCGATGGTCTCCGGTCAACGGGCATCACCGCAGGCCAAGAATCGCCGGCAGGCCAGCTCCCACAAGGGTTCAACGCTGCTTCGTATTCGTAGGAGCCAGCCTGCTGGCGATTGGCGTCGGTCAATGTGTATCACCGCGGGCGAGAAAATCCGTATCTGACCCCGATTTCACAACCGGGCTTGTCCAACAAACGGATCAGATCGCGGCTTCGCGCGATCTATCCTTATTCGTTAGGCCTTGCTGGAAAGTTGCGGCAGCGCCGGCTGTTGAAGTGGAATAGTAACCGTGATGAGGATGGGCAGGTCCAAAGACCCTCGCGAAGTTGGATATCGCGGCGGCATACAGAGCATCCATGGAGATGTTTATCTTCTTTCCCATCGACTTTGCTGTCTGAAGGAGATGCTTAAGTACTGCAGTCGCCAGTAGATGCCCCCTCAGATTGTCAATAGATCCACTCGCCGAACTCAAGATAACTTTCTTTGCGTTAACCACCGCCTTCTTTGGAATGTGTGGTTCCACGTCCGCCGCGTGAGCATTGATTCGAATAGGGCAGGGCGTTGAAGATGCCTGTCCCGTCATGAAACGAGTGCAGTTATCAGTTAGAACGGCAGCGCCGGCGTTACTTGTTGCGTTGGCAATGTCTAACGCTATCAGCGGCGCAAATGCAGTGCCGAGTTCGCTGAGCCATTTGGCGCACTGGGCATGGGTCAATGCGGTTGACTTGCACCACGACCTAACAAGGTGATGAATCACGTCGTGTGTATAAACGGAGTTCTCCATCGAGTAGCCAAAGGTATAGATTACTCGGGCAGTGCTTGCTACTAGACCTTGATAACGAAGAAAATCGGCATCTCGAGCAGCAATGGCGTCCAACTTGCCATCTTCGATCTGTGTGATGTATTTATCCAATTCTCCCGAGCCGCCGACTGCCTCAACGACTGCTGAAAACTCAGACACTTTGCTGAATAGTTCTTCCCAGAATATAACATCGTCGTCTCCCTCCACATAGACGATTGCTTTGGCCCGATAGAACGCACTCTTTGCGTTCAGAGCGTCGGTGGAGTACTCGAGGTCAGCCACGAAGGATGTCCTCCATATCTACGATTCTATCTTTAAACTTTCCAGCGATTTCCGGAGAGTGAGTAGCTACGATTATCTGCGCGTTTGGATTTATTGAGCGAATCGCTGAGATGATGTTCCGCTGCCACGAAATATGCAGCGAGAGCTCGGGCTCGTCCGCCATGAAGATATAGGGTTGCTGGCGTTGCAGCAATGCTTCAATGAACAAGATCAACAGTTGCTTCTCGCCAGACGAGAGCTTCGCCAGCGGTATAGCCCCTTCCGTGACCACAAACAGTTCGCCGGCTTGAAATTTGAAAGTCTTGTCTGGAACGAAGGACTTTAGTGTGGCGAGAAAGAGGTCGATCTGACTAAAGATGGTCTTGGTCTTCTCTTCCGCCGACAGCGACATTCCGACTACGGTAGTCGTGAGTTTGAAGGCTTCTAGGGCTGCGAGATCAATGCGGACTCTCTTGGATTCTGGTGTGTCGGAGGCGTTTGGTTGAGAGAGTTCCTTGAGGTTCTTTACCGTTTTTGTGAAAGCAGAGATGTGATCTTGAATCTTCTTGGCTATATCTTGCCCACTTACGCCCAACTGACGATACGCAGAAATCAGCTTTTGCCTTTCAGCTGTTTCATCGAAATCCATCGTGTAGCCAGGGTTCTTTGCCTTCTCGTCGGAGTACAAGAGAGATGTCAGCACATCTCGTTGTAGTCCTGAAGAAATTAGCCGAGCTTGGTTTGAGAGCTCCAACTGATATTGGGTCAGACGCTGCATAAGGCTCGCCAGTCGGACATCGACGGTGGACGCGTACCTTCGTGAGACTCGCTCGCGTAACTCGGGATCTGGATCCCCGCCTATTCGATAGACCGAAAGCGAGGCGAGGGATACCAACCGATTCAGCTCGAACTTGATCCGTTGTGCTTCTTCCAAAGCTCTTCTGCGCATCGTTGGCGATTGCGTTCTGCTTTCGTCCCCGCCGAAGAGCGGCGCAACAAATCTTCTATTGGAGATGTGATACTCGATAGCAGGAAACGGGCTGTTGGGCGATTCAGCACGATCGGCGCGAATGGTCCGTGTTCGTTTGCCGTCACTCAGCGTAATGTGTACCGACCGGAAAGCGTTGTCATATAGTGCCTCGGTGTCAACGGCCAGAACTGCATGAAGAATATTCATGAACGTCGTCTTGCCGGTACCGTTCCGTCCAATGATGATGTTTACGTCATCCCTGAAATCAGAAGAGGCCTGCTTCGACTGCCAGAAGCCGGTTATAGAGATTGAGGTAACTTTGAACATGGAAGGGCAGGCAGCGTAGATGGTGGATTGTGAGGTCTAACGTTCAAGGTCAGGGGCGCTGCGCGGCTTTATCGCGCAGCGTCCCTTGCACCGCAGGGTTGGGCATCTCGGGAACCTGCGTGCCCTTGATGAAGCTCTCTGCTTCGCTACGGAGAGTTGAATGAAGCTTCTCCCCCCGATGGGAATATATGACCGCAAACCCGGTGGCTTGTCGCGCTGGATGTCTGCAATAGAGTCCCTCCACCTCAAGTAACAAGGTGCCCTTTAGCCCTTGCGGTGCCGTGTCCTCCACTACGGAGTGATATCGCACGCAGGGATAGCTGCGCTCGTTTGAATATATGAAAGACGTTTGCCGTGTATTAAAGCGAGTGGGATCGGTGTCTTTCTGCGCGGCAGCTCTCATTAATGCCTCGAATTCTTCAGGGGTGTTGCTTGGCGCTAGATTGAACATTAGAACCTGAGCGCCAAAGCTTTCATTTGCGGCTTGTCCGCGTCTAGCGAAGCTCATGCCGCCTCCCGCCGATTGGATTAGTTGCCAGCCGGCTGACGTCGGAGACGTGACGCTGATATAGCTACCAGGAAAATCTTGGCCTGGGACCACATCTATTGATCTTTGCTGTGGGGCGGTGGTGACGCAGGCCTGGAGTCCGAGCCCAAGAATAACAATAAGAAAGAATGGTTTCGGATTCATGGCTCACCGTGCGGCCGTAACAAAAGCGGGGTACTAGCTTTCATTTGATTTCCTCTCATGACGTAAATGGAGTTGCCCAACATTATGTAGACGGCAAAACCCGGTTGATACATCTGGGCCGAGTCGATACATCCTGCCATTGAAATGGCTGCAAGCCGCTTGCTGCAGGGCTTGGAGGCCATGCACATTTTTTCAGACAGGTATCAATTTCTCATGAGCCCCGGTGCTCCTTCCTTACAGTCAACCGGGATGTTTTACCAAGTCAGCAAGTGTTCTATAAATAATATTTATATCACTCAAATTTGTGAATAATTATGTCTATTGAAATATTTTTATCCGCTGTAGCGCACCCAGCCTAGCGGCAGGTGTCACCCGCGTGAGGCGGGGGTGGCCGATGTTCAAGCATTTTTGGCCATGCTGGCCAATGCGCACAAGGTGTGTCCGCCTTCGCAAACAAGCAAGCACTCAGAGCCGTGCTGTTTGTGTACCGAGTGATGGACGGCTCGCTGGTGCCGTTGATTTAGGTCTCAAGCTCGACCGATTTCTGCCTCAAGAAAATTGAAGTGCTCGAAAGCACTTCAACCACGGCATGCATGGTCTGCGGGAGTTCGACGCCTCATGCACTGGGGTCTGATTGCCATTCTGTGCGAAACGCCGGGCTGCTACAACGGAACACACTGGCGTTGCCCGGCCTTACCGCGCCTGCCGTAGCGGGTCTGGGCTGCACGAGCTGCTAGATCTCACCGCGCACAAAGCGTTGCTCCTGGACCCTTGTTCCCCACTGATCACCTGGCGACTCATGCTCAAGCCGGAAACCCGCCGCCTCATAGAGGTGGCGCGCAGCGTCGAGCCCCGCGAAGGTCCAGAGGAAGACTCTGCGGTACTGGCGTTCATCGCAGAACGCCAAAGCGGACTGGAGCAGCTGCCTTCCGATGCCCTGGCCGCGCAGACTGTCTGAGGTGATGAACCACCGAAGGTGTGCGCCCTCTGCGGCGGCGTGAGTACCGTCTATGGCAATGGAGCCCTGAACTTCTGGCGTGACGGCCAGCCAAAGCCCGTTTCGCTCTGGTGAGAACGAGTGGCAGAACTGCGCCAGTTCTTGAGCCACCTTGGCCTCGAAGTGAAGCCCAAAGCCAGCATGTTGGGCGTAGTACTCAGCGTGCATCTGCGCAATCCGGCCTATGCAGCCTGGAACGTAGCCGGAGCGGACAGTGGCGCGCATGGGGTGGGTGATGTGAGGCCCGACCCTGCGGAGTGTGAGTCGGGCCCAATTTAAGAATCAGCGCGGCAAGGTCGTGTGGCAGGGACACAAAGTGTTTTTGATTTCAGCTTCTACGAGTCTGGCCTGCCGGTGGCCCGCTGGACAGTCTGCAGGGGTCCGCTTATTCGACGCTGATGCCGGCGGCCTTGACCACCCGCTCATAGCGCGCGAGGTCGCGCCGCATTTCCTCGCTGAACTGCTCGCCCGTGCCCGGCATGGCCTCAATGCCCAGGGTGCGCAGGCGGTCGCGGGCGGTGGGGTCGTTGAGCACGGCGTTGAGCTCGGTGTTCAGGCGGCTGGCAATGGCCGCAGGCAGGCCCGCAGGCGCCAAGATGCCCACCCATGAATTGACCACAAAGTCGGGCACGCCCGCTTCAGCAAAGGTGGGCACGTCGGGCAGCGAGGGCGAGCGCTTGGCGCTGGACACGGCAATGGCGTGCAGCTTGCCGGTTTTGACAAAACCCTGCGCGCCGGCGACGGCGGTGTAGACCAGCGGAATTTGCCCGCCGACCACGTCGGTCATGGCCTGGCCGCCGCCTTTGTAGGGCACATGCGTGAGGTTGGCGCCTGTGCGCTGGCGCAGCAACTCGCCCGCGATGTGCGGCGTGCCGCCTGTGCCCGAGGTGCCGTAGGCCAAGGGGCCTTTTTCTTTGGACAGGGCGATCACGTCGGCCAGGGTTTTGACGGGCGACTGCGGATGGGCGACCAGAATGAGCGTGGCGTCGCCGATTTTGCCGATGGACGTGAAGTCCTTGAGCGTGTCAAAGGGCAGCTTGGCGAATACGTGTGGGTTGATCACGGCCGTGCCGTCAAAGGCCAGCACCAGGGTGTAGCCGTCGGGCGCGGCGGCCTTGACCTGGGCCATGCCAATGTTGCCCGAGGCGCCGGGCCGGTTTTCCACCACCACCTGCTGGCCCAGGCGCTTGCCTAAAAATTCTGCGATCAGCCGGCCGCTGGTGTCGGTCACGCCGCCGGGCGTGAAGGGCACGACCAGCCGAATCGGTTTGTTGGGCCAGGCGTCTTGCGCCAGGGCGGGGCCTGCGGCGAGGCTGCACGTCAGGGCCAACGCGGCGGCGGCCAGCCAGCGGCGGCGGCTGGCAGGCTTGCCAGGGGCGGCGTGGGGGGTGAGAAAAAAGGCGTTCATGGCGGGCGACTCCAAGGCTTGAAACAATCTGTCAATGATTGGGCATCATCGAGCCGGGCGCAAGCAGGGGAAACCGGGGTTGCCAAGCGCCCCTGTTGTCAGGAAGCGGCCATCAGGCCAGCGGCGAATGCAGGCTGGCAGCGCTCTCAGGCGGCTCGGCCAGGGCGGTGGCTGACGGGCTTGATGGCGGCAGGCGCCAGGGCAGCCGGGCGGCATTCAGGGAACAACTCTGCCCATTCTTGGGCAGACAAGCTCACTTGACGCGGCGCCAGCCTGAGCCCACCCGCATGGGCTTGTTGCCCCACGGGCGAAGCGGCCGGGCTGCTGAGCCGGGCGGCAAAAGCCATGAGTTGTTCCAGGGACATGAGTGACAGTTCAGTCAGGGTGAGGACTGAACTATGGCCACTTTCTGAGCGTTAAATGTTAATTAGTGAAACCATTCGTGAAGGTTTCCACCTGGCCGCCCTGTTGCAAGATCGTCAGGTTTTGCAGACCGATGTGGCCCACGGCCTACAAGCTCTGCCCACCGCTGACCTCTATGCACTGCCCGGTGATCCAGCGCGCGTCGTCCGAGGCGACAAACCCCACCACGTCGGCGATGTCGGCGGGCTGACCGAGGCGGCCGAGGGCAATCGTGGCGATCACCTGCTCGGCGGCGGGGGTGCCCGGTTTGACGCGGTTCATCGCGGTGTCGGTCAGGCCGGGAGAGACGGCGTTGACGGTGATGCCGCGGCTGCCGAGCTGAGCCGCCAGCAGCCGCGTGAGGGCCTCTATACCCGCCTTGGCCGGCGCGTAGGCCGCCATGCTCGGAAAGGCCGCTCGGGCACCCATGGACGAGATGTTGATGATCCGCCCGCCATCGCGCAGACGGGCCAGTGATTGCTGGATCAGAAAAAACGGCGCCCGCAAGTTGACGGCGATGGTGCGGTCAAACTCGGCGTGGGTCACGCACTCTATGGTTTCGCGGCGGATCACGCCGGCGTTGTTGACCAAGATGTCCAGGCCCGTGTCGCCCCGTCGCTGCGCCAAGATGGCGTCGGTCTGCTGCAGCAGCACCGTGGGGCCGTCATCGCCTTGCAGGTCCGCAAAAACGGCGGCAGCAGCGCCGCCGCCGGCCTCGATCTCCCGCACCACCTCGCTTGCCTGCGCGCTGGCTTGACGGCCATGGACCAGGACCAGGGCCCCTTCGCGCGCGAGCGCCAAGGCGATGGCCCGCCCTATGCCCTGGCTGGAACCTGTGACGAGCGCGACTTTCCCTGAGAGCTTGCCCACGGTCTGCCTTTCAAGGAACCACGATCAGTTTGCCAAAGGCCGAGCGGTCTTCCAGGGAGCGAAAGGCCGCAGGCGCCTCGCTCAAGGGGTAGACCTGGTCGACCGGCGGATTCAGGCGCCCGCTTTCCACCAACTCCAGCAGGGCGTGCAGGTCGCTTCGGTCCCAGCCGTTGGAGCCCATGATGTTCAGCTCAAAGGTCCAGATGAAGCGGATGTCGGTCTTGGGGTCGTAGCCGGCAGTGGCGCCGCAGGTGAGCAGCTTGCCCCCTTTGGTGAGGCAGCGCAGCGAGGGCACCCAGGTGTCGCCGCCCGTGAAGTTAACGACCATGTCCACACCGCCGCCGCCGCCTATTTTTGGCTTGCCGACCAGCGCTTGCACCGCCTTCATGAAGTCGCCGTCTTTGTAGTTGACGCCGTGGTGAGCACCCAGCAGAGCCAGCCGATCGAGCTTGTCTTGGCTGGAGGCGGCGACGATCACCTCGGCGCCGCTCAGGCGGGCCAGCTGAACGCAGCAGGTGCCCACACCGCCCGACGCGCCCAGGATCAAAATGCGTTGCCCAGCGGCAGAGCCGTCCAGCGGCAGGCCGCCACGGCCGACCATCATGCGGTAGGCCGTGCCGTAGGCCACCGGCAGCGCGGCCGCCTTCTCAAAACTCACGCCCTGCGGCAGCCGCAGGAGTTGGTCGGCTGGCACGCGGCAGTATTCAGCGAGCCCGCCGTCGGTGGTTTCGCCCAGGAGCGCGTAGTTCTCTCGGGTGTAGGGGTCGGCCAACACGCGGTCGCCCATCTGCCAGTCGCCACACCCTGGCCCGACTTCAGCCACGGTGCCGGCCACGTCTATGCCCATGATCAAAGGCATGGGGACCTTGATCCCGGGCATGCCCTTGAGGGTAAAGAGGTCGTGGTAATTGAGCGCGCAGGCACCCACTTGGATCACCACGTGGCCTGGCGTGGCCGCAGGCCGCGGCCAGTCGGTGTGGTAGGTGAGGTTCTCAACGGTGCCGTGAGACGCGATGACTTGTGCTTTCATGGACTTGCCTGGGGTGATGGGGTGTGGATGAAAAAGTGGTTTGCTCACGCCGACCGGCCGCAGGGGCGTGGCGGCAGGGCCGTGTCAGCGGCCCAGATCGGCGGCCAGGGTGCGGATTCGCATCTTGTCGATCTTGTTGGCGGCCGACAGCGGCATCTCGGCAATGAAGCGGACGAAGCGCGGATGCTGGTAGACCGGGCCCTTGGCCAGGGCGAAGGCCTTGATGGCCTCTTCGCTCACGGTGGCGCCAGCTTTGCGCACGATGAAGGCCACCGGGATCTGGCCTTTGATCTCGTCGGCGATGGGGATGACGGCCGCTTGGTCCACATCCGGGTGGGTTTCCAGCAGGCGCTCGATCTCGCCGGGGTAGAGGTTTTCGCCGCCGCAGACGAACATGTCGTCCACGCGCCCGACAAAGTAATAAAAACCCTGGTCATCGCGGCGCATGACATCGCCGGTGCGGTACCAACCGTCCACCAGCCGCTTGCGTGTTTCTTCTTCGCGGTGGAGGTAGCCGGGCATGATGGCGCCGTTGCGCACAATCAACTCGCCCTCCTGGCCACCGCCTTCGAGGCGAACTTCCACCTGCGGCAAGGGATGGCCCAGCGCAAGCGGCGGCCGAGGCAGGCCCTGTGGATGCGGGCCGAAGACGGCCGGGCCTGTCTCGG
>Ga0247831_1006525_pt1 | contig 13730 bp, 10 predicted proteins | sample LaCruzMarch2015__9_FD_192406 | JGI IMG/M metagenome (GOLD analysis project Ga0247831, IMG submission 192406) | Freshwater microbial communities from meromictic Lake La Cruz, Castile-La Mancha, Spain - LaCruzMarch2015_1m | ecosystem: Environmental > Aquatic > Freshwater > Lake | place: Spain...
TCCCCCGAGTTTTCTAGCAAAGGGGAATAGGGAAGAGAGGGAGGTTGTCTGAAGAGGAGACCCACTTGGACCTTTCTTTCAATTTAAGCATACAGAGGAAATTAAAGTGACGTAACCGCCCTTGAAATGCGCATCTATATTAGGTTATAGACTAAGAGTCGTGAAATAAGGATACTAATCAATCAATCAATCATACAAATACAACGAAATCAGTATCACAGAATCAAATGTATGTTGAAATCACTCCCACCCACTCCATGATGTCTTCCGCTCCCCCCAAAACATGTTCAGCACTACAGATAAGTAGTATGTGATGTACTATCAACTAATCACTCCCTCTTCTTCTCATCTGACTCATCGGGACAGTCTATGATACCATCACCAACTCTTGATGCAAATATTATAGTCTTATCAAGATCATTACATGAAAAAGTGCGCTTACCCACAGTGATATGACTGCATGCCGACGTTAATGTTTCATCGCTCCCATCTGGACAATCACAGTAATCATCATTCAGTAAGCCCTTAATTTGTGGATGTGATGTACAAACAATGGATTGATAAGTTGTGTGGGGTGCCATTGGAATAATTTCGTTCTCCTTCTTCAATTGCTGTTGTTGTTGTTGTTGTTGTTGTTGTTGTTGTTGTTGTTGTTGTTGTTGTTGTTGTTGTTGTTGACGTCGTAACAATGACATCATTCTTAAACCTTGGCTACTGCTCGTACCGATTTTGTCACGACGTACGACCAACGTGCTGGCGATTGTTATTAACGTTATAATCATGGAAGTTATAATAATTCGAAGTCGAATTCCTGCTTTCTTTGTAATTCCACCGCAAACATTGCCGCAGTGTTGCATTGACGTTGGGTGTGGTCGTTGTCGATGTCTTGTTCGAAAACTCGCCTTTATTATTCTTCCACCACCAACAGCGCCTTCACCAACGCCACTACTGCTATTGGGGTTGCGCTGGCGTAGGGCATCATTCATCGTTGATATTCGACCAAAGCTGATGCCGATATGATGAGGTTATGTCCTGTCAGAGTGCGGGACGCCGGACGGTGCAGAGTGGGATGTTATCTGGATGCCTGCACGTTAAAATTGCTCATGTTGTGTTGTTGAACGAGCGATGGGTCGATATCGTGCCCCTCCTGACGACGATGATGGACAACAGCAGGAGGAAGCAACTGCTATGGACTGGCACGCTACGTATGACTCTGCTACTGCGTGTTGTTTGGCTGTCGCCAGTAGTAATACGAGGATAGGATGGCAAGAAGGCGAAGGCCAGGACGACAACGCCGACGAGGAGGAGGAGTATTCTCACATGAATAATCGCAAACTAATTCGCTGTCGTCATTCCTTCCTGCTACTGGAGAACGAGCGGAGTGAAACGACGATGCATTATTCTAATTTGCAAAGGAGACGAACACTCATCACAGTCGTGGCAGCGTTGGCGATGATCACATCATTATTTGTGTTGCAGCGTTACGCACCACCACCTCCTGCTGCTATAATGTTGAACCAGTCGCCATTTAGAACATCAACGACATCTCGTTGTACCAATGATGACGCGACCACAGTTTGTGACTATGCAGGTTATATTCACTCTGCGGACCATAATAGCTCAGCAGATTATTCGGCTGGAGCTACTGCCAATCATCACGAGTCGTGGGCAAGCTTTTCACATCAACTGATGAGATATGTATCGTCCGTCGCGTGGTATGCACTATCAAACTCATTTAGATATGCATGGGATGAGAGTAGACTCGGATATATGACATTTTGGTATGAAATACAACTTGTTTGGTCATCATCAAAGATGAGGGAATCATTATTGGCAATAATAACTTCGGTTGAGTCTCATTTACTGCGGATGCAAGCGATGAGCAGATTGCACACAGCAGCAACAGACGAGTTGCAGCAACAAAAGAATCACGTAAAATTAATCGACGAAGAAATCTCAAAGATTTTATCAAGAGTGCCTGCCGCTCACGGTTATCGAAGGACTCAACGAGAAACTGCCGATAGTAATAATATAATAATGGGCACTACTGCCTGGTCAACTGAAGATTATCTACGTCAAACAATTGGTACATCATTGTCACCACAAAATTTGGCATTGAAAATCATTTCTGAGCGAATAGATGCCTGGGTAATTGTATCCAGATCCGATGATGTTGATAATAGCTACATTCATAATGACACCAATATAACGTCGAAATTTAATCTACCGCCTGCCATTGGCATACTCATTGTCGGGCCAGAAGGGGTGGGGAAATTACGCACCGCTAGACGACTGGCAAATTATTTACTCCCCGGGAATAATAGCTTGGAGGACAAAGTTTTGAGTGGCGATGGTGGTGGTGTACTTGAGATTAATGTTGATACCAGAGATAATGTTGATCGATTGCAAACCTCTGTTACTGAAACAATCGTCAATTACATATACCAACGAGAGGAACACGGATCAGTAATCATCATCCATCATATTGAATTAATACCCATATCAATAATGACAGACATTGCAAATGTACTCAGTGGCAATCATAACACGTTATCCTATCAAGCATCCAATGGTACTAATATCTCGACATCATGCAATGGAACATTGTTTGTACTGACATCTTTGCAGATTGGTGCCAGAAGTATACTTCAAAGCATAAAACAAAATCACGGTTTGAAGCATCTGAATAAAGAATTGCTAGTAGAATCTGTTCGGAGAGAGTTGAATGATTATCCTTTTGAGTACTCGTCCAAACTCGCTAGTGTAAGTGCTGGCGGAAAAGTTTACTGATTCTATATTCAAGTGTCGCCATTTTTGTTTTTGTTGTTGCTTACTCCTACATATTTTCAGCACGCAACAATTGCTCCTATTACGCCGTTTCAAGAGGAAGACTTACTTGGCCTGTTACACAGCAAAGTCCAAAAGTTGAATCTGCAATATCAAGGAGTTTGTTGGATGCGACTGGAGGTTTCGCTTGCCACCATCCGATACTTTGTAGGATCAGACTATGTTGAGTATTCAGACCTACTTGCCATCCATGACATGTCAGTTGACATCGAAGACGAAAATGGCAGATCATTTACTTTCTCAACCCGTGGCGCCGTTGCCTTGGATCAAAATTCGTTATTACGAGCAATTGAAAGCATTACAAAAACTGGCACTGTATCTAGATTAGACTCTATCTTAAAGATCGGCGTAGATAACGCTAGCAAGGAAATAATCTTTCAATGGTGTAGCTTTACTGATGATGGATTGGAGAGCTGTGAGGTGGAGTCTAACTCATAAGCTGAGAGCGAGGAATGTTCTATATAATTGTTGATTATTTCGACTTTGTTAAACAAGGGTGGAGATGACATATATTCCTCTATTTAATACTCCTAGGAAATATCATTACTACTACAATGGAGCTTAAAGAACACTCACGACTACTCGCTTTCTACCATCCGAACGCAAATAAGGTTACCTAATACTGAATTCTTTTATGAGATCTACTTGACATAAATAGCAGTAAATATGGCAAACAAGAATTTATTTTACTTTGAGTAACTGATTTGCAAACTAAATCCTTGAACGGTGCCATTCCACCGGGAATGCAACAATTGATAATTGATATCAACAAACAATCGACCCCCGGTGACAAATATACTTAATCGTCCGATGATAACTTCGCCCCCTCTCACCCCTCATTCTTTCGTTCTCCGCCAGCAACGTCCCCCCTCCAAATTTATGATATGATTGTGTGTATATGTGTGAAGGTCCAGAAGCATTCGAAGAAGATATCTCTCTCCAAACAACAACTATCCCGAATTTAATTATAATCCCACCACTCATCCCCCCCACTTCTTCCCACCCTACCAACAAAAAATCAATATATTTTTGCTTTAATTCTTCTTGAAAGCAACAATCTGCTCAATACCCACGGCAGACTGGACAGTGACACTAACCTGATTCTCTCCATTATCCCAGGCAGCACGAATTTCCTCTGCCATAGTCTCAGGGAAGTTGGGTAGATTAACATCCGTCTTTTCATTCCCATTTTCATCCATAAGGGTAACCTCGCCATCCTCGCCAATATCCATAATATCCCATTCGACACGATTCACAATAGGGACAGTAGTACCATGCGACGAGGGGACCATATCTTCAAGTTTTTTCCCAGTGAAGATATCAGTAGCCGTGAAGTTACACTTGGCATGTCCATGCTTCCCAGTCTTTGAGACAGAGATACTTAGTACCTTGCATGGCTTGCCCTTGATCATAATGTAGCTGTGACGACGGACCAAAAATAATGCACACACAGCATCAACAGACGACATGAGTTGTTTTGCGACGTTTTTGAATGTGACATGAAATGTGTCGGATATGATTGTTTCGTTTGGAACGTGGGTAGTGTTTTTGAGTCGAAGAAATATAATGAAGGACGAAGAGAAGTAGAGGGTATGATAACAATGACAGGATGGTGTGACGTGTGAGTGATTTACAGCGAATCTGCATTATTCAAATTTAGTGAGACTCCCCAACACATCATCCCCCCCCCCTCAGCCTCCCTCCTCCTCTCCGTATCCAGCCATTCGAATAAGGAAAGCAGGACAGATGGACGATTCCTCTAAACGAATCAATTCGCAATATAAACAATAAAATGATGCAACGAGATACTTCCAATGATCAAAATACAAAATCTTCCTCGGCGCTACTTACCCCCCCTTCTTGATTGCGCCAGCTTCCATGGGAATAGTATCTGACGCCCCAGCGTCGGCACTTTCGATGGCGTACTCAGTGTCGGACATGGTTCGTTCGTTGGCACGTGGCTGATGAAAAAAGGAGCCGTAACGGAGTACCGTGTAGGGGAGGAGTGGACGCTATGTCTAGAGCGGGAATGGTCCCGCTCCTTGCTTGACACAAATTCCCCTCACTGTCACAACAGGCAATCCCAGCCACCAAAAAATAGTGGGTCAGCAGGGGTTGCTGTCGTTCAGTCGCCGCACCACTTGAGGAGCGAGCAAGCGAGAGGAGAGCACAGTGGGAGACAGCGCTATTTATATACTTCCACTTTACGTATGTAACAACAACAACAATACTCACAAACAAAGAACGACAATGTCCATCTATGAGGAAGTTGAGATTGAAGATCTAGACTTCGATCCGATAACACAGATATATACGTATCCTTGTCCCTGCGGAGATAAGTTTACTATATCATTAGAGGCGCTATATGAGGGTGAAGATATTGCCACTTGTCCAAGCTGTACTTTACGAATTGAAATTATTTATGACGAAGCAGACTTGCCACCACTTCGGAATCATGATGATGATGACGACGATAACGGCGATGACAACGATGAAGATATTGCTACTGATGACGTGGGAGGAGGAGCTGAGGAGATGAATAAACAGGAGCAAAAGGAAGAGGAGAAGAAGGATGATGAGATGGATGAAATTGATAAAGGGCTGGCGAACGTTGCTATAAAGAGTCTGTCAGTCTCCTGATACTATTGGATTCATTTCATCATTTAATTGTGTATAGTACCCATGTTTCCAGAGATAGCACTTTCACAGCAGCGAGTGAGTGGGGGGGAATGCAGGTGTTAAAGGGTGGAATAATCCAAAACCATCCCTCGGGCGAACTTGTTCTTTGTCTACCAAGATGATTTCGATTTATCTAGTTGGAGTGACTTTGTGCGAATTAATGGTTTTACACCATTTCTACAGTTTCCGCGTCGTCAGTTGTCGTCCATAGCATGCTCACACTCACCGCAATCGTGTTTAGTATCAGTCAAGCACGTCTTAAGAAGTCAGCAATCGTCAAAGCTTATCTTTGAAGATATAAACTCTTTGAAGATATGAACGATAAGGAAATTGACAAGGATGAATAAGGAATCGTCAGTCATCGTCGTCTGGTGAAATCACAACCGACTCCATTGCATCGCAAGCCTGTAGAGAGATACCGATGGGATGCGTCCACGTTCAGCAAGGATGAGTTTTGATCGTCCATGAGGGAGAATGCGATGGAAATTATGAACATATAACTCAGTAAGAGAGCCACCGCCACTAATCCGTCAATACATTATTAACTACAACAACAGCAGATTCACAAACAAACATCAAACAATCACCTATCCAAAAGCATGTTTGGAGGGACTGCACGTCGAACAAGAGCAAATACTATCGTCAATGTCGACATAGTTCTGAACTCCAAGAAATCATTGAGAATAGGTTTGGTGATGGGGTATTGAGTGGGGATACGTTACTCAAGAGCAGAGGCTGCAACCCCAAAGCAGCTTCGTTGTTGCTAGCCACAACAAATTAATTTCACACAATGGCCACCAAGGGACGTAATGTGGCTTGTGGCGGTGTAAGTAATCATTCGAATCTACTGTCATGTCGGTCTGCAGACCACTGGTGTCACATAGCACCCGTTAGATTGTAAAGCGGTCAGAGACTGTGCAGGAAAACTTGTTGCCAATCTCAACGTACATACCACTCGCCGTCATCCTCTTGTCAATACTTAACACCTTCTGTTCTCTTGAGCATATACAGTCTGGTGCGACCATACGACTATAGTACCTCACACTCTCGTTAAATCATTTCTCCATAATATCTCTATGATGCAACAGTGCTCCCGAGGGCAGCATCCATTACAATGAATACATGCGTTGCTCTGCTAACCCCCACCCCTTCGAGAAAGTGTTTCTAGTACTGATTTTGCATGCTGGCAATACAAGTTTAGTGGGATGGAGAGATAAGCTTGACCAAATATTGACTAGGATTAGGAAGACAAAAGTCGTTAGAGGAATAACTACCTAAATAGTTGTATTATAATCAAGTAGTAACCCCACCCCTTTGAGACCGTAAACTAGCAAGTCATCACTACCGACCAAGTACTCCTAAATAAGCAGTATAACAAAAATACATCAATTTCGAGCACTATGCAATTAAAAGTCCCGGAATAAATCCTGTTGACCAGAGCTGAGAGCTGGCTTATTCGCAGGTACCTCATTCTCAACATGCTTGTACGAGTCAAAGTGGGACGCATCGAGTGGGTCCTTAATCTGTGGTACCCACGGTGCTGGGATTTGTTTTTTCAGCAACTTATCAGTCGTAATGACACTGAACCAGGCATGATCACGAATGTCCCTGTCGGCACGTGCTAGACAGCCAAAGCGATTGGACTGCCGACGTACGATAAGACGCTGGATAAGATCCTGAGTGATTTCATGAACGACCGATCCGGGGGGGAAGGAATACTTCACCTGTACAATACGTTTAAAGAGACTGACCTGATCAGTCCCATACGCGTAGAATGGCGAACGACCAACAAGCATTTCATAAATCAATACCCCAAACGCCCAGTAATCCACACCCTTATCATGCCCCTTTGACAAGATAATTTCTGGTGCTAGATATTCTGGCGTACCACAGAGAGTATACGTCTTGTCAATTACAATTTTAGCAAAGCCCAAATCTACCAAGACACAGTACCCAAGCGCGTCGATCAATATGTTCTCCGGCTTCAAATCACGGTAGGTAATGTGCCTCTGATGCAGGTGTGCCAGTGACTCAAGGATGCAAGCGGAGTAGAACCGTGAGTTAGCATTGGGAATGCCATCGCGCGAATCGGTATGAATGACCGAGAATAGCTCGCCTCCCTGCACGAGTTCAAGGAGCATATATAGATGCTTATCATCCTGGAATGTACGGATTAAGCTTATGATGAACGGATGGTCGATCGATGACATAATATTCTTCTCCCGGATTACCCCCTCGACTTGATGATGTCCAATGATCTCACGCTTATTCAACATTTTGAGCGCATAGGGTTTGCCTGTACTCTTATTACTCACAAGCCACACTTTACCAAAAGTCCCCACGCCTAATATACGGAACTTCATGAGGTCCTTAAAATCGACCGATCGATCAATCCTTAGTGCTGGGGCAGACGTGGCCTTACCAAGACGGGAAATATCCCCAATTACACCCTCAATGGCGCTCTTCGTTAGTACCCTACACGTTGTCTTCTCGACGGCGGTGATAGTTTCTTGACTTACTGCCCCATCATTGGCCTGGATTAATTGTTCACCAAAGTAATCCCCGGCGCCCAATATTTTCATCATACCGGTAGCAGTTGCGACAGTGATTTTACCTTCCTGGACGATGTACAGATTCTGCCTTGATGGTTGGCCAATCTTGGCTAATACCTCCCCCTTATTAAAGGTAGCATAATTTAGTAGATCCGTTAGTCTTGCCATCTCGAAGGAGTTGAAGAGGGAGTTTGCAAAGATGGGCACGCCCATCAATACACGCTTCTTGCTTGCATGATCAATAAGGTCCTGAAGTGGACCCAACGTCTTCTCGAACGTCTCTCGTGACAAGCATAATGTGACACTGGCAGTTTCAGAGGTGATGTTGGCAACGCGTGGTTCACCCGTGAGGAGGGCACGTTCCCCGAAGAAATCTCCCGGTCCCATCACCTGATCCACAAACGTGGAATCACCAAAACCAATGTCATGGACCTTTACATTCCCCTCCTTGAGGATGTAAAATACCTCCCCCGCATCTCCCTTGTTGATAATACGATCCCCCACCTGGAAGGTCACAGTCGTGAGGGCATCTGCAATCTTGATGAGCGTCCGCTCATCAAGGTCGGCAAGGAATTGTACCTTCTTTAATATATCGAGGACGCCCTTTTGATGACTAACATTATTATTTGCGAGCATGTACCGGAAGGTACGTTGATCGACCTTCCACAACTTGCAGTCGGAATTGGCAATACAGGTCGCCGCACGAGGACAGTTATACAGGAGTGCTAGCTCTCCAAAGGATGCCCCCCGTGCACATGCCCCCACATGGTTCCCATCCACGGCGAAGGAGATGCTACCATCCTCGACAACGTAAAAGTAATCCCCCACCTCTCCCTGATTAATAATAACTGCCCCAGCCGGGACAGTATCTGCCTTCATGGCATCGATGAGTAAACGACGTTCCTCTTTTGTTAATGACGCAAAGATGAAGTTATCGGCCAGGGAGTCATCAATGAACTTGATCGCGTCGGCTGACTTGGGATAGCTGGGGATGTCAAAGTCCATATCCATATCCAGGGGCTCAGCGAAGACATTCTTCGCACGTTGTGCCCTCGCCTTGCTATGGGTGGCGATGGTCTTCTCTCGCGACTCGACATTCGACTGAATTAATTTACAACGCGTAGGTTGTTGGTTGGAGTGAGCAATGTGTTTGCGTATGAATAGAATGCGTGTTAGCGAACGAGCGGGGTGGAAAAGGAGAGAACATACAAAATTATAATACACCGCTGCTAACAACAATTGAGATAAAAAAACAGCGGTCCACAATCATTGGCACTCACCATGATACCGTTGCTATCTTCGTCCGACTTCGTCTGCTTTGTTGTTGGCGATGGAGGGAATGACGATGAGTAGCTTTTATGCGCCGTCGGACCGGACCTTTGTTGTGCTGCTGCTACGCCTCCGGCTTCCTTACTGCTGTTGCAACCCATTCAGGAATGCGAGTGGACATCTCCAATGATTATTTCTTCACACACAGTGTGAAGTTTTTGAGTCACGTGTTTGTGTGGCCCTTTGTTCCTTTTCCTTTTCGGAGTCACGAGTCAGTTTCTTTCCCATCCACTAAAGTGCACATCTGTTTACCTATTTCATTTTTTTAGCAACACTTATTGTATTATCCGAAAGGAGTTGTAGACGTAGTTCGTAGGGTATTGGGTGGTTCATTGAAGGGTGCTTAGGAGCATTCTTTGCGTACCATGGCGTTTTTATTAGGCACAAAATCGACCGACTCGTCCATTCACCTAATACACCCGTACAACTCCTTTCGGATAGTACAATAAAAAGGGCCAATCTCAATCGTTTGGTCCCGCCAAAACGAAAATTGTGCGATGTGCGCCCTGAAGGATTGGTCCAGCACGGCTTATCCACAAAAGTGAAACTAATGATAGTGGAAAGACGGACAACGAAGACAATCGCATAGATTGGTAATGATTGGTAATTGGAAAAATATTATGGTACGTGGGGGGGGAATCATTATTTCTCTTATATTATTTAAATTTGTATACATTGAGAGAATAATGCTGCACCCTGACGACAATAATTATAACTCTAGAGAGAGGTACTACTACAAGCAAGCTAATATCGAACAACGTAAATATAATGTGCGTTGATGTTGGTATCATTCTGTGTTCCATTTTTCTTGTAGTTCACGAGCTAACTCACTATCTGATCTTTGAAGTCCCGAAATGGCAGCATCATAGCTTGGTGGACCATCATCTCTACAAAAGTGAGAAGCATCTGATGCCGCAATCATACTACTATTCATTGATGATGTTTCCTCATCGGGTAATGTGCCCAATGGCACTATATCACGTATTTCTAAGATATATTGATCTGACTTTTTCAATTGAATTGCTTTCAACCCTTTATTGGCAGGGACAGACGGTGGTACCTTTTCAAAGTAAACAAGTTGATTATCTTTCTCCCACGCTGATAATAAGTCAGTCATGTGCTGTCGGAATTTATTCGATTCCATGAATAATAGTTTCAATGGTCCATTTGGATCAATCTTAGGCAAACCTCGTCCATTGATTGAGGATCGTGTACGCATAGCCACCGTCGCCTCACTCAAGGCTGAGATAGCAACACCATAATCAGATTCAGTCCATAAACTGCGTGCTAAAAAGTATAAACTCGCCGCACGTTGGATGTTGATTGCGAATGTAATCATTGTTAGGAATGATGGCTCTAATCGTGACATTTGTACTGGACTCTTCGAACGCATAGTTGATACGAAGGTATCCAACTCCTCGGCAATACCCAAGCATAATTTACCCACGAGTACATAGTTAGGTATACCCGGCTTGGCCAATATAACCGCCACGGCCATTTGTTGTGACATGGCTTCATATAATGACGTAAATGCAACACATACCCCCACGCGGGTTTCGGCCAAACAATCCGACTCCATCTCGGCATACTGCTTACTATTCGCCATCCAATTAGGCACTATATCATTCCCGAGCAATCGGAATATACTAGCAGTTTTAGTAAAATGACGCGATGCCTCGGGGAATTTACCAGACTGGCATGCATCGCACCCCACATTCGATTCGGATAGTGCATACGTCGCAATGGCTAATACTAGTTCATACGTCAGTGCCTCGGAATCAAAGTAATGCTTTTTCTTCGTTGTATTATTTTTGATTTGATATTCAATGCCGGAATACCAACTAAATATTAATCGTATGTCCAATTGTGCTCTGTCCGATTGGAATTTACACGAGAGGAGAATTTGATTAATCAATGGTCTGGGTGGTTGCGATTGTGTGTGCGTGTGTGTGTGTGATTGTGTGTGTGTGAGCGTGTGCAGATACACGAAAAGAGTTGCGCATGAGCTTGGAAAACTAAACATAATACTGCTGTAATGGAAAGGAGAGTAAAATGAATGAATGTGTGTGCCAACAAACAAAACCTTACATGTACTCTGCCAATGCGTGTGATAATGCAGCATGACTTATTTTTCCATCGGCCATATTCTTCTTAATTTCTTGCCGTCGTTCGTCCGCTTGATGTAACACATTTAATGTACTCTGATGACCGGAGGAGCATGTTTTGAAGCTGGCAGTAAACGACAGTTGATCTTCTGGATTGATGTATGGCTATAATATTTAAATATATAAAATATACAGATTAAAAAGAGAGAGTGGAGAAGTGAAATATTTTCGGACGCGTAAAAGATGACGACAAAGTTAGGATAATATTCTTCAGGCCTCATCATCAAATAATATTCGATATAATAATGGAACTTACAATTGAAAAACGATGGACCGCCGATAGCAATCGTAGGATGCTATCAGGATGCGGCGGCGAGGACGAATCATGGCCTGTATCAAGCATCATGGTGCTAGCTGTTGTTGTTCATACTGTAGGTATGTGTATGTATTGTAACTTGACTTGTGCCGCCAAATTGTTTGGCGGGCGGAAAACTCTCTTACACACCACCAAAAATAGCGACGCGAAACAACAACCGAGAAAGGTCCGAGGCCTTCACAACGACGCGCTCCTCCGCACTCTCACAACCCAACGATATTATGATGAAGGTCGAGGTTCGTCGTAGTGGTCTCCTAATGCTCCAGCCTCCTCCTCCCGCTCATGTCATGACCACGGACTGCTCGCTGGAGTATGAAGACGAGGATGACGATGTCTTCGACTTTGATGGGAGTAGCTGGCGGGGAGAGGCGGAGGAGGGGGCGGGGACGAGTGACAACATTGACGACAAGGGGAGTCATCGTGATGATGCGGAGGATGACGAACATCCACCGAACAATAAGCGAATGAAAACGCCATCATCGCCTCAACTCTCATCCTCGTCGTCCGGCGTGGCGTTGTCATTGGAGAGTTGGTCCAAGATGGAGGAAAGCGATCGCGCCTACAGTCTCAAGGAAAATCACCCAAACAACAATGAGTCTTCTTCGTGGAGTCCGGTCCTCCATTTGTCATCATCATCTAGTCTTACGAGTAGTGCTGCTAGTAACAACTACTCCCTCTTTGGCTTCGCTTGCAGTTCTGTGCGACACGCGTGGAGTGCGGGTAACGTGATTAGTGCGGCGGTCCCCCATCAATCTCTCCCGTCGTCGACCTATCCCCCGCCATTTGTCATCGCTGCGACGGCCATGAAATCCATGGCCGATGACGTATACGACGACGATGAAGAGGAGGAAGAAAACGATGAAGACGACGAGGAGTCTGACGATGATACTCATCCGCCAGGCATGATCCCCGCCTCCTCCGGTGAAAATAGCGATCAATCATCGGATACATCGAGTGAAGACGATGATGATATGGGGGGTGTACTATTAACAGAAGAGGACGAAGACGACCTAGCTGCCGCCACCTTACTCGCTAACAACAACAATAACAACGTCGCAGGGGGTGTACCGAACCCTATATTACGTAAAGGCGTCACCTTCAACGAACAGGTACGTGTCTTGCCCATCCCACCATTACAGGACTACACTCCCGAACAACGCTACAAAATGTATGCCAACCGGTACGAGTTACGCGAAAACAAATTACGGAATAAACGTGAGTATGAATTTGACAAGTACGATTGGCGTAACGCTACCGAAGAACATGCCATGTCGGTGTGTCCGGTAAGTGGGGAATTATTACATCCCGTTCATCTTTAGAAAGATTAATAATACAACTACAACTACAACAACAACAACATTAGTATACACACACACAAGATAATAATAAAAAGACAATCGATGACGACGATAATGAGACGACGTCCATACACCAAAAAAACTGCTAGTAAAAACAAATCTACACCCTCACCACTAAATAATAGAGAGAAGCTATCCAAAACAAAACGTAAGCCTACGATATCTACTACTCCAACACGCTAGAAAAGAGGAGACTCCCTCCTCCTCCTGACGCCACCACCCCTCCCCCTATTTTAGAGACCGCGTCACCACCTTATTCCAATGCTAAAAAAAATGCTAAATACATTTTAGGAGTAAAATTAGGATATTATTATGTACATATATTATCTTGGAAATAAATAAATAATAGAGTGTGTGCTTCTCTTTTTCAGTTGTATGATATCTATTTTTCATATATCCTACCCATTTCCCTCGTTTACTTTTCTAACCACCTCTCTCTAGTTATGTGGTAGGAGGAGTTACTACTTGTGTTTCTCTCTGTCCC
>Ga0247831_1006526_pt1 | contig 13729 bp, 11 predicted proteins | sample LaCruzMarch2015__9_FD_192406 | JGI IMG/M metagenome (GOLD analysis project Ga0247831, IMG submission 192406) | Freshwater microbial communities from meromictic Lake La Cruz, Castile-La Mancha, Spain - LaCruzMarch2015_1m | ecosystem: Environmental > Aquatic > Freshwater > Lake | place: Spain...
TGATAACTAGCCAATAAATAATCCTCTATAGCGTAGTTTGTTTGTGCAAAATAATAGTGAATTTTTTCTGCTCTAGCAGTACCTCTCATCACAGTTACTAATTCTTCGAGCAGCGGTAAAGCGCGCGCATAATCTTTCTTTTCGTAATATTCAATGGCTTTTTTATACTTTAATTCATAATCGGCACTTTTAAGCAAACGCTGATAGCTTCCCTTGCAGGAAAAAAGCACTGTGCTTATTACAATTACAATAAAAAAGTAAATGGCCTTTTTAAACATAGCCTGCAAAGGTATAAAAAATAGGTTTGTAAAATGATAAAAAGCTTTAAATGGCCTTATTTTGGATAATTTGGGTTTAAAGCAAAGGTTTTGCAATTAAAAACAGCATTTAGTGGTTATTTTATTATCAATTTCCATTCTTCCTCTAAATCCCAATTGGCTCTCAGATTCATGGTTGTGTTCAAAAAAATAATTTTTTCGGCTTGTTGCTTGTTAAGGAACTTTCCAGTATCCCATTGATTATTGTTATTTCCATCAATATTTATTTGAGCCTTGTAATTGCCTGGTTTAAGGTTTAAGTAACTGATGGTTTCGTAATTTGTAAGTTTTTGGGTTCGAAGTAGTTCTCCTTTTTCATTTAACAATTGAATCAACAAATGCATTTTCGTAAAATCAATTTTTTTAGCACTGCTGTCGGCACTTACGGTTAAATAAATGTTTCCCAAAGTTTCTAAGTTAGGCTCTTTAAAGCTCGACTTTGTAGTGTCGTTTTTATAACCCAAACAATCGGTAATAGCACCAGGTAAAAGCGTTAAACTATAGTTGCTGTCATTCATCAACTTACATTCAAATTCATACTTTCTACCAATACTATCTGCTTTTATGAGATGAAATGGAATTTCTTTTTTACCTTCTAAAAAAATAATACTATCAAGGTTAAGGAGAGCTACAGGATGATAAATAGAGAGCGCAATACGACTATTTAGGTCTCTGGTTGCGCCATCGGAAGGGTTAACTTTTATATTTGCTTTGGGAGTAGATATGCGCTTCCCTTTTGAACTAAATTTATCTTTTGCAAGTACAGGAAACTCAACCGTATCAATCACTACATCTTTATTTTTGAGCAATAATTTTATGGTATCATTACTAAAGTCTTTAAGATAAATATTTACTGTATCTTTAAACTTACTCATTTCTATAATGGCGCAGTCGTTTTGTTTAGTTGTATGAAGTGGTTCAATTTGAAGGTATGGCATAGCTTTATTAAAGAACAAATTAAAACAGCCATATTCGCCATTGCTTTTGTTTTTTAGGTATGTTTTTTCTTCTATTTCTTTAAATAATTTAAAATCAAGCGTAGTATTTGAAAGCACGTTAATAATGGAGTCACTAAAACCAATAGGCTCTTCAAAACTATCAAAAAGAAAGTTGTTGTTGGCATCCTTAAGCGCTATAGCTTTGTATTTTCCGGGTTTTATATAATTGAGTGTGTAATTTCCAGATGCATCACTTATGGCAAAATAATCAGGTAGTATTTTGTAAGGAAAAGAATCTTGTTTGCATCTTTTTTCGTCATATAGCATTACTAAAACATCCTTTTCTTTTCCATTATTCAATGCAAGGGAAATGTTTCCCGACAACTGCAATGAATCGATAAAAGTACCTGTGCTAAAAATATAGCTCAAGCCAATGGCTTCGTTACCTTCGTTAACATCTGCAATAGACTTTCCAAAGTTAAAATTGTAGGTGGTATTTTCTTTTAAGGTATCATCAAAAGTTATGATGAGCAACTTGCCTTTAATTTTATATTCGGGCATTTTTTTTAGTGGTGGCGAAATAATCCATTGCTTACTTACATCTTTTACTGTAAAAAACTCATCAAACATAATGCTGAGAGATTTTCCTCTAAATTGTAATGATTTATTTTCGGGCAAAAAACTAATTACTTTGGGTGCAGCATTATCTGTTTTACCTCCTGTGGGGCGCACCACTTGTGCACAACTTACCGCAAGGCATACTGTGGCCATTAGCCAAAGCAGCTTTAAAAATGACTTGTTTTTTATTAGGTTCAATAAAATCATCGGCGAGTGCAAAAGAACGCAATTTTTTTCTCCTTGCTATCACAAGTTTGTGCATTATTATGTTAATTACTTTGTTTATACTAAAAACTGTAAGGATGTAAAAAAAATAAAGGGTCTAGTACCTTTGCAGCTTAAGGTGTTTTATTTTATGATAGCGTTTCCAATAGGTGTTTTAGTTTTTAGTATTTTTTGTTTAGCCGCAATGGTGCAGCTGTTATATTATTTGCTGTATTATGCTCGCTTAGCATGGTTTAACCCTAAAAGTGATTTTCATACACAACCACCAATATCGGTAGTTATTTGTGCAAAAAACGAAGCTTTAAAATTACATAAAAGTATTCCCTTGTTTTTTCAGCAAGAATATCCGCAATATCAAATTGTAGTGGTTAACGACTGTTCTGTGGATGAATCGACCGATATTTTAGAGGAGTTTCAAAAGAAGTATGCCAACTTGCATGTGGTAGAGCTTAATGAAGATGATATTAAAGCACATGATAAAAAACTAGCTTTAACATTAGGCATTAAAGGTGCTAAATATGAACATTTACTGCTCACCGATGCCGATTGCGTTCCTGGCGACAACCAATGGATTGCCTGTATGGCGCGCAACTTTAGTAATGATAAAGAAGTTGTTATTGGTTATGGGCCGTACAAAAAAACAAGTGGTTTTCTTAATAAACTAATTCGTTTTGATGCTTTTTTTATTGGACTTCAATACTTGTCTTTTTCACTAGCGGGCAAAACCTATATGGGAGTAGGACGTAATTTGGCTTACACTAAAACATTGTTTTTTCGTCACAAAGGCTTTGCTTCGCAATACCATATTCAATCGGGCGATGATGATTTATTTATTAATAAAGTTGCCACCAAACAAAACACAATTATTGAGTTACATCCCAGTTCTTTTACCTATAGTGATCCAAAGACAAGCCTTGGTGCTTGGATTAAGCAAAAACGCAGACATTTAACTACAGCCAAACACTATAAATCATCACACAAAATGATGTTGGGCTTAGGAAGTTTAACACAATATCTATTTTTTATAAGCTTTGCAGCCTTATTATTTAGTTCATTTGAGCCTACAATTGTTTTAGCAATTTTTGGCTTGAAGGTTGTCACTCAAATAGTAGTTCTGCGTAAGAGCATGATCTTAATGAAGGAATCGGATTTGTTATTCTTTGCGATCTTTTTTGAAATATTATTATTAGTTTTTTACCCAATTATTTATATTGGCAACGCTTTTGTAAAAAAACACAAATGGAAATAGGTAATAATTTAACCGAAAAAGGTCAATACGACTATAAATTAGTTTTATTGGCTCTAGAACATGGCGACCAACGTGCTTATGCCGAATTGATGGGACGTTACAAGGAATCGGTTTACTTTATGTTGCTAAAAATGGTAAACAATAAAGACGATGCAGATGATTTAACAATAGAAGCATTTGGCAAGGCTTTTAACCGTTTAGCACAATACACGCCCAACTTTGCATTTAGCACTTGGTTATTTAAAATTGCCACAAATAATTGCATTGATTTTATCCGCAAAAAGAAAAATAACGCTACTATTTCTATCGATAAGCCCTTTGAGAATGATGAAGGTGGCGAACTATCTATGGATATTAAAGCACCAAGTTTAGACCCTGAGGAGAATTTTATTAAAAAGCAGAAAAGCATTTTAATGCGCGATGTGGTAGAAAAGCTTAAGCCTAAGTACCGCACCTTAGTTGAAATGCGCTATTTTGATGAACTCTCGTACGAGGAAATATCCGAAAAGTTAGACTTGCCACTTGGCACTGTAAAAGCGCAATTGTTTAGAGCGCGCGATTTATTGTACAATATACTGAAGAATAGCCAAGCAGGGATTTAGCATTTCCAAAATTAACCCTACTTCTGCATTGGAAACCTACACAAATTATTTTCCTTCAATAGCAAGCACTTACTCCTATTTTTTTATTTAAAAACCGCCTGCTATTCTTTTAATCCATAACAATACGTTAGCACTTAATATTATTGTAAAATATTGTTGATTAACGATTGCAACTGCATAATTTGGGTTAAAAATATTTATAATCAACGATGCAATTATTTGGTTTTATTACAACTCGATAACACATACGTATCAATGCTTTTATTAGTTTTTTAATGATATGTTTAGTGTGAAATTACACTTCGTTTTTTTTCTTAAAGTAGGACTTTAATATCAATAAATTTTCCTGTTGAGATTAAAATCTGATGATTTTTGTCACTCCGTTTTTTCATAAATCAATACCTTATTTCTTTTTTTAGGACTTTAATTGAATCTGAAATATCATTGTTTAAAGGGTTTGTAGCGTTTTTTAGTGATGTAAAAAAAATATTTTAAAAATCATCATTCGGGGTGACAAATTAAAATTTTGGAACTATCTATCATTGTCATGCAATCAAATGCATTTCGAAATACAAATGAAAAGTACCATAAAAGTTAAACTAATCATTAAAAAATTAAAACAATGAAACTAACAAACTACTTAAAAACAAAGCTCGGCAAGGGCCTGCAATTATTGTCGGGTATTAGTGCCTCAATGATTTTACTAGCAACTACACAAAGTAATGCGCAAAGTACATCAACAATAATTAAAAGTGATTCACATATTGGTGGGTATAACATTAAGTGCAACGGAAACAGCACTGGAGTGCTTGAAGCGCTCCCAAGTTTTGGAACCGAACCTTACACCTTTTTATGGAATACAGGAGAAACAACTTCAAAAATAACAGATAAGCCAGCAGGTATTTATTTTGTAACAACCACTGATGTAAATAATAATATTCAAACTGATACTTTTGAAATTAAACAGCCGAGAGCATTTACATTAGAAAGTAGATTGAGTGATTATGATGGCTATCAAGTTAGTCCTTATGGAAACAACAACGGAAGTATAGAAATTATAGCTAATGGGGGCACACCACCGTATCAGTATATGTGGAGCAATGGCGATAGTGCAAGTATTAGAAAAGGATTAACTGCAGGCAATTACAGCTTTGTTGTTACTGATGCCAATTATTGCACAAGCAATGGCAGTGTAACAGTTACAGAGCCATTGCCAATTCTGGTAAGTTTTAGTAATGTGCAAGGTGCGAGTTGCTTTGGAGGAAGTGATGGTAAGGCTACTTTAAATATAAGTGGTGGTTTGGGCGATTATAGTGTAATGTGGAAGAATGGTAGTTTTAGTTTAAGCCCTGATGATTTGAGTGCAGGTTATAATGCTGTTAGGGTTTTTGAGCATGGAAAAGCGGTGCTCGATACAGGTATTCAAATAGCGCAACCTAATGCTATTGAAAGTCAATTTATACTGAGCCAGTTTAATGGTTTTAATGTAAGTTGTGTAGATTGTTTCAATGGAAGTATTACCACCACAGTTAATGGAGGTACTGCGCCTTACAACTATCAGTGGAGCGATGTTTCAAATAGCACATCAGCTAACCTTGCAAATTTAAATGGTGGAGAATATAGATTAATTGTTACCGATGCGCATGGATGTATTTCAAAAAATAGCGCCTATTTAAGCATGCCTTCGCCTAAAGATTGGAGTCGTACAGGTAATGCTAATATTGATGCCGCAGAGTTTATAGGCTCAACAGATACAACCGCAGTAGTTTTTAAAAGCAATAATCAAGAGCGCTTAAGATTGGCAGGAAATGGAAATGTTGGATTTGGGGTGAGTCAACCAAGCGAAAAATTAGATGTTAATGGCAATCTTAGGTTGAGCGGAGGCTTAAAAATTGGCAGTGCTGCTGCAATCAAATACATTAGTGGCAATGGCACAATGGGTGGATTAAGTTTTGAAAACGTAATCCCAGTCATTGGCAACATTGCGCCCGATATGCCTACATGTATTCCTAATTGGGCTAGCGAAAATTACAATTACTTTAACGGATATCTTACTGTAAGAAACCAAAATTACCCTTCAAGACCAGCACTGTATATGGGTAGCGATGGTGAAAGTGGAGTTATTGAATCAACAAGGGAAATTAGTGGCAATTCGCATATGGATCTTAAGTTAAATAACTTTTGTGGCAATGATGTTTTGATTGGCAACTCAAATTCAGGCAACTTAATTGCTAATTATCATTTAGGTATTGGAACAGATGCGCCAGCCGAAAAATTTCACTTAAAAAATGGAAATATATTAGTTGAAAATGCTGCGGATGCTCAGAATCCTGTGTTTTTTGTAGATCATTTAAATAAAAAAGCCGGAGTTGGAACTGGAATGCCGAGAGGAAAATTCGAAATTAAAGCGAGTCAAGCAGATATTGTAACATTTGGCGCTATGCGCACCGAGGCATCAGGTTGGGCTACTTCTTATTTGGGGTTTAATGCCTTTAGAGAAGTTGGGGGAGCTTGGAACACAACCGGTGAAAATGGATACAGCGGAGGGGCAGTAATATATAGTAATACTATTGGCGATTTAATGTTTACAACTATTAATGGAGATGGAGCTTATGGCGGAGTTTTAACATCAGATGGTGGTATTAAATCTGGTACAAGAATGACACTCTCTAATGATGGAAGACTTGGTATTGGTGTTCATCCAAGTGCTAACTACGATTTATTTAACTACAAGCTAGTGGTAGATGGTAATGTAAAATGCAAAAAACTACGAGTTGATATTCAAAATTGGGGCGATTATGTTTTTGATACAAGCTATGAATTAATGGATTTAAAAACCATTGAAAGCTATATTGAAGAGAATAAACATTTGCCAGGAATGCCAAGTGCACAAGAGATTGAGAAAGAAGGAGCCGACTTGGGCGAAATGGTAAAACTGCAACAAGTAAAAATTGAAGAATTAACCTTGTTGATGATTCAAATGCAAAAACAAATTGATTTATCTAACACGAAAAATTGATACAAAAAATGTTTCTAATTTGTTTATTTATTGAAAATATTAGCTTTGAATTTTAAAAACAAAATTTAAATAAATTAGAAACAATTAAGACTGTTGTAATCGCAGTAAACCATTTAAATAATTATTAATAATCTAAAATAAATCTTATGAAAAATTTCCCTTTAATTGCCATGCTTTTTATTAGTTCATTCATTATTAATGCTTGCTCAAAAGAAATTTCAGAGCCAGAGCAGAAAGCGAAAGGATGTAATGTTGTTTACATCAAAGTTAACGATAGTGAAGTGTTTCTTTTAGATGATAGAAGCAAGCTGTTACATAAAAAAACAGCAAGCGACATAGGTGACAAGGATGGGTTGATATACAAGGAAATTTCTCGCAACAATGTTCTTTTATCCTCGTTTGATATTCCCTTTCAAAGAAAAGATCAAAAGGCAGAGTTTAATTATGGGAGAATAAAACTTGAGTTTGACATTCAAACTGAAAAACTGGATACAAGTTTTTTTCGTACAACTATCACTAAGGACCGTAATTCATTTATAAATTTTAGTGTTAGTGGTAGTAATCCAAGAGAATTTTTTGTAGACTCTATCATAGATTATAAGATTATTAAATGGGATAAAGTAAAAAAGACCTTCACATTTGAAGCCAATGCTACTTATGCTTTTTATCCCACTGGTACACCACTCAATCCTAAAATTTATTTTTACGTAGATATAAAATATTAATCGATAACGTAAAAAACCTTGATGAATTAGTGGTGGGTTTTTGAGAACAAAAATTACACAAATTAGAAACAATTAAGACTGTTGTAATCGCAGTAAACCATTTAAATAATTATTAATAATCTAAAATAAATCTTATGAAAAATTTCCCTTTAATTGCCATGCTTTTTATTAGCTCCATTATTTTTAGTGCTTGCTCAAAAGAAATTTCTGAGCCAGAGCAGAAAGCTGATGGCAGCGATGTGATGTATCTTAGAGTAGATGATAAAGAAGAGTATTTACTTGACTCAAGGAATAAAAGACTACATAAAAATACTGCAGGCAAATTTACTGATTTTGATAGTGATGTTATAAGGTACTCAGAGTTTGAAATAAATAATAGAACTTATTCTTATTTTTCTATGTATTTTATACCTTACAACGATGAGAAGGCTGAGTTTAATAAGGCTTCTATTTCACTAAGAATTGATAAACAAACACAACTTTTAGATACTGTTTTTTTGAGAGAAGAACTCAATAAAACATGGAGTTCTGCTATAAATTTCGATGTGAAGTCGGACGAATTCAAAAGTTATTATGTCGATTCTATTTTGGATTACAAAATAATTAAGTGGGATCAAGAAAATAAAATATTTACGTTTTCAGCGAATTGCACCTACAGCCGTAGTCCTAAAACAACACCTTCAAACCCTAGAATTTATTTTTATTTAGACGTAAAATATACATTATGAAAAAACTAATATTTATACTTATAATTTTCACAGGCAAACTTTTTGCACAGACAGAAACGGATTGCCCTTTTAAGCCGAGGAAATATGTGCACTATGATGGAGTAATTCAATCATTAAACACCACCATTCCGATGAATTACTTGCAGTTGATTCAAAACAATAATTCATATTCAAGAGGCAATGTTTACCTAGAACAACCAGCTCAAGCCAAATGCTTTTATAAGACATCTATCCACAATCATGATTCAATTAAGAAGCCATTTGTGTTTGTTGAAGGTATTTCGTTTGAAAAAAAGATTGCAAATTCTGAGCAATACACCTTAGAAAAATACTTCCGACAAGATTGGTATCCTCAACCACCCATATTTGAAACGGAATGTTTAGAAAGTTTTAACTCTGCACCACAATATCATGGAGTTCAAGTAGGTCATTCAACCTTTAATTGGGCTACTTTGGTTACGGGTGTAGATGCAGAAGGGCATCATGCAAATGATCCTTTAAGAATAGAAAAAGCACCTGAGCTTTTAAACCAATTGTGTTGTGCAGGTTATGATATTTGCTTTGTAGATTTTGTAAGTGGTGAAGAATATATTGAATCAAATGGAGAAGCGCTCTATTCTATTTTAGTGCAGCTACACCAAAAGTTAGTTGACAATAATAGCTCCGAAAAAATGGTGGTTTGTGGCGCCAGCATGGGAGGTCTTGTTGCACGCTATGCTATTAATAAACTGGAAGCCGAAGGGCATACCGATTGGGTAGAAAAATTTATTAGTTTCGATTCACCGCAAATGGGCGCTAATATTCCACTGGGTGTTCAATATACTTTGAAACACCTAAAAGGATTGGGAAGTGATCTAGAAGAAAAGTACAACAAGTTAACTTGTCCTTCTGCATCGCAATTGGTAAATTATTCGTGCCTCGAAACCAATTTACTATTACCAACTACTTTTACTACTCCATCGCCATCGATAGAAAGAACAGAACTATTAAGCAATCCATACATGGGATGGCCGCAGCATTGTACTAAAATAGCTATTAGTAATGGCAGTCGTTTGGGAACAACACAATCATCTACACATCAACCTGGCTATAAAGTGTTGGATATTGATGGACTTCTGAATTTGGATATTTTTTCGTTGCCACAAAACGATAACAACTACAAAAAAGTATTTGATTTTGATCCACCCTATTGTCTTGCGGCATTTTTATCAACCATGGGTCCAGTCGGTATTACACAACAATCGGTAAGAGTTAAAAACACCATGGCTTTAGATTTGGCACCTGGGTCTTTTAGAACAGATTTAAAAGATCTAGAAAGTGAATTGCCCAATATTGTTACAAACGCTGTGGGACAGGTAATTGGTGCCTGTAATTTAGGTTGGTTAGATAATTCTGAAAACAACGACAAACTTTGTTTTATTCCTTTAATGAGTTCTATTGGTGCCAAACAATACGAACATATTTTGAAAAATAATAATATTGTTACACAGGGATTTATTAACTTAACTTTTAATGGAAATTCAAAATTTGTAGACTTAAACCACGAGCGCACTTATTTTGATATTGTTTATGCGCCTATCGAAAATCAAAGTCATGTGCAAATTACAGATGAAAATATTGCATGGGTAATGCACGAATTAACTGGTATGCCTGAGTCGATTACACACGAAAATAGATTGCTCGCATCAAATACTTTTAGAGCACAAAATTATATTAGAGCAGGTAATAATATTTCAAATAATCCTATTTGCGATCAAAATATAAATAATACCGGTGGAGGGCCTCTTTACCCTATAAACGGGAGTATAGATGCTATGATGCAAAGTATGCACTGCGGTGATGTGTCTGTGTTAAGTAATCAGGCTGTATTTTATAAAGCAGGAAATTATATTAGTTTGGAACCTGGATTTTACACCCATGATGATGCTGTTTTTCAAGCTGAAATAATTAATATACCTTTCTGTTATTCTAGCGAAAGAGTGTCACCGCCAACAGGAACAGATGATGGAATGAGCAGTGCTTACAATAATGATTTTGAATCTAAAAAGAATATGCAAACAAAGGAGCAAACTGCCTCCTTGGGTAAAAATATTCTACTATTTCCTAATCCTTCGAACACTTTTTGTGATATCAATAGTAACGAAACAATTGAAGAAATAACACTCTATTCTTTAATGGGAACCGTAATTAACAGTACCCGAGTAAACCATAATAATTACCGCTTAACTACAGATCATTTGACCAATGGCGTTTATTTAATAAACATCAAAACGGCCAATGAAAATGTGACAAAAAAAGTAATTGTTAAACATGAATAGAAATTTTTCATTAACAGAAGTATTAAACTGTATTCGTGTAGTTTGACTTAAGAACCAGCCTATAACAGTGCATTGTTAATAGGTTGGGTTTCGTCTCTGCTTGGTGGTTTTGTGTTAGCCGAAGCTTTAGTTTTCCGAAATAACCTTTGTGCAGGAAAGCCCACAAATCGCATTTCGCCAAAACGTTAGTAGTTAGCTTAAAAAGATGGATTTTAAAATACAGGTAGATTAAAAAGTATTGATTGATTCGCAATTCTTGAACAGCGAGCACTATTTTGAAATGTTGATGTTGCAAATGGTGATTGGCAGTTTTGGGGTAAGAAAATTGAATTTTCCAACGGTGAAAAAGCATTGAGATTGGAAAGGAGCTCACCGATGAATGGAGAAAAGGAGAACTATAGGAAAGCGAGCAGTGCGCCACATTTACTGATATTATTAACCAAGCAAGGAGCGAAAAACACACCAAAGAGTACAAAATTAATCTTAGAATGATTAAAACATAAACTAAAATATGACAAATTACACACCAATTCAATTTGATTCAACTGCATTTAACTGCCCTATTTGCGGAGCATTTTCAGGACACGTTTGGAGCTATGCAAAAAAGTTTGACAAAAAAACTGCAATTACCGGGGGCAACTTAGTTTGGCATACACACATTGATGAACTTGTGTTTTCGCAATGTAAACATTGTAAACAACACACAGTATGGCTTGAAGATAGCAATGGTCAACAACGAATGGTTTATCCAACAGCAGGTGCTGCCCCGCATCCAAACATTGATTTGCCCGATGACATAAAAAAGGACTTTGAAGAAGCCAGAAATATAATTGAACTTTCACCAAAAGGTGCTGCTGCTTTATTGCGTTTAGTAGTGCAAAAATTATGCAAACATTTAGGAGAAAAAGGCGACAATATTGATGACGATATTGGGAATCTTGTAAAAAAAGGACTACCTGAAAAAATGCACACAGCATTAAAAAGTGTTAGAGTAATTGGAAATAACGCAGTTCATCCCGGTCAAATTGATATCGCAGACGACAGAGCAACCGCATTCAAACTGTTTGGTTTTGTAAATATTATTTCAGCTATTTTTATTACGCAACCAAAGCAAATTGACGACTACTACGAATATAAAAGTCCTGAAAACGCCAGAGCGGCAATTGACGGAAGGGCTATACGTTAACAACAAAAAAAATCTTTAAAAATGCTAATATTCTTAAAAAAGTTTTATTTTCGTATAGTTAATTTGCAAGAATGGTAAATAATTTATTAATTAATAATCGTTTAATATGAAAAAATTAATCATAAAATCAATCGTATTTATAATGCTTCTGGCGAGTTTTGCCGCTTGTAAAAAAGAGGTATATCCAGATGAATTACATTTTTTAGTTATAGATAGCTATACGCGCAAACCTATACCTAACGCAACTGTTCAGCTACTAAAAGTATGGCAGCATCCGGTAAAAGTAGGAAACAACGCCAAAGATGGGGATTGGTTCCCCGATTATGGCCGTAAGCATATGCAGGAAATGCAGGAAGGGAAGACAGATAAAAATGGGAAATTAAGTCTTACTCAAGACCATAAAAAATATCTTTATATTATACCAGGTGCAATGGCCGAGGGTTATCAGTTGCCTGATTTAGACACTTTGAGCAAATTTTCAAAGAAAAAGGCTGATGGCTCGGTTTACACTATTGAGATGCAGGCAAAGATTAAAACAACTTTTGTTTTTAAAACAAATATGACTGGTTATAGCTCCGATTCAGTTGTTTTCTCATCATGCGATAGTTTAAAAGTAATGCGTGGTGCCTACATGGATGATAAATTGGAGGTATACACTTCTAATTTTATCGATCCTTATTCTAAAGTATGGTACACAGTCAATATTTATCGTAGAGGTAAAAAGGTAACCAAATGTCATTATGTTTATTCGTATCCTAATGCCTCTAATGTATTTCCTATTAACATTGATATTTAATTCCAAATTTTTCATAGTATCCTAATCGATGTAAAAAAAGTGTGATTTAGATTACAACATTTTTTATCATCACCAAACTTTTATAAAAAAGCACGCTCATAACGTAAGCTCACTTTGCTGAGCCTGGCCGCGCCTTTGCTTTAACACCTTGGTTATTTAAAAAAAATAATGGAAGTTATTGTAGATTAAGGGACTACTTTAACAACCGTTATAAGCACTGAGCAAAAGCCTCTTTTGGAGAGGTATGCTCGGTGCTTTTTTTATTTGTATACTGCATCGTTAATTGTATCAAAAGGCGCGCATTACACAAAATAGGATGTGGGCTTCCAGTATTATTGAAAAATATTGTTCACTAACAATTCAAACTGCGTAATTTGATTAAAATCAAAGATTTAAACTTTATAAATTTTTGTTCCACAATTTACTTTTGGTATTAAATATAAAATTAAATGAGTTTGTAAAAATTGCCCTGTTTTTTATTAATATTGATGCATATCAATTTAATTTTTTATGTTCAATAATTTAAACTTCAAACAATACTTCTATTTACTCCTTGCTATTGTTGGCGGCGGGTTTACATTTTATATGGTAATGCTTGGCACAATAGCAAATGAGGGCAATTTTGTAGTGATGGATTTTATTACAAGCACTTGGACAGCTAATTATTATGCTAAAAGTTTAACAATGGACTTTTGGACTGGTGCCATTGCTGGTACATTTTTTATACTTGTTGAAGGGCTGCGCTTAAAAATGAAAAGGGTTTGGCTATACCTTATTTTGACAGTGTTTGTTGCCTATGCTTTTAGCCTCCCTATGTTTTTATTTATGAGAGAGCATTATATAAAAAGCCTCAAGAAAAAGCACAATATTGAATGATTTTATACTACCTATTTCTCCATGACCATTTATCTCTAATGCAAGTGGTGTCTTTAGTTATATAAGAGCAAAAGTAACCGCATTCGTTGAGCACTTCTTTGTAATATTTTGTACCCGCATATTTAGTTTTCA
>Ga0247831_1006527_pt1 | contig 13727 bp, 19 predicted proteins | sample LaCruzMarch2015__9_FD_192406 | JGI IMG/M metagenome (GOLD analysis project Ga0247831, IMG submission 192406) | Freshwater microbial communities from meromictic Lake La Cruz, Castile-La Mancha, Spain - LaCruzMarch2015_1m | ecosystem: Environmental > Aquatic > Freshwater > Lake | place: Spain...
TCTCCCCTCCCTGCAACCTACCCCACAACTCCTCAATCACATCTGCTGCATAGGCAGCGACTTCATCGGGCACAATCTCGCAAGTCATAATCCCATCTTCATTCATTTTCGGTTCGCTAAGCGTCTGCTGTTCTCGCAGATATGCACAAAAGTCTTTCAGATACTCCGCTTCTTCCTCGGGCTTAACTTCACCGTGCCCGTCCCACTTGCTCAGGTTATCTTCACTCATCTCAACTCTCCTTTATAAACACGCCACCCTGCAACATGTGGCCTTTTCGGTTTTTTATTTCTTCGTATGCCAGCAACAAACACGATTTCAAATCAAAGTTTTTCATACCGCAGTAAATGATGAGGCAAACAAGTACATCCCCAATCCCATCTTTAGCATCAAGCTCCAGCCCCTTAACTTCTGCATCACACAACTCACCCATCTCAGATACTGCCTTGAGTAATTGCGCTTGTGGGTTGGATGCATTGTATATGCCACGGCTCTCGGCCCACTCATCAACTGCTTGAATAAGGTCCTTCCAGTTCATCGCACCATCCTTATCTTTTCGTTTATCCAATGGCGGGGCCAAAGAAATACTTCTTTTTTGATGGCCCCTAGCACTTCTAACTCTATTTCTTTTTTCTGAATCCCGCCCGGCGCAACAAACACACCTTTCTCCGTGTAGTGAGGAACCCACGGCTGAGACTTTAAGTAATACATATATGTTTTGTCAGTTAGGGCTACTGCATTGGATCCCAAATAATTGTTTTTTGTTATTTGAACTTTCAAGTTACTCTCCTGTGAAGTGCCAGAGGCTATCGTGAAGTGTCTGACCAGTTCCCTACGCTGCAACGTCTAGGTGGTGGTTGGCCCACGCACGGACGAGCCTAGCATTAACAATCAATTCATTAACCATCTCGCCAACGTTCTGATATTGCTTCAAGTTGCAAGCATCGTGGATATCGCGTTCCAGTTTCTCAATCTTTAACAGGGGCATCGCATAGTCGAAGATGTCGCCGTTTTGATTTTGAAGTTGGCTTTGTTGGCTCATGTTTTATTCCTTTGTTTAAATGTTGAAGTAAAGTCTCTAGTTCATCTATGTTGTTCTCTCGTATAACGAGAGAGTATCCTCCAGCCTCCTGTATGTTTCGGAGTTCTCGTCTTTGTAGTTCTGTAGTTTGGTTATATCCGGCCTTACACTCGATACCGACAAACTTGCCGTTACAGCAGGCTACTATGTCTGGTACTCCTGACCTACCCATACCATGCGTCATGGGGTAGAAGTGATATGCGTTGTATGCATTGAGGACATGAATCACTGCTTTCTTTACCTTGGTTTCTGGTGTAGACAACTCACCTCCCTGCAGTACGAACACGACACCATCTTACACTCGGAACGCCTATTGTTACCGCCGTCCTCCCATCAAATTTTTTTATGGTCGGACATTGTGACTGCGTGTCAGGTTGTCCCAATAAAAAAGCCACCCGAAGGTGGCTTGAGGGGTCGGACATTGTGACTGGATGTCAGGTTGTCCAAATGAAAAAGGCCACCCGAAGGTGGCCCGTGTAGGCTAAAGCAGATTCCGTGTCCTACTCACGGTGGGAGGGCGTCAGCACACATGGTTAAAAGTGCTGACTGCGGAGATAGTTCGCATCTGCTAGGTTTCCTATCTCCGCCAATGAAATTAAAACACCGCTTCACCAACATCTAGTTCTTTGGGTTTATCCTTGGGCCGCTTCTTATCCACCAGGATCCGCAAGTCTTCTCTGCATCGGATGAAGTACACAGCCTCAGTTCTAGTGGCAAACCTACGCAATGTGCCATCCTCGTCGCACACTCTATACCGTAGTTGTGTCTTCATACGGGTGCCTTGCAATGTCAGCCTCAGAGACAATGTAGAACTTGTGGAGCGGTTCGTTTTTCTCTGTGGTTCTTACGCCTGTATTGAATATTGGGTCTTTGTGTGCTGCAATTTTAAGAACGGCGATTCGGTCTTGCAGATACTTGGGCAGGTCATCAAACGACTTGTAGCACACCAAGTAATCCGCATCCTCTTTGTTTAATTCCCCACTTGCTTTCGCCAATCTGTGTTTCTCAATGTCTAGAACCTGTATATAGTCATTTCGCAAGAACTCAACCGCGTAGCCCCGTGGCGCCCTATTTTTCTCGGTAGCGGCGGTCATTTGCTTGGCAGCAAGCCACCCTTCGTATGCACCTTTTTTCTCCTCCTCAAACCTAAAAGTCTTTGGCAGAGCAAGTGGTGCGCCAAACAATTTGTGCTCAATGAAGTTGACTGTTACTTCATCACTGTTGTATTTCACCATCTCGCGCAGGGCGCATGTGTGCCAATAACTAATCCCACCCAACCCATTAAACACGTCACTTCTAAGGTCTTCCGCTAGATGTGCGGTAGTCTTTTTACCTAGCACTTTAAGCGCATGACGCACTGCTGCTGCAGGGTCAGTCGTAATGATGGTTCCCCTGTCTCCACGCTGCTTCCGCACTTTGTGCGAGAAGATACCGAAAGCCTCGGGGTGTTCTCCGTCCTTGTTCTCCTTGCCTTTGTGTACACCAAACGATATTCCGCCAAGGTGGTCTGGGCCGCTATAGACATCTACGCTGCATACCCATACTTCCTTTGGTTCATCGCCTTTTTGCCTCTCTAGGAGGGCGTCCGCCACAAACTCGTAGTCGGGGTGCTTCTTCATAATGCGGTCGATTGCATACATGAGTGGGGGCAACACACCCGTTGCCCGACCAAGGACAATCTTAGCCATTGTGGGTCTCCCAGATAATTAGATATTAAACTGCGACAAAATGTCGTCAATCTCAGATTTAACTTTGCTGCGAACTTCCTCAGACTGCTTCAAGTCCTCGGTGTCCACGCTGTTAACAACCATGTTGAATCTACGGCGCGCCGCTTCCAACTTGGGGTCTTGTGTCAGGTTGAGGTGCTTCAACACATCACACAGGTCGCGTGCATTAGTAATCATCGAGTCATGAATACGCTTCTTCTTGGGTTTGCCGTCGGGCCCAGGAGCGGTATCTTCTTCCAGTTTGGTACTCATGTGGACAAGGCTATCGCGTAGACGGCCATAGATATCTTCGACCCCGTTGCGGATTCGGCTTTCCACTTCTTCATCGAACTGCTTCTTGAGTTCCTCCATCGCCTCGTTGCCAACGTCCACACGGAAGTCGCCTGAAGTAGGCACGGGCAAGAACGAATACCGGAAGTTGAAGTTGTGCAGAATCTGGCTCTTGTCAGGATAGTCGGACGCAATCCACATATCACCAAGCACGTTCTCGGCTTCCTTAACCAAGTCATCATACTGGTCGTAGAACCGTTGCACCATATCGCCCCGCTGCGCCTCGTAGTAGGACAGCATCTGCTTGTATTCAAAGAACCCCGATGATGCTAGCAACCTAGCACCACGGTCAGCCCACGGCAGGGTTTGCGACTGATGCCAGAGCCGAATGCGAGCATCGAACTTGTTGATGTCAGACAGCAGGCTAGTGCCCGCGAACAGATTCTTCGTGACTTTAGCCGCCCGCGCTTTGGTGTTCTTTGTGTCGTTGATTTCGTCAGAGATGCCACGGTCTGTGACGTTGGCAGTCCACGAGTTGATGTTGAGGTCCACGAGCATGGCGCTCGATGCGATGCTGATATCCATTTTTATCTCCTTGGTTATCGGACATCCTGACATATTGTCAGGATGTCCAGAATTAAAACTACTCTTCATCCTGCTTGTTATATTTGTGTACCAGCGCACACACAATTTGTGCATACGACATGGCTACCCCTGTTTCGGCTTCCATCTTCCCACCAATCTCGTTGAGGGATTCAACGATGTGCTCAGGCAGGGAGACAGTAAGTCTACCGTTTTTTACTACTCGGTTCGGCTTTCTTTGATACATGATTACTCCTTGATGTGAATGGTTTTGCCAGACTGCGCGGTGAAAGACGGATTGCCCACGACACACCAGATGACAGGACACGACACCTGCGACCAGTCGCCCTCACCGTAGAAGTACCCATCGGTAAGAATAACAACGACATCAACCTGTTGGCCTTTGTCAGTAATCTCCTGCTTGATGTACGTCGGCAAACAGGACGGGTTAGTCCCGCCACCACCTCGCGGCTTAGTTACCTTATCAATCTGGTCGTACTCGGCAGGGGTATAAGTCTCATGCCCCGCTACTCGGGTATCCCAATACAGATGATGTAAGCCTTCGGGATGTACCTCATTGCAGATAGACTTAATCTCGCTCATGAACTTGGATAGCATCTCGTTGCCGATAGAACTCGAAGTGTCCGTGCCATCCACCACCCAACCAACTCGATGCTCAATGTTTTGAGGCAGGTAGATATCAGCACCCAGGTGGCGGCGACTAAATCTGCGCCACGATGAGTCACCACTACCCTTGCACACGTTCTTGACGCAATCGCGTAGGACATCACGCCAGTCTACCTCCGGCTGCACAAGGTCTAGCAAGTTGCGGTCAACCTCACCACCCATCTTGCCAACCAATTGCTTACCTTGCTGCAAGGCACGGGTGATGCGCCCCTCGTGGTCGCGCTTCTCCTTCTCGGTGAGTTCTTTGCCACCTTCCCAGTCATGCTCATCGAACTGCTGCTTACCAATACCGGAGCGAGTGCGTCCCTTCTTGGGTTTCTTATCGTCACTCGGATAACCTCCGGTTCTGCCCCCGTCATCGTCTCCGCCACAATCACCATCGTCCTCACCATCGTTCTCGCACTCCTGCATCAAATCATCAAAGACTTGCTTGGAGTCCCAGCCACGATACTTCTTGTCAATCAGACCCACGCGGTTACCGTCCGCGTCAGTCGGGAACTGAATCTCAGTTTCCTCTGGATCTTGCTCCAACAGTTGCAAGTTGATAACAAAGTCACACGCAGCGTTAGCAAGCAGCGGGTCTTTCTCGTACAGGTTCTTCCATACGGATAGATGACGCCACGCAATGTGCGACAGTTCGTGCAGCACAAGAAACAACAACTGCTTCTGGTTCAGCGAGTCAACAAACTCACGTCCGTACCAGATATCAATACCGTTGGTTCGCGCAGTCGGAACGTCATCGCTGACGTAGACCTTGCCTACCATAGTCATACCTGAGAAGAAGCGGAACTTCTGAGATTGCAAAATTGAGATGTGTGCTCTCTCGATTTTTTGCTCTGCGGTCAATTTCATTCTTGTCTCCTAGTGGACATTGTGACTGGATGTCAGGTTGTCCTCTTCATCGAGGGTCTGTTTGATAAGTGTGTACGATAGGGCTACCCCCACCTGTAACCTATCCATTGGTACACCATGCAATATAGCCATAGTGACGAACGCCTTACTCAGCAGCAGCATCACCCCACCCATGCCGATATCTTTATCGGCTTCCTCCAATAAAGACGCAAAGGCACTCCCCCACCTATTCATGAGGTTGGCGTCCTCGTCGGACATTTCGGGTGCATTTTCTATCTTCTTGAGAAGGTCTCTGATTTCATCTTCGGTCATCTCTATCTCCTTAGAACAGATATTGGTTTTCACGCGCCCAGTCGATAAACGGTTGACTGGTAAAAAGAATCTTCTTCTTATCTTCGTTCTTGGCTGCAGTCAGGCAGAAGATAGACTGCAACTCTTTCGGTGCTCGCTTCATGTACACGAACCACTTGCTGATGTTGGTACGGTCAACCCACTGCACCGCGCCGAACGCGAGGATGCAAAGTGCTGCAGGGTCAGTCGGAACTTTGGCGGTTTCAGGGTGCTCCAGAATGTCCTTCCTCATGGGTAGCGAGTCAGATAGGGAAATGAACGCCGCCAGCTCGTGTGCGGCTGTACCCCCGATGGTGCCCTGCAGCGCAGACATGAGCGCAATTTCGCTGAACCCATCACGCGCTTTCACGATATTGCTAGCTAGTTCCAAGGAACGTGGCGACACAAAAGACTTCTGGTTGACTCGCGGGTTGTAAATCAGGTGATTGTTTTCCTGCGATGCGTCGAGGTAGGTAGCCAGACAATGCGGGTTCTCTTTCACCCATGCGAGAAGCACAGGTGCGATGCGCTCCATACCCCACTCAATCCACTCGTCCGCACTCGGCTTGCGGATATTGAGTACCGACAGACGGTTTCGGCTGTGTGCTGCCATCACGTCACCCACGCCATCGCTCGTCAAGTTACCAGCGGTCAGCACTACAGAGTCTTTGTGTAGCACTAGTCCACCGATACGGCGCGGGTAGGTAAGCAACGGATGCAGCATATTCTTCACTGCCGGAGCGCCTTTCGTAAACTCATCGAGCATGACACACAGAGGCTCATCGAGGTGGAACCCCCAATGCTCACTCGGGTAGAGGGAGGTGGTCTTGGTCTCGCGGTCAGGCATCGGAATGCCAAGGTCGCCCAACTCTGTGTTAGGCACGTCGATGTAGATAGCCTTCATGCCCAGTCGCTCAGAGATGATGCGATGCATACTGGTCTTGCCTACGCCTGGCTCACCGACAAGGTGGAAGGTGTTACCCGCTCCGCACGACACGACGAGGTCGGCTGCATCACGCAGGGAAACGGTTTGCTCCGTATGAATCTGGTTCATCTTTAATCCTCTCTTGGTTTGGTTAGATGTAGACATACTGACGGGATGTCAGGTTGTCCTTAAGTTGCGCGTGTGTATCAATGTAGAACTTGTTGTTATTGTTGGGTATGATTCCCTGCTTCACCTCCCTGTGTACAAAACATATATCTGCGTATGCAATCTTAAGAATATCGGTAAACCTCTCTTGGAGATTCTGTGGTGAGTCCATCCAAGAGAGCAGTGGTGTGGGGTGATACTCCGCCCCAACGAACGTCTTTAACAAGTCGTGTTGTGCGCTCCCGTTAAAATGCTCGATACAATTAACAAACCCCGACCTCAACAACAAGCGTAGTGTCAGTTTGCGCCACAGCGTAGGGTCATCTGACGCTGCCATAGAAAGTACCTCGTTAATAATTTCTGGTCTCGTTTGTGGGTTTACGTATCTGTTAACTAGCGGTGGTACTACTGATGTAACAGCCGACTGCATAATCCAAGCACCATGCGCGTGGTACGGGTACGCATACCTTCTGCGCTCTATGTACTCAGCAACAAACCGCTTCGCCACTTCGGGGAAGTGCTCGATAATCTCATCGGACGTGAACACGCGCGACATACTTGTCGTTACCTTGAGGTAGTCGAGGAACGGCTTGAACCGCTGGCGTATCTGGTTCAATACCTTACGGTTGGCAACATACTCAAAATGCACCGGAGCGTTGACCGGCGTGGCTTTCGACCAGTCCTTGTTTGCTTGGAGTGTTAGCCCTTCATCACCTGATGGTATCTCGTAGCGGTTCCAGTCTTGGTTGATGAAATCACGTTGCGAAAGTATTATCCTGCGCCTGTCCAGAGTGATAATCCCAAACTTGGCAGGTAACACCGCATCCATGAAGTTAGCCGTTGACGGTGTCAGCCAGTTGCCTGTTCTCAGTTGGATCCGGCCATCCTTGAAGATACTAACTACCGGAGTTTCATATAGCACCGCGTCTATGCGGTCGTCACCCTTGCAAATCTTACAATGCTTGTATCTACGGTTCACACCTATCGGGCGTAACTCGGGAGCACTCCCACGTATCGGCTTGACGCTGTTGTGGTGTTCAAGTGCCTTCTCGTAAGTATCAAAATGTAAATTCCAAATACCGGCAGGGTGGTATGACTTAGCCATGTTCTTTGCTCCCTAATATGAAACTCATGAACCGTGCAAAGAGTCCTTGCTTCTCAGTTTGCACATACAGCACCGGCTTATACCCGTATGCCTCACGCATTGTGCGTGGGATGTGGTAGTCCTTGTCGCGGTACTCGCTGAATGGTTTGAAGTCTTTCATCACTTCTTCCCCTTGGCTGTACGCATCATCTGTGCGCGGATGTACTGACGCTTGATGCGCTCGTACTCGGTCTTAGGTATCGCCATGCGAATACTCACAAGCATCGTCTCTCCGGTGTCACCGGCTTTTAGCACCGTCCAGTCGTTCTCGGTAAACCTCCAATCAATCTCACCCACAGACTGCGCAGTCTTGAGTAGCGCGTAGCGGTGTGCCTTGCGACCCATTGCATCGGTGTATGACTTGTGGGGCACTTCGTCACGGACGTTCTGACTCGGTGTCAGTTTGTCCTGCGGCAGTCTCCCCGCGATGGGGGTTGTCATGATTTCGGCTGCCGTCTTAGCCCACTTCCTCCATGTCTTTTTCGAGGGCTTTACCGCATCCAACAACTTCACTCGGTTCTCCATGTGCTTTTCCATCTCACTCTCCTCATTCAACCATGTATGCGTCAGCAGCCATCGCAAGCGTGGCACCGACTTCACCCAACAAATAGTTAGCCTTCTTTATGCGGTTCTGATAGATGCGAATCAGCGCCGCCCTATCTTGGTCTCGCTCCCCCTCCTTCTGTTGAAGTGCGGTTACCTTGCTTCTGGCGTCCTCCAAGAAATCAACAAGTGCAAACTCCACCGTCGCCATATCTGCATAGGTAAGCGTAAGCGTAAGCGTGACGTTGATGTTCTCGGGGTTGCGCGTCTGAGACACGGTGCTGGTGTTCATTCTTTCTCTCCCAAGTGCTGCTTGATAGCGTTGATGATGAGTTCTTGGTTCCGTGGCTTCGGATTCTCAAGTTGTGTCAGGCAGTGCTTGAGCAGGTCGCGTTGCAAGCGGTCTTTTTGGTTTAGCAGGTCGATGTGTTCGTGCAGAGCGTTGATGACTTGCTTGGTGCGCTTGATGTACTCGACAGCCTGTTGGATGGTAGTGCGGTGGCTGGCTAGCAGGTTTCTTGTTCGGTGGTTGGCTACCCGCGCTTTGTTGTTTTGGATTTCCATGTTTAGGACATCCTGACTGTCAGTCAGAGTGTCCGATGGGTCGAGGTCTGTGAGGTCCGGTGCGAACGGACTCTCGATTTGGTTGTAGCTCATTTGGTCTCTCCCTGTTGGCCCTCGGTGTCAGCACCGAGGATGATTAGGTACTTGTTTTTGCACATGCGTGCGCTGATGTAACGCTTTCGGTTTTCCTCGATGCGTGCTTTCCTCCGTAATATCTCGTTGATAGTTACCCGCTTTTCCTCGCGGAAGATGGGCAGGTCTGGTATTTGGTACTCCCTACGTTTACTCATCTGTGGAATCCCCCCTTGTTGTTGAGGCCGCGCAGGTCGGCAGGGTCGGTGATTAGCAGGTAGTTGGATTTGTGCATCGGGGCCACGCACCAGTGCTTGCGTTGCTCTTTGGCGTGCTGTTCCCCGCATGAAAGACAGAGGTAGTAGCCCAGCTCCCACCGCTCGCGGCCCACAAATTCGCCGCAGTATGTGCATTGTGCGTCCATAAAAAACCCTCCAAGTGGGTGGACAAAGTGACTGGATGTCAGATTGTCCAGGTGAAAAATTTGAGTTGCCTGACCACTCTCTTATTATCTCACACATCGTAACACAACGCAACATGGTGTCCGGTCTAGAGGCAATGTGTCCGGTTTTTTGGGTGCGAGGTGGCTGTGTGTGAGGATGTGTCACCTTAACAGGTATTCCCAACGGAACAATAGGAACAATGGAACAATAGGGGCTGTGACGATGTGTCACCTTGACAGGATATAACAACGGAACAATAGGAACAAAAGAACAATAGGGGGAAAAGGGGGGAAAGTTCGTGTCAGTTGGGGTATTGTTCCGTAATGTTCCATAATGTTCCGAGGCCTTGGAACAAAACAAACCCAGCAACCATGCGGGTTCCAGCGTAATGTTCTTTTGTTCCTTTACTTTTTACTTTTATATGAATTTATTTTTGCCCCATGCCTACACTTGCCGACTGACCCGAACTGTCTCAGAAAAAAATCCTGACAGACTGTTTTGGGGCGGAACATTAGGAACAAAAGAACATTGCTGCATAATCAAGCACTTGCAGAGCTGACACGACGGAACAATATAGGAACATTTGGAACAATGCTGCCGGGTATTGACAAAACCCACATACATAATGTACGCTTGGTACAAGCGTACATTGAACAACACAAGATATTGTGTTTAGCCCCCAAAGGCCGGACTTTATGACGCAATGTCAGTTTGTCCAACCGGTTTGTCCAACCTGACACCGAGCCCTCTCCCCGCCTTCCATGTGTCAGTCGGATGCTACCGCGTAGGTTTTAGGGAACTGGTCAGGCCGAAGGCCTGACGGAAGCCCGCAGGCGGGCCGAAACCATGACGCTGCGCCACCCGCTCGCTGCGCTCGCCTGCTGGCGCGCGATGGACAAAAAAAAGCCCCGCCCGAAGGCGAGGCAAGGGACAGCGGAGAATCAGAGAATCCAGACCTGCTACTTGTTACTCTGACTGTAACACCTCAAGCACCGCATCGAGCACTCGGATGTCAGACACGAACAGCGAGTTATCCTCGCCGTCAACCTTACGCTTGCTATACACAAGGATGCGTTTCCACCGCTCCGAGACCGCCTCAGCCGCCTCAGCCGCCGCCGTGTCGCTGCGAACCTTCAACACCGACTTAATACGGTCGATTTCTTTGTCAGCATTTGCATCGCCCGTGCCAGCCCTAGTGTATGCGGCCTTCAGACTGGCTTGCAGGTCAGCTTGAGACTTGCCATCGAACGCTGCCAGCAACTCTTGCTGCGCCTGCTCACGCTTGGCTTTTGCTGCTGCGCGCTCCGAAGCTTTGCGAATTGCTTCCGGATTGTCCGAGATGGGAGCTTTGAACCCGCCCTTCAGCACATGGTCGACCAGAGTAACAACCCGCGACCAGGCCTGGTCATACGAGTTATCTTTCAGGCCCGGCCGCTTGGCCTTGTACGCATCGAGTACCATCACGCGCACCGATGAATACCAGCCCCACGTCACCATCTGCACCTGCTCGTGAAACTCCAGAGCGCGCCCGCCGACTTTCGTAGGCGACTGTGACGCCAGAAGCGCCGTAACCATCGAATAGGTTTGTAGATCAGCTTTACCCGCGTCCGCCCGATACTGTTCAGCATCGAACATACCGAGCGCGGCCTCTTGCGCCATGTCGCGCAAATCAACGGTCCACAACAAGCTGAACGCATCCGCGTCAGCCGCCAACAACTCGCCGGCCTGAGCCGGTACTTGATTCGTATCCATTGGATAACCTCCGCGTGATAGCGTCACGCTTGTCGCCCCGCCTGCGAACACAGCCGGTATGTGAATAGTACCGAATCGCAGGAAACCGTGGGATTTTTTGGGAGGTTCACCGAGCCGCCACTGTGGACTCGCTGACACGCCGTCACCTTGTCCGGCCCCCCACCCCTTGACGCTCTCGCGCCGACCGACCCCGCGCCACCCCGACCCCCCAAATGTCAGTCGATGGAACCTAGCGGTTATATACACAATAATCTGCGCGGCCGAAGACCTAAAAAATAAAATTACCCCCCACCCCCTTGACTTTTTAATTCATTGTGTTAGGGTCCGTTTTTGGAACGCACCCCCCCTTCATACAAACTGGAGTCCCGTTTCCTTCCTATGGACACTACAAGTGGCCCGCTGACATCCAATCCCCTCCTCGCTGAGTTGGGCATTACCCCTGAATTTACGGGTGCGTTTGAATCTGACATCCAAGAGACGTTTTCGGCTCTCCAAAACGCTATACCCCCAAATTTAAACCCCAACGTGCCCGCACATAGCGTTATCAAAACGCTTGTAGATGAGTACGCAAAAGAAGTATTCGATAGCCCCCAGCAGGCCCGTGCATTTATTACAAACAAACTGCTGGAAATATCGACGTGCGGAGACCCCCGGCACGAACTACGCGCTCTAGAACTGCTAGGTAAGCTATCGGATGTGGCCGCGTTCTCCGAGAAGAGCGAAGTTGTTGTGACTGCAAAAAGCAGTGCAGATATTGATCGACAGATCAAAGAGAAAGTTAATGAGATACTGCAGAGACGCGGTGTCAGTTTGGAAAAGATAATCGAGGCTGAGATTATCCTTCCAGAGTCCCAAGAGGAATTCACAGAGCTGGATGAGTTTCTAGCTAGTAAGCAAGAAGAGAATGATGAGTCAGATTGAAGAGCTCAGTGAAGTTGAGCTTGCTGCCATCTTAAAACTTCTGCCTACACTCCAAGACGCAGAAAAACGAGACATTCTCGGCAAACTCACCCAAAGAAATACTCTTAAAGAAAAAGAAGAGTGTCGTTCAAAGTTTATGGCCTTCGTGCGGAAGGTTTGGCCTAATTTTATTCACGGAGCACACCATGCCAAAATGGCTAGAGCATTTGAGAGAGTGGCACGAGGAGAGATCAAGCGTCTCATCATCAACATGCCACCGCGACACACCAAGTCCGAGTTTGCCTCCTACCTTCTACCTGCATGGTTCCTCGGCAACTTCCCAGAAAAGAAAGTCATCCAAACGTCACACACCGCCGAACTTGCTGTCGGATTCGGACGAAAAGTCAGAAACTTGGTGGACAAAGAAGAGTATCACGCGATATTTGACGGAGTGGAACTCCAAGCAGACTCCAAAGCTGCTGGACGATGGTCTACTAACGCTGGTGGTGATTATTTTGCTATCGGTGTTGGCGGGGCTGTTACTGGCAAAGGTGCTGACCTCCTAATTATTGACGACCCTCACTCGGAACAAGAGGCTGCATTGAGTGAGGTGAACCCCGAGATCTACGACAAGACCTACGAGTGGTACACATCAGGCCCTCGGCAACGCCTCCAACCAGGGGGTGCCATCGTCATAGTGATGACAAGGTGGTCAAAAAAAGACCTGACTGGCCAAGTTTTGAAGGCTGCAGCCCAGAGAGGGGGTGAAGATTGGGAAGTTATTGAATTTCCTGCCATTTTGCCGTCTGGAAACCCCCTCTGGCCCCAGTTTTGGAGCCTAAAAGAGCTGCAAGCGCTGAAAGAAGAGCTTCCAAACTCAAAATGGATGGCTCAGTACCAGCAAAACCCCACATCTGAGACGTCAGCCATCGTAAAACGAGAGTGGTGGCAGATTTGGGAGCCTGAAAACCCCCCTCCGTGCGAGTTTTTGCTACAGGCGTGGGATACAGCGTTCGAAAAGACCAACAGAAGCGACTATTCCGCGTGCACTACGTGGGGTGTCTTCTACCAAGAGGACGGTGCGGGTATCCGTCAGGCCAATATCATCCTGCTAAATGCGTTTCGAGACCGTATGGAGTTCCCGGAACTTAAACGTAAGGCAGTTGAAGAATATAAAGAGTGGCAACCCGACAGTATCATTATCGAAAAGAAGGCTAGTGGGTCCCCGTTGATCTACGAGATGCGCGCGATGGGTATTCCTGTGCAGGAATTCACTCCTAGTAAGGGAAATGACAAGATCAGCCGATTAAATGCCGTGAGTGATATCTTTGCCTCTGGTAGAGTATGGGTGCCTAACACAAATTGGGCCGAAGAAGTAGTGGATGAGGTTGCTAGCTTTCCTGCTGGGGAGCACGATGACTATGTAGATAGTGTTTCATTGGCCATGATGCGGTTTCGCAAGGGTGGCTACGTAAGGACCCTCCTCGACGAGGATGACGAACCGATATACCCAAGAAAGCGTGAGTATTACTGAGATGTATAAGGAGATTGGCCATTCACAAATCAGCGACATGATGCTTGAGCTTGCGCTACAGGCCCGCGATTGGTTTCCTTACTACAATTTTGAAGTGATGCCAGTACATCCCGGGGTGCTGATGATGGACCCATTCTTGGCTGATCTGGCTAAAAAAC
>Ga0247831_1006532_pt1 | contig 13716 bp, 15 predicted proteins | sample LaCruzMarch2015__9_FD_192406 | JGI IMG/M metagenome (GOLD analysis project Ga0247831, IMG submission 192406) | Freshwater microbial communities from meromictic Lake La Cruz, Castile-La Mancha, Spain - LaCruzMarch2015_1m | ecosystem: Environmental > Aquatic > Freshwater > Lake | place: Spain...
TCACCAACTGCGGCGGCGTGACCGTCTTCATGAAGGTTGCGCATCTGGCAGAAGCCTTCAACCTGCCGGTCACCTCACACGGGGCGCACGATGTGACCGTGCACCTGCTGGCGGCGGCCCCCAACCGATCGTTCCTCGAAACGCACGCGTTCGGGCTCGACGCCTATCTGGTCGAACCGCTGACGATTCGGGAGGGTAAGGCCGTGGCTCCGGAACAGCCTGGCCATGGCGTCGCCTTCAAGTGGGCGGATCTAGACCGGCATGCAGTTTGACGAACCGTCTGCACACCGTGCGATGCGAAAGCGCCGGCGCGCTCACACGCACCGGCACTGTAGATATCGCTCTCGAGGCTCTATGTTCGGCCTCGGTCGCAGCCGGGCCTAGCGCCCAGCCACAGATTATTCGTCAGAGGCGGGTGAGCCAGCTGTCGACCTCGGCGCGCGCCTTGTCTTTGGCGTAGCCGTAGCGCTCCTGCAGGCGACCTTCGAGCGCCTCACGCTGGCCATTCATCTCGGTGATCTCGTCGTCGGTGAGCTTGCCCCACTGCTCCTTCGCCTTACCGGTGAACTGCTTCCAATTGCCGGAGATGCGGTCCCAATCCATGTTCAACTCCTATGATGTGATGCCGGCGTCGGTTCTGAGAATGCATTCCGAAAGCTCGCCGGCGATTGACATGCAATCAAATGCGTTCGTCACGCCGAAGTTCCATCGAGGCGATGTATTTTTAGGATTTCAGACAGCGGGTTATCGCTAGTCTTCCAAATTCCAGGAATGTCACGAAAATCCTGGTGCTCCAGTCACGCTGGAGCACAGCTGACGTAGCTCGGCGCATGGAAATCAGCGCGTCTGTGACGAGTGAATGAGGAACCAAATCTCACGGCATTAGTTTTCAAACCAACGCCAGCGCAAACCGGCGTTGCCCACAGTATGAAACGTGTATACAGGAGACGATCATGAAATTTGTCCTTCCGGCAGCAGCTGCCCTTACGCTTGCTCTCTCGGCGAACGCACTCGCGCAGAGCACCACCACCACGCCGTCCGGCGTTCCCTCGGCGACACCTTCGGATACGATGCGCACGCCGTCGACCACTCTGCCGTCGACCACCACTCCGTCAGCAACGATGGGTTCGTCGTCGACGTCATCTGGCGCGACGATGACCATGACGGACGCCGAGGCCAAGAACTGGGTCGACAAGCCGATTTACTCCAGCGACAACAAGAATATCGGTGAAGTCGCCGCTCTCAATCGTGACGCCTCTGGCAAGGTCGTCGAGTTGCACGCCGACATCGGCGGCTTCCTCGGCCTCGGCGAGACCCGCGTGAAGGTCGAGCCGGCGCAGTTCACGACGTCCGGCGATCGCATCATGCTCAACATGACCAGCGAGCAGGTGAAGTCGCTTCCGAAGCTCGCGAAGTAACGTCGGCCAGATGACGTCGGTCGCCGACGTCTGATGACCGCCAATGCTACGCCGTTGCCCCGGCGCCGAAAGGCGCCGGGGTTTCGCGCATCGATACTTTGAGGAGTATTCGCGATCGCGCTCGGAACTTTCGATACGTCAATCGCGCGTTGTCTTCGACGCCGCCGCCAGGCTCTCGACGACATCAGTCAACTTTTTCGGATCGATTGGTTTGCTGACGATGGGTACATCGCCGACGGTCGTCGGCAACGCATGTTTAGTGAAGCCGGTGACGAAGGCGAATGGAATTGATTTCTCGGCAAGCGCTGTCACAATTGCGTCGACCGGAGCGCCGTGCAGACTGCCATCGACGAGGGCGAGTTCGAAACCGCCTTCGTCAATTGCCGCAAGTGCCTGGTCGACGGACATTGTAGGCCCGACCGGTTGGTAGCCGGCGCGCTCGACAATCTGCTCGATTTCCATCCCGATCAGAGGCTCGTCCTCGATGATGAGAACGCGCGCGGTCGGTGCGCGTGTCGGTGACGTGTTCGCGGGCTTCGCACGTGCGAGCGAGGTGGTGATAGGCGCACCAGGATTGAAATATGTAATCGTCGCGGGGGACTTCGCCAATTCAGCTTCGATCTCGCAGACGACGCCACGAGGAGAGAATGTAAGCTTGGCGCGCAACTGGTCCTGGCTGCCGGCTCTCTCGATGAGGCGCGTGCCGAAGCCGGGTCGAACGTCCGACGGGACAGGCGGGCCGCCGATTTCACACCAGCTTATTGCCACGCGCGGAGGGTCGCCGGCCAGCATTCTCCAGCTGATCTCGACTCTGCCATCACTCCCAGACAAAGCGCCATACTTGCGAGCGTTGGTCGCGAGCTCGTGCAGGATCAGGCTGAGTTGCAGCGCCGGTTGCGCTGAAAGCATCGGGTTGGGACCGGTCAACACGACGCGGCGCTCTGGTGACGAAACCTCGAACAGTTGGCTCGAAATGATGTCGCGGATGCGGGCACCGGACCAGTTTGCCTCGGTCAAGACGTGATGTGCGCCCGCCAGCGACTGCAGCCGATCTTCGAACTTGCTCGTGAATTCGGTCAGGTCCCGCGTGCTGCGCGCAGTCTGCCTGGCGATCGACTGGACGATGGCAAGCGTATTCTTCACGCGATGATCGAGTTCGCCGATCAGTAGACTGCGAATCTCGTCCGAGCGTTTCCGCTCGGTGATATCGCGATTGACCTCGAGTACGATCTCGCGGTCTCCGAAGTCCATCATCTCCTGGCGACTGTCGACCCAGACCTCAGATCCGTCTTTGGCACGGTGCAGTACCTCGCCCGTCCATTTGCGTTTCAAACGAAGCTGAGCGTCGAACGCAGCGGGTCCTGCAGGAAGTGACGTGCGCAGCAGGTCATGGTTCCTCCGGCCGATCGCCTCGCTGGCTGTAAAACCGTATAGTTCGACGCAGCCGGCATTCCAGGAGACGATGTTGCCACCCATTTCCCAGACCAGGATCGCTTCGTGCGAGAGATCGATGAGACGCGCCTTTTGCGCGAGCCGCGCGTCGATCGACCGTTGCTCGGTGATGTCGGTATTCGTCCCGCACCACAACACGATCGCGCCGGTGTCATCGCGGACAGGCATCGCGCGAGAGAGAAACCAACGGTAGGTTCCGTCCTGGGCGCGTAGTGGAAACGTATCCTCCCAGTCTTCACCGGTTTTGAAGCACCGCTTGATCTTCTCGAGAACGCGATCGACATGGTCGGGATGATGGACCTTCACCCAGTCCCAACCGGCAACGTCTTGGAGAGTGGTACCGGTGTAGTCGTACCAGCGCTTGTTGTACCAGTAGATCGACCCATCCGGGCCCGCCATCCAGGTGAAGGGCGCGATGTTGTCGGCGAGGGCACGCAGCTCCTGCTCACGCAGTTCGAGCATTTTCGCAGCCTGTCGCTCAGGCGTGACATCGCGGGAGATCACGAGCAGCCATTCGATCTGATCACTCTCGCCCATGACTGGGCTGACGATCACATCCCACTGCTTCAGCGCGCCCTTGGCCGTCTCACTGGCAGCCGAGAAGCGCGCGACTTTGCGATCTAAGGCTTCGATAATGGCGCCATCGACGACGTGGCCCGCGTCCGCGGGCCACAGGTTTCGCCACGGTTTGCCGATGACCGTATCGAAGTCGTCGATGTCCAGCAGCGTGCATCCTGATCCGTTCAGGAAGGCGACGTTGCCTGCAAGATCGATCAACATGATGCAGTCGGGCAGTGCCGCCATGAAGCGGATATCGAGAGAGGCGAGGCGACCGGCCGCAATTCTCACAGCCGGTGGCATTTCCGCTTCGTCTTGGCCCGCGCCGTCTCGGCCGGGCATCGTCAAAGTGCCTCTTGGGCTGTCGATTTTGCCGTGGTCGAATCGCCCGACGGAGCTCGTAACCCCGCCGGTTGATTCAGGTCTCTCTTAAAATGGTCCTGGCAGTAGGAGGGATGCATCTTAGTTGTTCGACTGCGGCGGCTTGCGAGCAGAGCCTGCCTTGATGTCGAAAAACAGCGCCTGGCAGATCACTGCCTTTACCATCTCGGGACGGAACGGCTTGGTGATCAGGAACGTCGGTTCGGCGCGCTCGCCGGTCAGCAGGCGCTCGGGATATGCGGTGATGAAAATTACAGGCACGTCACGATCGACGAGGATGTCATTGACCGCATCGATGCCGGAACTGCCGTCGGCGAGTTGGATGTCGGACAGGACAAGTTCCGGTTCGCCGCGGGCCGCGATCGTAGCCGCTTCAGCTCGTGTGCGTGCGATGCCAATGACATCATGACCGATGTCTGTGACGAGCGTCTCGATGTCGAGCGCGATGAGCGGCTCATCCTCGATGATCAAAACGCGCGCGCGGATCTGATCGGCGATCTCGCGGCCGGCTGCATCAATCAGCGCCGACGTCTCGTTCGGAGCGACGCCGAGGATCGCAGAAACGTCGCTGACGTCGAATTCCTCGAGGGCCGCGAGCAGGAACGCCTGTCGCGGCTTCGGCGTCAGAGTTTCGATACGCTTGTCGCTGATGACGCCGGTCTCCGCATCGATACGCTCGGCGCTGTCATTGAGCGGCATCGTGTTCCAGACCTTGAGGAAAACCTCGTAGACGGCCGCCCGAGAGGGCAGGTCACGGCGGAAGTGGCGAGGGTCGGCGACGAGCGTCTCCAGCATGGCGACAACATAACCGTCGCCGCGCTCCTGAGAGCCTGTCAAGGCGCGCGCGAAGCGTCGCAGATACGGAAGTTGTGGAGCGACGATGTCGGCCAACGCAGTGTTCATCGAGCCAATTCCCCCGTTTGCGACCTGGCGACCATGTCCCGGCTGTGACGCTTCAAGCATGAGTTCAACTCCCCTTACAGTATAGTTGCCAAGGCCAAGCGTTCAACGGCCTGCCGCCGCGCCCTCGATGGCAATGCTCGACCACCGAGCGTCAGCTGGTCATCGCGTTGAGCATCCAGATCGCTTTTTCATGGAACGCCAGCCGCCCGGTGAGCAGATCGGCCGTGACCAGATCATCGGCGTCGTTTGCTTTCAACGCCGCGATACGCAACCGCTTCGCGAGTTGTTCGTGATCTGCCACGAGGCGCTGCACCATGGCGGGTGCCGCTCTATTGGCGGTCTCTTCCTCGACACCAGCCTTGGGCAGCATCTGCTCGAAGCTCAGGGGCGTCACTTGGCCGAGCGCGCGGATACGCTCGGCGATGTGATCGGCCGCCTCGAACATGTCCTTGTAATGCTGCTCGGTCAGTTCGTGCAGGGGAAGGAACAGCGGGCCGACCACGTTCCAGTGATAGACGTGGGTCTTGATCAACAGCGTGTACGTATCGGCGAGTATTTCTGCGAGGGCGCGAGAAACGTCCTTGGCGCTTTTAGCGCTGATCCCGATATCTGGTGCCTTGGCGCTGTCGCCAGTCGAAGGGCTCGCGGTGGCCATAGTAGATCTCCGATGTGCGAGGACGCGAATTGTGGAATTGGACTCTGCGGGCACAACCCTCAGCGTCGCTAAACGTCATGACGCGCGATCGGTTCCGTTCTAAAAGCTGTCCGAACTTGTTTCGATACGTGTCCCCATCGACGAAGCGCTCGCGTCGCCGAAGTCAGCCACGCTGTCGACTCCCAGCAATTCGGCGAGGCGCGACCGGGCTCGGCTTACGCGACTCTTGATGGTGCCGACCGCACAACCGCACATCAGCGCTGCTTCCTCGTAGGCATACCCCTCGGCGCCGACGAGCAGGAGCGCCTCACGCTGGTCGGTCGGGAGTTCCCTCAGCGCCGCCATGAAATCCATCATGTCCATATGGCCGGACTGCTCACCGTTGACGCTGAGCCGCTCGGCCATGGACCCATCCTTGTCTTCGACTTCGCGCTTTCGCTTGCGAAGTTCGGAAAGATAGACGTTACGCAGGATGGTGAAGAGCCACGCTTTCAGGTTCGTGCCAGCGATGAAGCTGTCGCGATGCCGCCAGGCTTTTGTAACGGCCTCCTGAACGAGGTCGTCTGCACGGTCGGGATTACCGCTCAGGGAACGAGCGAACGCGCGCAGATTGGGAAGGATGCGCACGAGCTCAGCCTGAAAATCCAATCCGCCATGGGCTGTCATTTTTCACCCTCGCCCGATTTCTTGCGTCTCATATCGTCCTCGTCAGAGGTCGGTTGTTCGCTGGAGAGTTTCGCAAGAAGCTGCATCACCTTGTTCGGCAATGGCTCGGCCACGAGCTGTCCGTAAACCTGCTGCAGCCTGCGTCCGAGCGCGTCCTGCATCTCGCGGTTGAGGCTGGCGCCTTCGTCCGGCTCCGTCATGATGGTGCTAGTGGCCACGTTCGTCGCCGTATCTTTCTGGATGCCGTTTTCATCCTGAAGTTTATTGACAGGTTTGTTCATATCTGCCCCCCAAAGGCCATTGAACTCTCCGCAGATGCCAGTCGGTATCAGGCACGACCGCCGCGCTCCGGAATCGAATTCGACAAAATCAAGCATTCGTCACTGCCTGCAGGTTCCACCTATGCACTGGTAATTGCAGCTTGAACAGCGTGGGTTAAACCGCCACGTCAGCACGCGCTACTCGGTTTGCTGCGGTCGCACGTCTTTCCTGAACTCACTCGCCCGCTGGCACCGGCTGCCCGGCGGGCTCCGTCGTCACTGCCTGTCTCGAGGCCAGAAACAACGCAACCGCTACTGCGATCAGGACAGGGATGTTGCGCAGTGCAATGCGCAGCAACCTTGGCAGTGCTACCGGGCCTGCCGCCGTCAAGGCCGCCATGAGCAGTTCGTGATCGACCCCTGATGTCGGAGTGGAGCCAGATCGTGCGCCGTCAGCCTGGGCGGCTGCCTCAACCGGGGGCTCGTCCGCGCCAGCCCGAGCCGGCGGTGTTCGGGCCGACACGTATGTCGCTCCGATCAGCCCGATCACCGCGAAGATTGCGGAGAGTGTCAAGTTCGCCACCTCGGCGCCAAGCTCGCGGGTCAGGTAACTGCTCAGTGCGGCCGTCGCGAAGACGGCCGCCAGCAGGAACGGCACCGCGACGATCATCCGTGTTAGCACCTGCCCGACGGAGTTTTCGATGGAATTCTCCACCGCGTCCTGTGCTCGACGGAAGATCGCTTGAAACATGATGGCACCTGTATTCCGATTAAGTCCGCCGCATGCTCATCGTTCTGCGACGGCATTACGATTTCCACAGCGCTCCGAGCACGAAGCCCATGACGGCTGCCACCGCGAGCGTCGCCATCGGCTCGCTGCGGACCGACTTGTCGATTGCGGACTTCATGTTGCCCGCCACCGTCTGGACGCGCTCGCCGACGTCGCGGCCGCGCTCGGCGAGGTCCTGGACCGCTGTCTCGGCGGATTCCATGGCCCGCTCGATCGTGTGGCCAGCTTTGCCGGCGAATTCGCTTGCTTTGTCGGAAACAGCTCCAGCGACGGACTTGTCATCCTGGTTCTGGCGGCGCGTGTCGGCATTTTGATAAGCCATTTTGGTCCTCGTCTCGGGTTGTCGTCGGGGCATCGAAACTGTCCCGGCCAAACGCCAAGGATGCGGCTTGGTTCCCTGCCTTCCGTAAACCGGTACAGACGCTACGCGCCTGCTTCATCGCGTCGGCCTCAACAGTGACCGCAGCATCGTCGCTGCCGCCGAGACCGCCCGACGGCCGGATTTGACGGCGCCGCCGCCGCGCTTCGAACTGGCGATCTGGCGGGCGATCTGTGCGCGACGGGCGCGCGGCACCAGGCGGGCAACGTGCTCCTCGATCAGCCCGGCTGCGTCTCCGAGCTGTGTATCCTGGATCGATATCACGGCTGTCACCGGTGACTGCCCGACACGGCTGGCACCGAGGCGACGCAGATCAGTGTCGACGGCATCTTTGCCGCTCTTTGCGTTGTGGCTGAAGCCGATTACGAGTACCGGCGGGGCGCGAACGTCGCGGTGGTCGATAAAGTGGCGGCCTACGGCTGCGAGTGCTGCATCGTCAAAGGCGTCCGCGCCGGTTTCTGCCTCGACCAGCCACACGATGAGATCAGCGCCGCGCAACGATCGGGCGACGTTTGCGGCCGTCGCAGCGTCGCGTGCCTCATCGACCGAGACCGTCACGGCAAGTCGGGGGTGAGGCTCGTCAGAGGATGTCGCGGATTGCGAACGAGGTGTCGTCAGGATGGCGGCGATCGCGGCGCGGTTGGTGGCGAGGCCACCGGCGATCGCCACCTGCAGCGGTTGATCGGAGATCGCCGCCAGGCCTGGAGCCGGTGCCGCGTCTGGCGAACCTGCGCCCCCGATCGGCGCTTCGATCCGAAGCCTGCCGCCGTAGAGATCGATTGCCGCGCGTCCGACCTCCTCGACGAAGGCCTCGGCCAATCGTCGTGTCACGTGCTCCCGGCCCCATTTCAGCACGGCGCGGGAGAGCCGCTCACGCGCCTCGTGCGTGAGTGCCGTCGCGGGGTTGGCCAAGCGCAGCACGCGCCAGACATCATAAGCGCGCTCGGCGATACCGATGGCGGAGCGCCAGCGGTACACCGACCAGATCTGCGCAATGGTGAGCGTGTCGCTCAACGGAATGTGCGTCGCGACGAAGTGCGACAGGCGTCGACTCACTCGTTCCGAGATCGCCAGCGCCTCGGGCAGCGTGAACTGTAGCGACGCTTGTGCGCGGCCGGGGTGCAGTCGGCTGGCGACCGTCTCGATCGTCTGTCGGCCGAGGTCGAGGAAGGCTTCCGTACTCTCGAGCTTTTCGAGTTCGACCGAGTGCGCAAGCTTGCGTACGTCGCTCCAGGCTTCTTCCTCGCGAGGTGACCAATGCGGGTCAGGCTCAGCACCCGAGACCTCCAGGCGCTCGTCCACCGCTGCGCCATCAACTGCTGCCCGGCGCGCTGGCGGACTGAGCAGCACGCGCCAGATCAGTGCCACCATGATCGCGACGACCGCAAGTGCGCCGAGAGCCCACCACAGCAGGTATCCCTTCTCGAACAGATACAGTCCGCCGAGCGGGATCAGCGTCAGTGACGGAATGAATGCGGCCGCGAGGTAGAGCGCAAGGCGCGTGCCGGTGGCAAGCGATGTTCGCGTCGCCATGCTGATGCTCCTCTCCTGCGCTTTATCGGACGTGCCGCGACCATGCGTTGCGGGCCTGCTCACGTGAAAGGCCGGGCACCTCCAGAGAGGGCCGGCCTGTGAGCTGGTGGGAGTCGCGTGCGGCTCAGTTACGGCGGAGATCTAGGCCCGCCGGACGAGCCCTGAAACGATCGAGACGACGAACAACACGATCGCTACCCAGAACAGAATTCGAGCGCCTTCCATCGCGGTGCCGGCGACGCCGCCGAAACCGAAGAACGCAGCGGCCAATGCTACGACGAGGAAGACGACAGCGTAGTTGAGCAAGCTACCCATGGCCTTGACCTTTCGAAGCGTGACTATCGACGTGGAAACAACGCGTCTGGTGGATACAGGTTCCCTTGGTGACAGTCCGTGCGCTGTCGAGACTGCGAGTGGCCCGGCAGTTCGCGCGGAACCTGATCGGGCGCAGCGGCGTTCGTCGGACTGGTTCAGCACAAGCGGCGCGGCAAAGCTTCGTGCACGACGCGCGGCTGCGAGGAGACTTTCATGAGCGTGATCAGCAAGATCAATCAAGCCGACGCCAAGCTCGATCCCGAGCGCGCATTCGACGATCCGAGAGATGTGCTCGCGAACGCCGGCATGACTCGCGGCCAGAAACTCGCTGCCATCTCGGCCTGGCGCTTCGTGATCGAGGAGCGCCTGAAGGCGACGTCCGAAGGCATGCCGGCCGAGGGCACGACCGACCACGACGTGCGCCTGCTCGAGACGGTGCTGGCAGTGCAGGTCGAACTCGAGGCGGGCGACCATGCACCAACCGTTGCCGAATGATTGGCGCGTGCGCAGGACCATTCCCCACCGATGGCATGAGCCGGCCCGGCCTCACGAGACGGCGAATTGACCGCCTTGCGTTGACCGCAGCTTGTTCAGCTCTCTTGTCCCTGCGGCTCTGCTATCGCTGAACTCGCGCCGGAGCCTTCATGGGTTTACCTCCCTTCGACCCTAAGCTGACGATCGCGGTCATTCTCGTCGTGACGCTCGGCCTGTTCATGTGGGGCCGTTGGCGTCACGATGTGGTGGCGCTGTTGGCGCTGTTAGCCTCCTTAGTGACCGGCGTCGTCAAGGTCGACGATGCCTTCAAGGGGATTGGCGATCCAGCCGTTATCACAGTGGCGTTGGTGCTCGTCCTGAGCGCCGCCATCCGCCAGTCCGGCCTGCTCGATCGAGCGCTGCGCCTCATCGGTCCGGTCGTCGATAACCCGGTGATACAGACCGGGACGATGGTTGCGATCGTGATGATCCTGTCCGCCTTCATGAACAACGTCGGGGCGCTCGCGATCATGATGCCGCTGGCGATCGCCGCGGCGGAGCGCACCGGTCGTTCGCCGTCACTCACCTTGATGCCGCTCGCCTTCGGCTCACTGATCGGCGGCCTCATGACGCTGATCGGCACACCGCCGAACTTGCTGATCTCCGGCGTGCGCGAACAGGTGGGTGGACAACCGTTCGCCATGTTCGACTTTCTGCCGGTCGGCGCCGCGATCGCGGCTGCCGGCGTCGTCTACCTGATTTTCGCTTGGCGTCTGCTGCCGTCGGATCGCCAAGGCGCCCCATCGCCGGAACAGCGGTTCAAGATCGCCGACTTCGTGACCGAAGCGCAGGTGACCGAGAAATCGCCGGTTGTCGGCAGGCCCATCGCCGAAATCGAGGAAATGGCTGGCGCCGATCTGACGGTCCTGGCGCTTTCGGCGCACGGCCGCACGCACCGCAATCCGCCGCGCACCTGGACGCTGAGTGCCGGCGATGTCGTGGTGCTCGAGGGTGATACCGCGGTACTCAAGGCAGTGGTCGACCGCGCCGGCCTCGAGCTGATCGGCGACAAGGAACTCGCCGAGGCGTATCTCAAATCCAACGATGTCGGGACGATGGAGGTCGTGATCACCGGGGGCTCTAGTCTGATCGGACAGTCCCCGTCCTCTATCCGGTTGCGTGACATGGGCATCAATCTGCTGGCGGTCAGCCGCCAGGGCCGCCGTCACACGCAGAGCCTCGCCCGCCAGCAGCTGATGGAGGGCGACGTGCTCGCTCTGCATGGTGACCGCGATCATCTCGCCTACACGATCCGAGAGCTCGCCCTGCTGCCGCTCGCCGAACGCCGGATCGAGCTCGGCCGGCGCAGCAACGCGTTTCTGCCCGCGGCGATCATGGCGGCAGCCGTCGTGCTGGCAACCACCGGCATCCTGTCGATCGTCACGGCGTTCCTCGCTGGCGTCGTGGCGCTCGCGCTGTTGCGCGTCATGCGCCCGGACGAGATGTACGCCTCGATCGACCCGTCGATCATCGTCCTCATGGCGGCGCTGATTCCCGTCACCGACGCGGTGCGCACGACCGGGGGCACCGATGTTGTCGCCGGCCTGCTGTTCCAGTTCGGTTCCGGTTGGCCGCCGCTCGCCCTGCTCGCCATCGTCCTGATTGCGACGATCCTGGTCACGCCGATCCTCAACAATGCGGCGACGGTGCTGCTGATGGGGCCAATCGCGGCCGGCCTCGCCAAGTCCGCCGGCATCAGCGTCGATGCGATGCTGATGGCGGTCGCGATCGGTGCTTCATGCGACTTTCTCACCCCGTTCGGTCACCAGTCGAATACCCTGGTCATGGGGCCCGGCGGCTATCGGTTCCTGGATTATGCGCGCCTCGGGTTGCCGTTGACGCTGATCGTCATCGCCGTCACGCTGCTGGTGCTGCCAGCGGTGTGGCCGCTCACCTGAAGCCATCGAGGCCATTGCAAGCCGGTTCAGCGGCGCGCATGCCACGCGGCGACCGCGTGGCCGAACGCTTCGAACAACACACGGTTGACGGCATAACGGTCCGGCTCGAACTCGGCGTGCCACTGAACGCCGAGAGCGAAACCCGGGGCTTCGGCAATTCGGATCGCTTCGATCGTGCCGTCGTCGGCGGTGCCTTCGATCACGACGCGGCGGCCGGGCTCCAGGATGCCTTGGCCATGCAGAGAATTGACACGGATGGTGTCGCGCCCCATCAGGCGCGCGAACGTGCCGCCGGGGGTCAGATGCACGTCGTGGCGCTCGCCGAAAACGACTTGCGGATCGGGATGCACTTCTCCGGTATCGAGGCGCGGCATGCGGTGATTGATGCGGCCGGGCAACTCGCGGATCTCGGGATGCAGTGTGCCGCCGAACGCGACATTCATCTCCTGCAGACCTCGGCACACGCCGAGAAGCGGCAAGCCGCGTGCGATGGCGGCTTCGATGACGGCGAATGCGACGCTGTCGCGGTCTTCGTCGTATGGTTCATAGGCGGGGCTTGGCACTGCGGCAAAGCGCGTCGGGTGCACGTTGGCGCGCCCGCCGGTGAGCAGCACACCGTCGACGACCTCGAGCAAGGCTGCGACGTCGGTGACGGATGGAATGCCGGCGAACATCAGTGGCAAGGCGCCGGTGACGTCGGCGATAGCGGTCAGATTGCGGTCGCCCGTGAACTGTACCGGGAAGCGTCCGTCCAGGACCCGGCCGTTCGTTATGACCCCGACCACCGGTCTTACCGCCACGTCCTGCCTCCGCTCCTGCTCTTAGCTGGAATCGAATCTGCACGATCGAGCCACAGTCCGGCAAGCTGTTCCGCTGCGGATCTGGCAGGCGCCCGTCGCACCGGCATCGACGCCGGCGCACGCACGTCGGGCGCTGGACTGCTTAACGCAAGTTCAATCAATCTGTCGGCATGCTGATGGGAGATGACTGGTGCGGGCGACTGTCGGACCGGGTTGCGGAACATGGACGATCTCTCTGTGAGTGCCTTGGTCAGCGCGATGACCGACGACAAGGCCGCCGCGCTGATCGAAGCTGCCGAGCGGCGCGGCAGGGTGCGCCGCACCATCAACGCACCAGCCTTCCTGATCCTGGATCGCGATGGCCAGGTCCTGCCCTGCCTGATGCGCAACACGTCGGACACCGGTGCGCTCCTGGAACTGAAGGACGCCTGCAGATTGCACGGCGGCTTCCCGTTCAACCGCGGCGACCGCTCGGTATTGTTCATCCTCGAAATCGCGCGCAGCCAGGTGGTCGATATCGAAGTGGTGCGGCTGGTCCCACCCGCAATGGGCGTCCGATACCTCGGGCCGATGTCGACCTTCGAGACATCCCATCTACGGAAACACGATTGAGCGAATGCGCGCCGCGCCGTTCGCTATCGATCGGCGCGTGGCCTGACCAGACCGAGCATGCTCGCGAGTACGGCGAGCGAAAGCACGAGGCCGAGCAGTTGCTGGGCGAGGGCCAGCGCGAACAGTAGTCCGCCGAGTGTGAACGGGATCTCGCGTATGCCGATCGTCGCGGCGACAGACGCCGGCATTTCGAGCGCCAGCAGAGGCCCGTGGGCGACGTTGACGCGCCAATGGTCACGATAGCCGAGCGTGACCAGCGGAAGCGAAAGATCGAGTGCATAGCCGACAGGATTGAAGCGCGGGTAGGTGCGCTCGAAGCGCGGCTCGGTGTAGGCCGCCTTGTTGGTGATCACGAATACGCTCTCGTCAAAGCATCCGGGCGCTGTACAACGCGCCGCTGCCGTCGCCCAGACGAGCCCCATCAGCGCGGTCATGACGGCGAGCAACGTGAGGCTGCGCCACGGCGAGAGACCATACAGCATCAGCCAGTCGGCGAGCCTGCTGGTCCAACGCCGGCCAGACGGCATGGCGCGGCTCGCCCGCTCGCGGCGGTGCAGCGCGA